>JACCDN010076255.1_pt1 | contig 27800 bp, 29 predicted proteins | sample 7441691 | NCBI WGS metagenome assembly JACCDN01 (sample SAMN15323439, study PRJNA562643) | freshwater metagenome | isolation source: river surface water | place: USA:Blue River Watershed | collected 2017-08-16 | reverse complement strand
TTTTGTTTTGCAGGAGAAGTAGGCCTTTCAGGCGAAATTAGACCCGTTAACCGCATTGAACAACGCATTCAAGAAGCCGAAAAGTTAGGATTTACCACCATTTTTGTTTCCAAACACAACAAAATTTCGTTGAAAAACACCGGAATCAAAATTGTTTTAGTAGCGAAGATTGAAGATGTAGTGAGTGAGTTGTTTGGGTAAAATTACTTTTTTACATACTCCAAAATATCGGCTGGTTGACAATCTAAAATTTCACAAATTGCTTCTAACGTAGTCAACCGAATTGCCTTTGCTTTCCCTGTTTTTATAATGGATAAATTAGCTGTTGTTATCCCCAATTTTTCTGCTAATTCTGCCGAACGCATTTTTCTTTTGGCTAACATAACATCTAAATTGATGATGATTGGCATAATTAAAATGTTAAATCGTTTTCTTCTTTTATGCTTTTTGCGATTTTAAAAACTTCACTTAATATAATAAAAAACAATCCTAACGAAAACAACAAAACATTTGGGTTTAAATCAAAACTAAGAGAAATATTACGTTTTAAAAAATTGAAGATAAAACCTGAAACTCCAGATATGATTGCTGAAGAGATTACCACAACACCAATCTTATTGAATAATTGAACAACTTGTATATCGAATATAATTTTCAATTGGAACAAACGCAATAGCTTTTTAAATAAATAAAGAGCATAAATTATCAGAAGGCTTGAAACCATAAAGCAAGTTAAAATAATTTTAGATTTTAAGTCAACTACTCTTAATTCATTTCCATTGATTTTTATAGGAACATCAAAAGGTTCATTTGCAAAAATAATATAACCTACAAAAAACAGAATAAATGGAATAGTTATCATTGTCATCATCCAAACAAAATCGACTATTCCTTTTAAAAAATTTAATTTTTTCATCTCTTTACTTTTTAAAGTTCAAGACAAAAATATAAAAAATTATTGTTTTACAATAATAAAATATTAAATTTTGATAATTTTTAAATCCCCTCCAATAACTCCAACGCTTTATTTACACTTTTTACATTATCAAAAGTCAGCAATAAACGCAAACCGTTTTTGGTTTCTTTTTCTTTTATTTTACACACATTGCCGTTGCGTTGGGCAAATTGTAGTACGCTCATAAAACGGTTACTTTGGTAAAAATCACTTTGTTGGTCGCCAATGAAATAACCAATCATTTTTCCTTGCTTCATGAGTAAACGTTCTATACCCATAGCCGTGGCTTTCCATTTGATGCGCACACTATTTAATAAAGCTATAGCTGGTTTTGGTAACGCACCAAAGCGGTCAATTAGTTTTTGTTCAAATTGTTGTAAGGTAGCTTCGTCTTTTATTTGGCTCAACTCGTTGTATAAATTCAAACGTTCGGTAATGTTGTTGATGTATTCATCTGGGAACAGCAATTCAAAATCGGTATCCATTTGAATGTCTTTGACAAATTCTTTGGTTTCAATGTCGTTTTCTTCTTGATACAAGTCTTTGAATTCGTTTTCTTTCAACTCTTCAATGGCTTCATTCATGATTTTTTGGTAGGTATCAAAACCAATTTCGTTGATAAAACCACTTTGTTCGCCTCCTAATAAATCACCCGCACCCCGAATTTCCAAATCTTTCATCGCAATATTGAAACCGCTTCCTAATTCGCTAAATTGTTCTAATGCGTTGATGCGTTTTTGTGCTTCACCTGTCATCATCGAATACGGCGGTGTAATGAAATAACAAAACGCTTTTTTATTACTTCGTCCCACACGACCACGCATTTGGTGCAAATCAGACAATCCGAAATTATTGGCGTTATTGATGAAAATTGTATTCGCATTCGGCACATCTAAACCACTTTCAATAATCGTAGTGGCAACCAAAACGTCAAATTCTCCTTCCATAAACGCCAACATCAATTCTTCTAATTTTTTTCCATCCATTTGACCGTGACCGATGCCTACTTTTGCGCCTGGCACCAAGCGTTGAATCATTCCAGCAACTTCTTTGATGTTTTCAATTCGGTTATTGATGAAAAACACTTGACCGCCCCGCTGAATTTCATAGGATATCGCATCACGAATGGCTTCTTCGTTAAAACGAATAACTTGCGTTTCTATCGGATAACGATTGGGCGGAGGCGTTGTAATAACCGACAAATCGCGTGCCGCCATCAACGAAAACTGCAACGTTCTCGGAATCGGAGTGGCAGTTAACGTCAAGGTATCTACGTTTGTGGCGATAGTTTTTAATTTGTCTTTTACGTTAACTCCGAATTTTTGTTCTTCGTCGATAATCAACAAGCCTAAATCTTTAAACATTACATTTTTGTTGACCAATTGATGTGTGCCAATCAAAATATCGACTTTTCCTTCTTGTAGTTTTTGAAGGGTTTCCGATTTTTGTTTTGCCGTTCTAAATCGGTTCAAATAACTCACAGTAACCGGCATATCTTTTAAACGTTCTGAAAACGTTCTAAAATGTTGATACGCCAAAATCGTAGTTGGCACTAAAACGGCCACTTGTTTTCCGTTATCCACCGCTTTAAAAGCCGCACGAATGGCAACTTCTGTTTTCCCAAAACCTACATCACCACAAACCAATCGGTCCATTGGACGTTCGCTTTCCATATCGGCTTTTACATCGGCTGTTGCGGTAATTTGGTCGGGCGTATCTTCGTAAATGAACGAACTTTCCAATTCTTTTTGCAAATAACTATCGGGTGCAAACTGAAAACCTTTGTCTAATCTTCGCTTCGCATACAACTGAATTAAATTGAACGCAATGTGTTTGACACGGGCTTTTGTTTTTTGTTTTAGGGTTTTCCAGGCATTGCTTCCTAATTTATAAATCTTAGGTGGCACCCCGTCTTTCCCGTTGTATTTTGAGATTTTATGCAGCGAATGGATGCTTACATACACAATATCGTTATCGGCATAGACCAATTTTATGGCTTCTTGCGTTTTGCCTTCGACTTGAATTTTCTGTAATCCACCGAATTTTCCAATTCCGTGATCGATGTGGGTTACATAATCGCCCACCGACAACGAAGTCAGTTCTTTTAACGTAATGGTTTGCTTTTTTGAATAGCTATTTTTGATGGAAAACTTATGGTAACGCTCAAAAATTTGATGATCGGTATAACACGCAATTTGATTTTCTTCGTCGATAAAACCTTCAAACAAGGGCAACACCATGGTTTTGTATTGCTTGCGAATACTTTCTGAATTGGCTTCGTCAATATCTTCAAAAATATCATGAAATCGATTCGCTTGATTGGTATTGGAACAACACAAATAATTCTTGTACCCGTTGAAATGATTCTCACTCAAATTGTTCAACAACAAATCGAATTGTTTATTAAACGACGGTTGGGGTTGCATGTGAAATGCAACTTTTTTATCGGTTTTGAAAACAGCATTGGCTTGCAATTCAATCACTGAAAAATCTAAAGCGCGTTTTAAAAACTGCTTTTGATTTAAAAATAATTCTTCGGGTGGGGCGTGCTGAATATCCTTAGACAATTTCTCAAAAGCTTCATGAGCCTTGTCGAACAATTTGTCCAATTGTTGTCCTAATAATTCGGTATTTTGTATCAACAAAACCGTTTTTTCGTTGATATAATCAAGGAAACTTTCACGATTTTCTTGCAGTAATTTATTTTCTACATTGGGAATGATGGAAATCTTTTTTAGCTTTTCTATCGACAATTGTGTTTCGACATCAAAACTTCGGATACTATCGATTTCGTTGCCAAAAAATTCTATTCGATACGGATTATCATTAGAAAATGAAAACACGTCAATGATGCCACCACGAACGGAAAATTCGCCTGGTTCCGTAACAAAATCAACGCGTTTAAAATTGTATTCAAACAAGGTTTCGTTGATAAAATCAATAGAAAACTGATCGGCAACTGAGAGTTTTAAGGTGTTTTTTTCGAGTTCTTTTCGGGTAACTACTTTTTCAAAAATAGCTTCGGCATACGAAACAATGATCGCTGGTTTTTTGCGTGAATTGATTCGGTTTAATACCTCAGCACGCAATAATACATTTGCATTATCGGTTTCATCAATTTGATAGGGTCTGCGGTACGAACTAGGATAAAATAGTACGTCTTCAGCGTTAAGCAATTGTTCTAAGTCGTTTAAATAGTAGGCCGCTTCTTCTTTCGTATTGCATAGTAAAAGATAGGGTAGTTCCGATTTTTTAAACAACGAATGGGTTACAAAAGAAAACGACGAACCCACCAAACCGATGATTTGTGATTTTTGACGAGCTTCGAAAGAAGCAGTTATGGCGGTAATTTTTGAAGATCTATCGTAAATAGAAATAATATCGGACGTACTCAAAACTATTCGTTATTTTATTTTGTCTGAAATTTCCATTTTTTGTTTCATTTGCGAAGGTCTTGCATTTCTAGAAGTGTCCAATGCCTGTAACATTAATTCTTCCCCAATTTCTTTTGGAATGGCTTTTTTAATAATAATCTCATCCCATTGATTGTATAATCCTTTTATTTCTTCGTTGATTTCAGGTATGAGTTGGGCCACTTTTTGTTCAGGAATTACGCTTAAATTAAGGTATAATTCAAGGGATTTTAATTTGGTATTTAATGCTGCCAGGCGACTCATCACTTGTGGTTTGTTGTATTCCATCGGAATACTTGTGGTTAAGACATCTGCTTTTGAAGCAATATTTTTGGTTTTTAATTGGAATGCGGATAAAGTTGACTTTGGTTTTTGAAGTAGTTCTATCTCAAATTGTCTCCAAGCATTCCAAGTATTTAGTGTAGCTGTTATTTCGGGCCTTGCCGATGGAAATTGGAACTGCCACATTTTAGAAATATTTTTAAAAACGCCTTCATTTTTTTGCGCAATTTTTTGTGCATCCAATTGTTGCTGAGCATCTTCTTGACAGGAACTCAACAGCATAAAAAAAGAAATAAAAAAAACCAGTAAACGTTTCATGGTAGTATATTAAAAAACAAAGGTACAAATGTTTATAAAAACATCTATACAATCTAAAGATATCTTAACAAGGAATTGAAATTCAAGAGCAGAACTATTAGGAATTATTATTTTCCTTTTTGTATTTTAGGAATAATGAATTGAGAAGGGTATTTTGTTGAAAAATTACTAAAAAAGGACGGTTGTGTACGTGCAAAAAAGGTATATTTGTTTTCTATTTTTATGCGATCAAATGGATACTAAAATATTAATAATTGGTGCTTGTGGACAAATAGGCACAGAACTTACTGCTAAATTAAGAGCTACTTATGGTATTAACAATGTTATTGCCTCAGATATTCGAAAACTTGACAATGAAGTTGCCAACAACGGCATTTTTGAAGTAGTTAATGCGTTAGATTACAATCAAATTGAGCATTTGATAGAACAATACCAAATCACCGATGTGTATTTGATGGCAGCATTACTTTCGGCAACCGCTGAAAAAAATCCAGCATTTGCTTGGGATTTAAATATGAACTCGTTGTTTCATGTGCTAAATTTAGCCAAAGCTGGAAAATTAAAGAAAATTTTCTGGCCGTCAAGTATTGCGGTTTTTGGGCCTACAACACCTAGACATAACACGCCACAATATACCATAATGGAACCTTCAACGGTTTACGGAATTTCGAAACAAACGGGTGAAAGATGGTGCGAATATTACCACAAACAATATGGTGTTGATGTAAGAAGCATTCGTTATCCAGGCTTAATTAGTTGGAGTACAGAAGCTGGTGGAGGCACTACAGATTATGCCGTTGACATCTATCATAAAGCCATTACTGAAGGTAAATTTACGAGTTTTTTATCGGAAAACACAGAGTTACCAATGATGTATATGGATGACGCGATCAAAGCTACTATTGGCATTATGCAAGCGCCATCAGAACAAATTAAAATACGTTCTTCTTATAATTTAGCAGCAATGAGTTTTACTCCAAAACAAATAGGCGAAGAAATTAAAAAGCATTATCCAAACTTTGAATTGCGCTATGATCCAGATTTTCGTCAAAAAATTGCAGACAGTTGGCCGGCTAGTATTGATGATTCTTCGGCTAGAGCAGATTGGGGTTGGAGTAACGATTTTGACATGACTAGCATGACAGAAACCATGTTTAAAAATTTAAAAGAACAAGTATATAACCAATAAGTTATTGTTTCTTTTTTTCAAGTAAAGCGTCTTCTATAGGCGCTTTTATTTTGACCACATCATCGGTAGTGTCATTCGGGATCGTCATGGAAAGCACATAATGTTTAATTTTCCATTGCCCTTTTTCCAAAACAAGCACACCCGAACCTCTACAAAATTTCATATGTGTGTCGAGTAATTCATCAAACCAAACTAATTTTCCGTTTTCGCTGAAATATATGTTTCGTTCAATGGCTTTGAAATCCCAAGCTTTTCCGCGGTCAAAATAGGGTTTCGCAAAGGCTTGAAATTGTTTTTTGTTCCAATTTTCGGTCGCATCGGTGCCGATATAAATAGATTCCTCAGCCATGGCATCAAAATAGTTTTCAAAATTCGCTGCGGCTGCAGCTGCGTGCCATTGATCTAAAAATTGAGTCACTTTTTTCTTTTCGGATTCCCCATTTTGTGCCGAAAGAAGCGAAGAAATTAGCAGAAAAAGGAATTGGATTTTTTTCATAACTGTCGTCGTTGGATTTTAACCAAAAATACAAAATAAATTAAAACTTTTCGTTGTGTTGGGATAAATCGAGTCCGAGATGTTCTGAAGCTTCAGAAACCCTGAGAGGAATAAACCAATTGGCTACTTTATACAAAAGTAAAGAACCGAAAAAAGTAAACAACGCTACCAAAACCAATGCCATCATGTGGTGTCCAAAAACAGACCAACCTCCGTGTAATAAACTGGCGTTTTCCCCTTCGGCAAAAATGGCGGTTAATATCATTCCCATAATACCTCCAACCCCATGACAAGCGAACACATCCAGCGTATCATCAATAGCTTTTAACTTGCTCCAATACATCATTTTATTGGAAACTATGGCTGCTATAAAACCGAAAAAAATACTTTTTGGGATCGAAACAAAACCAGCGGCAGGAGTAATGGCTACTAAACCTACCACAGCCCCAATGCACGCACCTAAAGCCGAGGCCTTTCTTCCGTTTATTCGATCAAAAAATACCCAGGTTAACATCGCTGAAGCAGAAGCTACAGTGGTAGTTGCAAATGCCATGGCTGCCGTTCCGTTGGCTGCCATAGCCGAACCCGCATTAAATCCGAACCAACCAAACCACAACATTCCTGTTCCAAGAAGTACAAAAGGAATATTCGTGGGTATATGCTCGCTATTTTTGCGTTTCCCCAAGAATAATACGCCTGCCAAAGCGGCAAAACCGGCACTCATGTGCACTACCGTACCTCCAGCAAAATCTTTCACTCCAAAATAACTACCCAATAATCCATTGGGGTGCCATACCATATGACATAAAGGGGTGTATATAAATAAGGTAAACAAACAGATGAAAAACAAATATCCAATGAATCGAACGCGTTCGGCAAAAGAACCTGTAATAATAGCGGGTGTAATTACCGCAAATTTCATTTGAAACAATGCAAATAATACAAATGGGATTGTGCTGGCAAGTTGTTTGTGAGGAAAAGAGCCAACGTTATCCAAAAATAAATAATCCATAGGATTTCCAATAATGCCATAATGTTTACCCGCAATTTCAAATCCCAAACTATCGCCAAAAGAAAGACTGAATCCTACAACGACCCACAACAAACTAACAACCCCTAACGAAATGAAACTTTGCAACATGGTCGAAATGACATTTTTTTTACCTACCATACCGCCGTAAAAGAAGGAAAGCCCGGGCGTCATCAACAGTACAAATGAAGAAGAAGTGAGTAGCCAAGCAACATCGGCAAAATTAATGTCAGCTGAAGTTAAAAAGCGATGCTGCAATTGGTTTTTATTTTCCCAAAACAAACTGGCAACAGCCACCAAACAAATAATGATAAACGAAACCAACCATCTTTTTTTAATTTTCATAACCCCTAATTTTTAAAGGGTAAAAATACAAAAAAATTAAAATAATATTTTTTTTAATTAAAAATACAGGGGGTACTTGTGATTTTTTATAGATTTTTTAATTTGTTTGAATGATTTATAGTGTTTTCGTATTGTTTTTTTTGTAAAAATTATAAAATCACAAACGTTTGATAAATACTGTTTTAGTATTGACAAATTCTTTTAGTCCTTCTTCTGCTAATTCTCTTCCAAAACCCGAATTTTTCACTCCTCCAAAAGGCAATCTTGGATCGGATTTTACCATTTCATTGATAAAAATAGCCCCTTCATTAAAAGCCGAAATCTTTGTTTTGATAGCCGTAACATTTTGAGTAAAAACAGAAACCCCCAAACCAAAATTAGATTGGTTACTCAAATCGATGGCTTCATCAAAATTTGAAAAGGTTGTGATTGACGCAACGGGTCCGAACGTTTCTTCAGTAAAAACAGGCATGTGAGGTGTTACCTTTGTCACTATTGTAGGAGCATAAAAAGCACCGTCTCTAGTGCCCCCCAGAATTAATTCGGCACCCATGCTTAAGGATTTTTGCACTTGATGGTCTAACTCGACCGCCAAGTCTATTCGGGCTAAAGGGCCAATTTGAGTGGATTTGTCGAGCAAATCGCCGGTTTTTAAATTTTGAAGTGCTGCTTTGAAATGTAAAATAAATGCCGCTGCAATGCTTTCCTGTATCAAAAATCGCTTGGCTGCAATGCAACTTTGGCCTGCGTTTTGCATCCGTGCGTTGACTGCCATAGCAACTGCAACTTCCAAATCAGCATCTTCTAGGACAATAAATGCATTATTGCCGCCTAATTCTAATACGCATTTTTTTATGTGAGTTCCTGCAATTGCAGCAACCGCTTTCCCGGCAGATTCGCTTCCCGTCAAAGAAACACCTTGAACAGCTGGATGTGCAATTGCGGCAGCCACTTCGTTACTTGTTACAGGTAAGTTTTGATAAATCCCTTTTGGAAATCCTGATTCTTCAAATAATTTCTGCAATACCGCTGCACATTTGGGCACATTACTGGCGTGCTTTACCACAACAGTATTCCCTGCTACAAGTGTGGGAATGGCAAACCGAAACACTTGCCAAAAAGGAAAATTCCATGGCATAATGCCTAAAATTACACCTAGAGGATCATACACAACAAAACTCTCCGAAGCTTCTGTTTCTATCGTCTTTTGAGTAAAAAAGGTTGGGGCATTTTCATGGTAATACGCACACAACAAGGCACATTTTTCCACCTCGGCTATTGCTTGCGAGATGGGTTTTTGCATTTCTGTGGTAATTAAAGCCGCATATTCTTCTTTATGCTCTAGTAATCGTTTTGCGAGTAGTGGCAAAAATGACAAACGATCCGGTAATGGCTTTTGGCTCCACAATTGATAGGATTTGTTGGCCCTGTTGATTATAGTTTCCATAAGGTACTATTTACTGAGTAAAGGTACATTTTATTGCTATTTTTTACAAACAAACAGAAAAACCCTTTTATTTAAACTACCTTGCGAAAACCATTCTTATTGGGTAACCCACAAATGGTAGTCTTTATTGCTTATTTGAACGAAGGTTGTTATGCCGGAATTGCCGGTTATGAATTTCATTATTCGTTTTACGAAATCAAGGAACTTTTTATCGAAAACATTTGGACCTATTTCAAGACAATTCGTGTTGGCAATTTTCGTTGATCAGTTACTTAAACCTGTGTGGAAATTAGAACATGGCGGCGAATTGAGTGTGTTTCAAAATGAAATATGGCAAAACATAGTCCCTACTGGAGACAAAACTGTTTTACATAAAAACATCGAAATACGGCATGACGTATGGGTCACACAAAAACCTCGGCTGAGCATCACCGGATGGCTAAAACGCTAAAAAAATACTATTTTATTTAGAATTATTTTAAATAAGCTATTTTAATCAAATAAATAACAAACGTTTATCTTTTGATTTTTGAGAATTAAATAATGCAGTGTATATTTGTGCCTATTTTAATAATCTTAAAATTTAAACACATGCAATCCACACAATTTGATTATTTTCCAATCTTGATGCAGCTCGGATTAGCTGTAGGTTTTGTTGTAGGAACCATAATAATTTCAAATTTTTTAGGGCCTAAAAGAAGTTCGGCAAGCAAAGATAAAAACTTTGAATGTGGTATCGAATCTGTTGGAAATGCACGTATTCCATTTTCTGTAAAATATTTCCTAGTAGCCATTCTATTTGTTTTGTTTGACGTAGAGGTTATTTTCTTATACCCTTGGGCAGTAAATTTCAAAGAATTAGGAGCTGATGGAATGATCAAAATGGTTATTTTCATGTCATTGCTTTTAGTGGGATTTTTCTACATCATTAAAAAGAAAGCACTAGAGTGGGAATAAATTAACAATTGTTATGAGTACAAAAACAAATATGGTTGCTCCACCTGAAGGAGTTGTTGGAGAAGGGTTTTTTGCTACGAAACTAAATGATGTTGTTGGTTTAGCAAGAGCAAATTCATTATGGCCCTTGCCTTTTGCCACTTCATGTTGTGGCATTGAGTTCATGGCTACCATGGCTTCGCATTATGATTTAGCACGATTTGGTTCAGAAAGGGTGAGTTTTTCACCACGTCAAGCAGATATGTTAATGGTTATGGGTACAATTTCTAAAAAAATGGCACCTATTTTACGCCAAGTGTACGAACAAATGTCAGAGCCACGCTGGGTAATAGCAGTAGGCGCTTGTGCCTCTTCAGGAGGTGTTTTTGATACCTACTCCGTATTGCAAGGCATTGACAAAGTAATTCCAGTAGATGTTTATGTACCGGGGTGTCCACCCAGACCAGAACAAATTGTAGACGGTGTAATGCAGTTGCAAGAATTGGTCAAAAACGAGTCGGTGCGTCGCAGAAACTCTCCAGAATATAAAGAATTATTAGCTTCTTACAACCTATAACAATGGCTATAGAAACAGCACTCATACAAGAAAAATTGGAACAAAAATTTGCAAACAAAGTAACGCGCTTTGAAATGCAAAAAGATATTTTTTCTTTTGAAATCACTTCGGATTCCATTCGTGAAGTGATTCTTTTTTTGAAAGAAGAGGAAGATACTAATTTTCACTTTTTAACCGATTTATGCGGTGTTCATTACCCAGACAATACAGATGACCAACAATTTTGCGTGGTGTATCATTTACACAATTGGGTAGAAAATACACGCATTAGAATCAAAACGTATTTAAATGGAGCACAACCAGAAATAGCGTCTATATCCGATATCTTTTTGTCTTCCAACTGGATGGAACGTGAAACCTATGATTTTTACGGAATTACTTTCACTGGTCATCCCCAATTGAAAAGAATATTAAATATGGATGAAATGGTTTCTTTTCCAATGCGAAAAGAATTCCCAATGGAAGATAACGGAAGAACCGATAAAGACGATCGTTTCTTCGGAAGAACAGCGAATTGCTAAATAACTATTTATAATTTTTCACATTTATAAAATGTCAGAACTATTATTACCCCCTGAGCATCGATATGCTAAAATAATTAATGAAAAACGCAATGATGACGGTAGTGAGTATTCTATACTTAACTTAGGTCCTACGCATCCTGCTACCCACGGAATTTTCCAAAACATTCTTTTAATGGATGGAGAGCGCATTGTGGAAGCAGAGCCTACGATCGGTTACATTCACCGTGCGTTTGAAAAAATTGCAGAAAATCGTCCTTTTTACCAAATCACACCATTAACCGACAGAATGAACTATTGTTCTTCGCCTATTAATAATATGGCATGGTGGATGACGGTTGAAAAATTACTCGATATTGAAGTTCCTAAAAGAGCCCAATATTTACGCGTAATTGTAATGGAATTAGCACGTATTGCCGATCACATTATTTGTAATTCCATTTTAGGGGTAGATACCGGAGCCTATACCGGATTTTTATACGTATTCCAATTTAGAGAAAAAATATACGAAATATACGAAGAAATTTGTGGGGCTCGTTTGACAACCAACATGGGAAGAATTGGTGGTTTTGAGAGAGAATGGTCAGAAGAAGCCTTCAGAAAACTGAATGTGTTTTTAGAAGAATTTCCTATTGCTTGGAAAGAATTTGAAAACTTATTCGAACGCAACCGAATTTTTATTGACCGTACGGTTAACGTAGGAGCTATTACTGCTGAAAGCGCAATGGCCTATGGCTTTACAGGTCCAAACCTGCGTGCAGCAGGCGTTGATTATGATGTACGAGTAGCCCAACCTTATTCTTCATATGAAGATTTCGATTTTATTGTTCCTGTAGGAAAATCAGGTGATACGTATGACCGTTTCTGTGTGCGTAATGCAGAAGTTTGGGAAAGTTTGAGTATCATTCGTCAAGCCTTAGCTAAATTACCTGAAGGACCTTACCATGCGGATGTTCCTGAATATTATTTGCCTCCAAAAGAAGATGTATATACCACTATGGAAAGCTTAATTTATCACTTTAAAATTGTGATGGGAGAAGTGCCAATTCCTGTGGCAGAAATTTATCATCCGGTTGAAGGAGGTAATGGAGAACTAGGATTTTACTTAGTAACCGACGGAAGTAGAACGCCTTATCGCTTGCATTTTAGAAGACCTTGTTTCATTTATTATCAAGCTTATCCCGAAATGATTAAAGGATCTTTATTATCAGATGCTATTGTAATACTATCAAGTTTAAATGTAATTGCTGGAGAATTAGACGCATAAATTATGGAAAGAACGCAATACAAACAAGAAATAAATATGACCGAAGCATTGATGGCACGTATCAATGAACTAATAAGTCATTATCCAGAAGATAAAAGAAAATCGGCTTTGCTTCCTGTACTACATGAAGTGCAAGATGCTCACGATAATTGGTTGAGTTTTGAATTACAAGATAAAGTTGCCGAAATCTTACACATCAAACCGGTTGAAGTATACGAAGTAGTCTCTTTTTATACCATGTTCAATCAAAAGCCTGTTGCAAAATACATGTTTGAATTTTGTCGAACTTCTTGTTGTGCAACGAGAGGAGTTGAAGATATGATGGAATATGCTTGTGATAAAATTGGAGCGCCACTAGGTGAAATTTCTTCCGATGGCTTGTTTCAAGTGGTGGGTGTAGAATGTTTAGGAGCTTGTGGCTATGCACCAATGCTTCAATTGGGTGATTTTTATCACGAAAAACTTACCAAAGAAACGTTTGACCAATTGGTAGACGATTGCAAAGCAGGAAAAATAACCTTACACGATAAATAGTGCCATGGGAAGAAAAATATTATTAGATAAAATCAATATTCCAGGGATCAAAACCTACGAAGTATACCGCCAAAACGGTGGGTATGCCTCAGTGGAAAAAGCATTAAAAACAATGACTCCGGATGAAGTTACCGAAGAAGTGAAAACGTCGGGCATTCGTGGCCGAGGAGGTGCTGGATTTCCGGTAGGAATGAAATGGAGTTTTATCGATAAAAAATCAGGCAAACCGCGTCATTTGGTTTGTAATGCCGACGAATCCGAACCCGGTACTTTTAAAGACCGTTATTTAATGGAACACATTCCTCACCTATTAATAGAAGGAATGATTACGGCTAGTTTTGCTTTGGGAGCCAATTTATCCTACATCTATATTCGAGGGGAATATATGTGGGTATTTAAAATATTAGAAAGAGCCATTAACGAAGCAAAAGCAGCGGGATGGTTAGGAAAAAATATTATGGGATCGGGCTACGATTTGGACTTGTATGTTCATTGTGGTGCCGGAGCTTATATTTGTGGAGAAGAAACAGCCCTTATCGAATCGCTTGAAGGAAAAAGAGGAAATCCTCGTATCAAACCCCCTTTCCCTGCGATTAGTGGTTTATGGCAAAATCCTACGGTAGTAAACAATGTAGAATCGATTGCAGCAGTGCCGTGGATAGTAATGAATACCGGTGCAGAATATGCAAAAATTGGTATAGAACGTTCTACTGGAACTAAGTTAATTTCGGCTTCTGGACACATCAAAAATCCAGGCGTATATGAAATTGAATTGGGTGTTTCTGTAGAAGAATTTATGAATTCGGATGAATATTGTGGCGGTATGATTGATGATCGCCCGTTAAAAGCCTTAGTGCCAGGAGGATCTTCGGTGCCTATTTTACCCGCACATTTGATTTATAAAACTGCCGCTGGAACCGATCGATTAATGACGTATGAATCTTTATCGGATGGTGGTTTTGCAACCGGATCTATGTTGGGTTCGGGTGGATTCATCGTTTACAACGACACTACTTGTATTGTAAGAAATACTTGGAACTTCTCTCGTTTTTATCATCATGAATCCTGTGGTCAATGTACCCCTTGTCGTGAAGGTACTGGTTGGTTAGAAAAAGTATTGCACCGCATTGAAAACGGACACGGGCGTGAAGAAGATATCGAATTATTATGGAGTATTCAATCTAAAATTGAAGGAAACACCATTTGCCCATTAGGAGATGCTGCTTCTTGGCCAGTAGCTGCGGCTATTCGTCATTTTAGAGAAGAATTTGAATACCATGTTCGATTCCCAGAAAAAGTAAAAAACAGAAACCACTTTGTTGCAGAACCTTTTGAAAAGGTAAAACATTTGGTAACAAAATAAAGAATAAGTCAATAGTAAAATATATTTATTTTTCGATAGAAAAACAATACTATGAAAGTAACAATAGACGGTCAAAGTGTAGAAGTAGAACCAGGAACAACCATCCTGCAAGCTGCTCGTATGATTGGAGGAGAAAGTGTTCCGCCAGCCATGTGTTATTATTCAAAACTAAAAGGGAGTGGCGGTAAATGTCGTTGTTGTTTAGTTGAAGTATCAAAAGGGAGCGAAGCCGATCCAAGACCAATGCCGAAACTAGTAGCCTCTTGTGTAACAGGATGTATGGACGGAATGGAAGTGAATAGTAAAAACTCAGATAGAGTTAGTGAAGCGAGAAAATCGGTAACCGAATTTTTATTGATCAATCACCCGCTAGATTGCCCTGTTTGTGATCAAGCAGGAGAATGTGACTTGCAAAATTTGAGTTTTGAACACGGTAAATCGCAAACCCGCTACATTGAAGAAAAAAGAACTTTTGAACCCGAAGATATTGGTCCGAATATTCAATTGCATATGAACCGCTGTATTTTATGCCAACGCTGTGTGCAAGTAGCCGATCAATTGACCGATAATCGCGTTCATGGGGTGATGGATCGTGGGGATCATGCCAACATTTCTACCTGTATTTCAAAAGCGATTGACAATGAATTTTCAGGAAATATGATTGATGTTTGTCCGGTTGGGGCCTTAACTGATAAAACGTTCCGATTCAAATCGAGAGTTTGGTTCAACAAACCTTACAATGCACACAGAGAGTGCACAACTTGTTGCGGTAAAACGACGGTTTGGATGTTTGGAAACGAAATTCAAAGAGTTACCGGCCGCAAAGACGAATACCATGAACTAGAAGAATTTATCTGTAACAGTTGCCGTTTTGACCACAAAAACGTGGAAGATTGGGTAATTGAAGGTCCGAGAAAATTTGAAAAAGATTCGGTGATCAATCAAAACAATTACACTCGTGATATGGAAAAAGTAGTAATTGAAACGGAAGAACACATATTAAAAGGTAGAACTATTGATCGTAAAAAAATCAGTATGTCCGACATTGATTACAATAAAAAAATCGATGGTAATTTAATAAATGATAAAAAATAATGGATAGTGCTTTTATCATAGAAAAAAGCGTTGTAATTGTAACTGTTTTTGCAATTACAATGATTATGGCGATGTATTCCACATATGCAGAACGTAAAGTAGCGGCTTTTTTACAGGATCGTATTGGTCCCAACCGTGCCGGAAAATTTGGTTTATTACAACCGCTTGCCGACGGATTAAAGTTGTTTTCAAAAGAAGAATTTTTCCCAAATACACCCAATAGATTTTTGTTTGTTGTAGGACCTGCAATAGCTATGAGTACAGCATTAATGACCAGCGCGGTAATTCCGTGGGGCGACCGCTTGCATATCTTTGGTCGTGATGTTATTTTACAAGCCACCGATATTGACGTATCCTTACTTTATATTTTTGGAGTGGTTTCTGTAGGTGTGTATGGAATAATGATTGGTGGATGGGCTTCAAATAATAAATTCTCATTAATGGGTGCGGTTCGTGCTGCCTCACAAATGGTTTCGTATGAAATTGCCATGGGATTATCAATGATTGCTTTATTGATGATGACCGGCACCTTAAGTTTGAAAGAAATTTCGTTACAACAAAGCGGAATGGATTGGAATGTATTTTACCAACCAGTTTCTTTTTTAATATTTTTGATTTGTGCATTTGCCGAATTAAACAGAACTCCTTTTGACCTTGCCGAATGCGAAAGTGAATTAATTGGAGGGTATCATACCGAATATTCTTCGATGAAAATGGGCTTCTATTTATTTGCTGAATATGCTAACATGTTCATTTCCTCTGCCATTTTATCGGTGTTGTTTTTTGGAGGATACAATTACCCAGGCATGCAATGGATGATTGACAATGTAGGCATTAATGTGGCAAACATATTAGGAATAATAGCCTTGTTTATCAAAATATGTGGTTTTATCTTTTTCATCATGTGGGTGCGATGGACCATCCCACGTTTTAGATACGATCAATTAATGAACTTAGGTTGGAGAATTTTAATTCCGCTTTCGATCATAAATATTATCATCACCGGAATTTGCATTTTAGCTTTTAAATAAAAGATAGTATGTCAACAGCAATACAAAATATTTCCCTTTCGGGAAGAAAAAAAGAAGTCTCTCACAAAGAAATGACTTTTTGGGAACGTTTATATTTGGTGGCCATCGTAAAAGGATTGATCATCACCATAAAACACTTGTTTCGTAAAAAAGTAACGGTACAATATCCCGAACAAGTAAGAGAATTCAGTCCGGTATACCGCGGACAACACATGTTAAAACGCGACGAACAAGGAAGAGAAAACTGTACCGCTTGTGGTTTGTGTGCTTTATCTTGTCCGGCAGAAGCAATCACTATGAAAGCTGCCGAGCGTAAAAAAGGCGAAGAACACTTGTATCGTGAAGAAAAATATGCGGAAATCTATGAAATCAATATGTTACGTTGTATTTTCTGTGGCTTGTGTGAAGAAGCTTGTCCGAAAGACGCTATCTACCTAACACTTTCAAAAGAGTTAGTACCTGCCAGTTATGACCGTGAAGATTTCATATTTGGAAAAGATAAATTAGTAATGCCTTTAGAAATGGCCATTCAAAATGCTCAACTTAAAAACGCCAACTAAATGTCAACAATAGTCATCATATTTTATTTTTTAGCTGCCATTACTTTGGCCACGGCGTTTTTGACAATTTACAGCAGAAACCCGATCCACAGTGCCATTTATTTGGTGTTGTGTTTTTTCTCCATTGCCGGACATTATTTATTGTTTAACGCGCAATTTTTAGCCTTGGTTCACATCATTGTCTATTCAGGAGCAATCATGGTCTTGTTTTTATTCACCATCATGTTGATGAATTTAAACAAAGAAGACGAAGTACATAAACCGAGAATAACAAGAATTGGCGCTTTGGTAGTCTTTGTGATTATGAGTGTAGTATTCATTACTATTTTCATCAATTCTAAAACTATAATGACGGGTTATGACACCAGTGGTGAAGATTTTCAATCCATCAAAGTATTAGGGAAAGTATTGTTAAACGAATACATGTTCCCATTTGAATTCATATCTATTTTATTATTAGTAGCCATGATTGGAACGGTATTATTGACTAAAAAAGAAAAAAACAATGAGTAACATATTAAATCAAATCGGTATTGAAAATTATATTTTCTTATCGGTACTTCTTTTTTGCATCGGTGTTTTTGGCGTATTATACCGCAGAAACGCTATTATTGTATTTATGTCTATCGAAATTATGTTGAATGCCGTAAACTTATTGTTTGTTGCTTTTTCAACCTATCATCAAGATGCCGAAGGACAGGTTTTTGTGTTTTTCTCCATGGCAGTGGCTGCTGCAGAAGTAGCCGTTGGATTGGCCATTTTGGTTTCTGTATACCGCAATTTAGGGTCAATTGACATTGATAATTTAAAAAATTTAAAAGGATAATCTAAACATGGACACAAATTTAGCTTTACTATTACTTTTATCTCCATTTGTTGGGTTTCTTTTCAATATATTCTTTGGAAATAAAATAAGCAAAGGAATGGCAGGCGTGGTGGGAACACTTACGGTTGTTTTTTCTTTTTTACTTACCCTTTGCTTTTTTTCACAACTTCTTCAAACAGGAAAAGCAATTGAAATTTCATTATTTGATTGGATTTCTATTGGAAAATTAAAAATTGATTTTGGAATTGTATTGGATCAATTATCGTTACTTTGGTTACTATTTGTAACCGGTATTGGATCGTTAATTCACATTTATTCGATCAGCTATATGCATGATGACGCATTCCTGCATAAATTCTTCGCCTATTTAAATCTATTCGTATTCTTTATGATTACGTTAGTCATCGGAAACAACTTATTAGTAATGTTCATCGGTTGGGAAGGGGTTGGATTGTGTTCGTATTTATTGATCGGATTCTGGTATAAAAATCAAGCCTACAATGATGCCGCTAAAAAAGCCTTCATTATGAACCGTATAGGTGACTTAGGTTTTTTAATTGGAATTTTCATCTTGGCTTCTCAATTTTCGACTTTAAATTATTCTGAAATTCAAACTGCAATAGCTGCAGGTCAGGTAAATACTACCGCACTCGGTATTGCCGCTTTATGTTTATTCATAGGAGCAACCGGTAAATCAGCACAGTTGCCTTTATACACTTGGTTACCCGATGCAATGGCTGGGCCAACACCGGTTTCAGCTTTAATTCACGCGGCAACTATGGTTACTGCAGGTATTTTTATGATCACCCGAATGAATTTTTTGTTCGATTTAACACCTGAAATTCAAAATATAATTGCCATAGTAGGAGCGATTACAGCTTTGGTTGCCGCTTCAATTGGTTTATTACAAAATGACATCAAAAAAGTGTTGGCATATTCTACGGTTTCACAGCTGGGGTTAATGTTCTTGGCTTTAGGAATGGGCGCATACACGGTAGCTGTTTTTCACGTTATAACACACGCCTTCTTTAAAGCCTGTTTGTTCTTAGGTTCTGGGTCGGTTATTCATGCCCTTCATGGTGAGCAAGACATGCGCAAAATGGGTGGCTTACGCAAAGTGATGCCCATCACCTTTTGGACGATGATGATATCAACTTTGGCCATTGCCGGAATATTCCCATTTGCTGGATTTTGGTCGAAAGACGAAATATTATTGACGGCCTTCGAGCACAATAAATTGTTATGGGTAGTAGCTTCTATTGCTTCTATCATGACCGCTTTCTATATGTTTAGATTGATGTATTTAACATTCTTTAGAGCATTTAGAGGTACTGAAGAACAAAAACATCATTTACACGAAAGTCCAAAATTAATCACGCTCCCACTTATTATTTTAGCGGTTTTAGCGGCTATAGGTGGCGCCATTAATTTACCAGGTAGCTTTTGGTTGAACCATTATTTGGAACCTATTTTAGTTACAAAATATCACGCACACGCACTAGGAACTCATGAATTTATGTTGATGGGTGTTGCTTTGGCTGGTGCAATTGTTGGAATTCTTTGGGCTTATAGCAAATACTTAAAACAGGGGTTTGTCCCGAAAGAAGATGAGGCAATTGTAGGATTCAACAAAGTCATCTATAACAAATATTATTTTGACGAATTTTATACGGCAGTTATTGTTAATCCAATCAATGCGCTTTCAAATTTCAGTAGAGAAACAATAGAACCACAACTTTCTAAATTGGTATTCAGTTTTGGAAATGCTGCAAAAGCTTTGAGTTCGCAAGGGAAAAAAGTGCATAACGGAAACATCGGATTGTATCTTTTTATGTTTGTTCTCGGAATTTGTGCCCTAATTATTTATTTATTTATTGCTCAATAATTTTATCACAATGGATGTATCTATATTATTACTTTCTCTATTAATCGGTGCTATAGTTACCTATTTTTCTGGAGATAAATTGGCTTCAAAAGTGGCTTTGCTTTTTAGTTTAGGCGCTTTAGTGATTTCTTTAAATGTACTCTATTTATTTACAAATGGGAGCAATGTTGGCATTTTACACGGATGGATTGCATTACCAAAAGTTAGTGTTGCCTTGTATGCCGACGGTTTGTCGTTAGCCATGGTACTCTTAACAACTATTTTAACCCCTTTGATTATTTTTTCATCTTTTGGGACAACGGTATCTCAAGCTAAAAGCTTCTATGCATTGGTATTGTTTATGGCGTTTGCCATGGTTGGAACGTTCTTAGCGGCAGATGGATTATTATACTATGTTTTTTGGGAGTTGGCATTAATTCCTATCTATTTCATTGCCTTAATTTGGGGCAATGGCGATGCAGAAAAACGCAAAAAAGCCGTACTTAAATTTTTCATCTATACCATAGCGGGATCGCTATTTATGTTAGTAGCATTTGCCTATTTATACACAAAAGCAGGCAGCTTTTTATTGCAAGATTTATATGATTTAAACCTGACCACACAAGAACAATTTTGGATTTTCTTTGCATTCTTTTTAGCCTATGCTATAAAAATTCCAATCATTCCGTTTCATACTTGGCAAGCAAAAGTATACCAAAAAGCACCAACTGTTGGCACCATGTTGTTATCAGGAATTATGCTTAAAATGGGATTGTACAGTATTATTCGTTGGCAATTACCCATTGCACCTCAAGCTGCAAAACAATATATGCCGCTTTTAATTGGGCTAAGTATTGCAGGTGTGATCTACGGATCCATATTGGCGCTTCGTCAAAAAGATTTGAAAAAAGTTTTGGCCTATTCGTCATTAGCACACGTGGGATTAATTGCAGCTGGATGTTACACGTTAACGTTGGATGGACTTAGTGGTGCGGTACACCAAATGATTGCTCACGGTTTTGTAATTGTGGGATTGTTTTTTGCCGCTGAAATTATTTATAGAAGATACAACACAAGAACAATTAATGAATTGGGAGGAATTCGTGCACAAGCGCCAAAATTTACCTCGTTATTTATGATTTTAGTGTTGGCTTCAGTAGCCTTACCAGGAACCTATAATTTTGTGGGTGAATTTACCGTATTGTATAGTTTGAGTCAGGTAAATATTTGGTGGTCTGTGTTTGGCGGATTAACCATTATTTTAGGTGCTTATTATATGCTTAAAATGTTTCAAAATGTAATGCTTGGCGAAACCAACACAACGGTTTTTGGAGAGGTTACACTATATGAAACCATTACAATGGTGCTCTTAATTGCGTTATTATTATTTTTTGGATTGTATCCAAAACCGATCAACGATTTGATACAACCGAGTATACAAGATATTTTTTCAACTATTAACAGACTAAAATAAGTCCTAACAATGAATACATTATTAGCCCTATCAGGTTTAGGTGTTTTTTGCCTTATTGCTGAAATCTTCAACCTAAGAAAACTATTAATTCCAGTTGCAATACTGGGACTTATCGCCATTCTAGGACTTACTATTTCTGACTATAATTTACCGAGTACTCACTTTAACAATATGGTTATAGTGGATCATTTTTCAGTATGTTTTTCCAGTTTGTTTATTGTTTTAACTATTTTTCTAGTGGCCCTAAGTGGCGATTATTATAAAGAACATGCTTCTAAATTGTCGGACTACGTTGCTATTAAAATATTTTTACTAGCCGGAGCTGTAGCAATGGTGTCTTTTGGAAACTTAGCGATGTTCTTCATTGGAATTGAAATCTTATCGATTTCCTTATACGTATTGGCTGCTAGCAAACGATTGGATGTAAAAAGTAACGAAGCAGGGATGAAATATTTCTTATTGGGTTCGTTTGCTTCGGGAATCATATTATTTGGCATTTGTTTGATTTATGGTGCTACCGGTTATTTTGACATTGCCGAAATTTATGCCCTTTCTGAAGGTGCCGGAATTCCTATTTGGTTTCCTATTGGCTTAACCTTAATCATTATCGGAATGTTGTTTAAAATTGCAGCCGTACCATTCCATTTTTGGGCGCCCGATGTATATGAAGGTGCTCCTAGTTTAACCACGGCTACCATGAGTACGTTAGCAAAAGTAGTAGCTGTAGCGACGTTATACAAACTCATACATGGTATGATTCCTTCTATCCCATATATTTTTGAAACTATCATTGTTGTGCTTTCCATATTGACCATGACTGTTGGAAATATTATGGCATTGCGTCAAAATAATGTGAAACGAATGTTGGCTTTTTCAGGTATATCCCATGCCGGATTTATGTTAATGGCATTGCTTAGCCTTTCTACTGCTGCTGGAACATTATTGTATTATACTGCTGCCTACGCTTTGGCAGGTATTGCCGCTTTTGCTGTCATTATTTTTGTTACTCGTAGCAAAGACAACGAAGATATTGTCAACTTTAACGGATTAGGCAAATCAAATCCTTTACTGGCAGGTATCTTAACTGCCGCTTTACTTTCAATGGCAGGAATTCCTGTTTTTTCGGGGTTCTTTGCCAAGTTGACCTTATTTACACAAACCATTCAATCGGGTTATCTAGTGGTGGTTATTGCGGGTGTTGTAAACTCTATTATTAGTGTGGGTTATTATTTTAAATTGATTGTAGCTATGTACACAAAAGAAGCTGGTGAAAAACAAACAACTCCTTTTGTGTATTATTTTGTAGCCGTTGTAGCAATTGTATTAAATATTATCATTGGAATATTCCCCAATACCCTCTTGCAGTTATTGGGTGCTTAAAACACATGAAAAAAGCCAGTCGTTTGACTGGCTTTTTTTTGAATTGATCTATACTATTCTTATTGGATAATCCCTAATTGTTTTAAAAAACTCATGTTATCCATAAAATCTTGTTCCTCTACAATTTTACCATCTACAATTTTAGCAATAGTAGAACCTTCGATATTTACCGTTCTACCCGTTGCAGGAATTCCCATAAATACACCTGTATGGGTTCCTGTAAATTGCCAATGTTTTACCAAATTTTCTCCGTCGGCAAACATACTTTTTACCGTAAACTTACGGTTCGAAAACCCTGTTACAAAACCTGCATAATACGCTTTTGAATCTTTGATCCCTTTAATTTCTGGTAAGGTGTGCAAAACGATCGATTCAGCATAAGCGGTATCTAAGACATTCACTTTGCCTTCGTTAATTACTTGATCCCATACTTTCGTATAGAATTCAACATTCTTTTGAGATTGCTCGGCCTTTTTATCTGCCTCACTCTTACAAGAAGTAAGCGTTGCAATCGCTGCTAAAATAACTACAATTTTTTTCATACATTATTAATTAATTGATTTACAAATATATGTGTTTTAAGTGTTGGATATTATCATTTTAATTTATTTATCATTCAAGCCAATTCCAAAACCAAACATGGCAGCTACCAATCCAAGATGAATAATTAGAACGGCTTTTTGCCATGTGGGTCGTTCGTTCCATTTTTGCTCCGGATCAAAAGGATCAAATGCTAATGCAATACCAAATGAAGAAGCTGCTTGCATATAATCTTTAGAAAATAAGGCTTGGAATAATCCAACCAGGACAAAACCAATGTAAAGAAATTTGTTGAATGATGTTTTCATCGTTGTTTTTTTTAGTAGATCAAAAATAATAACTTTAAATTAAAAATAGTACGTTTGTAAAAAATAGCAAATGAAAAAAGCAGCAATTTGTATTCTTTTATTAGCATTTATTAAAGGATACTCCCAAACTATATTCCAGGATAATTTAGATAATTATACTGTAAACACGCAATTGAGCGGACAAGGTACTTGGACAAACAATTCATCCAATGGAGGAACTGGCGCTTGCACGGGTGCACTGTGCGTAAATGCAAAAGTACTTACCCCGGGATTCAATTACCTCAATTATGGTACCTCAACCAAATCGTTGCAATTGTTATCCGATACCGACGGTTGTGGTACTTTGTTTACACCCGTAACTTCTGGAGATGTATACGTGGGGTTTATGATCAATGTGAGCAGTGCCGCTACCAATCCAAATGATTTTTTTAGAGTCAACAATGGCAGTTTCACCACCACTACATTTAGAGTTTTTGTAAAAACAGTTTCGGGTAACACCTATAGCCTAGGCATCAGCAAAGGAGCGCCAGGAAATGCCACTGTGTATACCACAAATGTCTATTCCTTTAATCAAGATTATCTCGTAATTTTAAAATACTCACAGTTGGCAGGTGCCGCTGATGACCAACTGAATTTGTATGTAAATCCGGTTATGGCCAATGGTGTTCCTACTACCCCCGATGCTACTACGAATTCAGGTACCGATCAATCGGGTAATTTGGACCGTCTCGTGTTCCGTCAAAATACTACTGTTGCAACTACCCCAACCGGAAGAGCTGGGTTGGTTAGTGTAGCTCGCTCATGGACCGGATTGATTTTTCCAAACATGGCTGCTTCAACTTTTTCCAAAGCTCATTTTACCATCAATACAAAAAATGCAAAAAATGGGGTATTGCAAATTAATGCAGTAGAAGCTATTGAAAAAGCAACCCTTTCTATTTATAATTTAGAAGGTAAATTGTTGGAAAACAAATCGATTACCCTGCTAAATACCACTAATGAAATTGCGATACATCCTATTGCAAATGAGGGCGTTTATTTGGTATCGATTGAAGCTAATGGAGCACAATATAGTCAGAAGGTAATGGTAAATTAGTCATGTAATGTTAAGGAATCCGCAAAATAAAATATTAGATTTTGCTTAAATTAATTATGCTATTGTCTTCTAAATCTTTAACCACAATAATAGGTTTTACCACTGTAGCTTTAATATCATTTCCTTTCATTGCAAAAGACTCTTGTTTGCTTTCTGCAATAAAAATTTCTGTATTGACAGGTAGAGAATACGATTTAATTTCGTCAGGAGTTAAATTGCTCACTCGTGTTTGAATTTTCCCATCAGGTGTATAAATAATAAGCGCGAGATGATATACCGCTTTAGAGTCATTTGAGAAGCTAATAGTAATCGTATTCTGTCCTTACGAAATAGTTGCAATTAGCAACAGTAGAAAAGTCAGTCGCTTCTCGATTTCACTTCGTTGCATCGGAATAAACTTCTCGCCAATTATAGGTACAAAAAAAGCCTCAACATTGCTGTAAAGGCTTTTGAAAGCTCCCCCTCTTGGAGAAAGTTACAATTTTAGTGCGATGATTTCGTTTTTAATTATTAGAAAATCAACACATTAATATTATAATAAAAATTAGTTTTTAATAAATTTTGTTGAATACATTTTTCCCGATTGGTCTTTTGCAATTAGTAAATAAGTCCCTTTGGCAAAATTTGAAACCTTTGCTTTATTATGCTCTATTTCTCCTTCTAATTTTTGTCCAAAAATATTATAAATAGTAATTTCTTTCAACTCATTTTGGGAGTTAATGAATAAATAATCAGAAGATGGATTTGGATAGATTTCAATTGACCCTTTTTCAATTTGATTAGTTTCTATTCCAAGTGGTGAACTTTGCCATAAAGTTCCATCTGTTTTGTATTTAATTACAAAACAATCATTTATCCCAATACTTGATAAGTTTACAGCCGTCCCTAAAGGATTAATATTTGCATTTGTACCGTAAAGTTGTCCAGTTATTATTGGATTACTCTCTTGGTCAATAGAAAGTCCGGCAACAATATTATTTGCAGTTGCGCCTGTTCCTCCAAAATTTAACGCCCATAAGCAAGTTGATAAATCATTTGTATACTTAGCTAAAAAATTATCAGCAGTTGGTGAATTTGCCGTTCTACTAATTGTTCCAAATGTTGCTGTACCATTCATCCATCCTGCAATATAAACATTGTTTGAATTATCAAATTCTACTCTGTGTCCACCGTCTCCTGTTCCACTATTCATCCCTTTTGCAAATCTTAAATTTCCATTCACATCATAGCTTGTTAAATATAAAGCTGAACTAACAACATTTGTTGTTCCACCATTAGGGTCAAAATTTACTGTATTAGTTCCTGTTAATCTTCCTGTGAAGTAAGGGTTTCCGTTATTATCGCAACGCAAGGCACCCGGCGAAACTAAATCTTGTGCTACACTTCCTATTTTTTTTGCCCAAACTAAATTTCCATTAGAAACATTGTATTTGGTGATGAAAATATCATTTTGTCCTGCACTACTTAAAGTTGTTGATGAACCAAGTGGATTAAAATCCACATTTATACCTCTAAAATTTCCGGCTACATACAAATTGCCAAATGCGTCAATATCACAAGTTCCATAGGTCTCTGCAAAAACATCATTCCCTTTTACATCAAGAATAACTACCCATTGTGCTATACCATTGGTGTTGTATTTAGCTATGAAAATACCAGCAGTTGTGTCTGGCAAGGAATAATTCATTGCAGTTCCAAGTGGATTAAAGTTCATTGTCCCGTGAAAACCGCCAACTACATAACTGTTCCCTAAATTATCTGTTGCAATATCCCAAGCTCTTTCTTGTGTTTCTTGACCGATGTTACCAAGTCCAAAAGCCCATTGATATACTCCATTGCTATCGTACTTCGCGACAAATATGTCTTCATTTCCTTGTGTAGCTACATTTCCACCTCCCAATGGATTAAAACTTGCATTCTGCGAACCTGTTAATGTTGTACTGCCAAAATATCCTGTAACATAGATATTATTGTTTGCATCTGTTCCAATGCCGTGTGGAGCTTCACTTGTTGTAGAACCTCCAATATGATTTGCCCAAACCAATTGACCTTGTGAATTAAATTTTGTTAATGCAATTTGAGTACCTGCTCCTGGCGCAGTTAAATTTGTTGTTCCAAATGGATTAACATTTATCGTATTTTGAAAAAGAGAACCATTAATGTAATTATTATTACTATCAACAGCACTAGCTTTACCATAATCCATACCCGCACTACTAAAAAGCATTGCTAAATTATTTTGTGCATTTGAATTGATTGATAATAAAATAATTATCAGCTTAAAAATTTTACTCATTTTTTCTAAAAATTAAAAATTAAGTGCCAAATTTGCAACTACTTTTCAAAAAGTACAATAACTAACCAAAAGTAAAGTTATGTAACCAAAAGTAAATTTTTGAGTGTAAAAAGTGCTATAAAGCAAAAAAAGATGAAAAAAATTGAAATTTCTTGTCCAATAACCGCAACCTTAAATGTAATTGGAGGTAAATGGAAATCGGTAATATTGTGGTATTTAAGGGAGCACCCTTTGCGTTTTGGAGAATTACATAAGTTAATGTCAAAATGTTCCTTAAAGATTTTCAATTCTGATTTGAAAGATTTAGAAAAAGATGGTATTGTAAAAAGGGAAGTATTTGCGGTCGTACCACCCAAAGTTGAATATTCATTAACAGAATATGGAAAGTCATTGTTGCCCGTTATTTTTATTTTGAGAGAATGGGGTGTAAAAAGATTAATAGATAACCCAAGTTTAATGGAGCATAATGAAGAGTTAAAGTATTTTATGCAAGTAATAACTTCAACGGAAGATTTAGCTTTCTTAAACAAATTCAATTAACCACAAAAAAAACCCGATACTTTCGTATCGGGTTTTGTTTTGCTCCCCCTCTTGGGCTCGAACCAAGGACCCTCTGATTAACAGTCAGATGCTCTAACCAACTGAGCTAAGGAGGAA
>JACCDN010400620.1_pt1 | contig 27808 bp, 22 predicted proteins | sample 7441691 | NCBI WGS metagenome assembly JACCDN01 (sample SAMN15323439, study PRJNA562643) | freshwater metagenome | isolation source: river surface water | place: USA:Blue River Watershed | collected 2017-08-16 | reverse complement strand
TGTCAACAGCAGTAGTGTCTGCAGTTGCTTCTTTGTTTTCACCTGAGTTACATGCTACGAAAGCTACTACAGCTAAAATTGCGAATACTTTTTTCATTTTTTTGGGTTTTTGTTTGAATGAATGTGCCTATTTATACCGGAAGGGGTAAAAAGGTAACCCGTCAAACCCATTTTTTTTTGAAAAAAAAGTTTTCAGGCTATATTGGGTTACTTTTATACCCTAAAGTGTATTAAAAGAAGTATTAGTGAAAGCTACGAGTAACGAACAAGCATTATTAAAGGGGCTGGCTAACAATGATTCGGCTGTTATTGAACTTCTCTACAAAGAGAATTTTAGTACCATTCAAACCTTCATTTTGGCAAATAACGGCTCTTACGACGATGCAAAGGACGTTTTTCAGGAAGCAATGATTGCGCTATATGAAAAAGCACAAACCGAATCATTTGTCTTAACCTGTCAAATTAAAACGTATGTATATTCCGTATGCCGCAGACTATGGCTTAAAAGGCTTCAACAAAAGGGTCGCTTTACGCACCCGATTGACAATTTGGAAGAAAGTATCTCAGTGGATGATGACCTTGAAGCCCATGCTAAGCACGATGCCGCCTATGCCATAATGGATAGAGCCCTTAAAAGCCTAGGCGAACCTTGCAAAAGTTTATTAGAAGGCTATTACCTTCAAAAAATGGACATGCAAGCTTTGGCATCGGAATTTGGTTATACCAACTCCGACAATGCCAAAAACCAAAAGTATAAATGTTTAATGCGCCTTAAAAAGTTGTTTTTTGCGCAATACAATATTGGAGAGTAAGTAACTCAGATATATTAAAAATGGAAGATTTATTATTATTAGAAACCATCGAAAAGTACCTGGACAACCAAATGGATGCCCAAGAAAAGGCTGCTTTTGAATTGGTTCGTAAAAATACCCCTGAAATTGACCAAATGGTAGTGGAACATGCCATGTTCTTAGCTCAAATTAACCAATATAGCGCTATCAAATCTATCAAACAAACACTTGCTCAAACACACCAAACATTATTAGAACGCGGCGATATCACCAACAGTGCCAATGTAACAAATGGCGCAAAAGTGGTTCAGTTATTTCATAAATATAAAAGAGTGGCATCTATTGCTGCATCGGTTGGCGGTGTTATTGCTTTATTTATTAGCGGACTAGCTTTATACCTTTCTCCGGTTAGTCACAACAGTCAAATCCAACAATTAAGCAACGATATTGCTGCCATTAAAAAAAGCCAGCAATACCAAGGCAAACTTATTAACGAGGTAAAAAGCAAATTACCTGCTGGCGTTAAATTTATTAGCGGTGGTTCAGGATTTTTAATTGACGCGAAAGGCTTTATAGTAACCAACGCACACGTTATTAAAGGAAATGGTGCTATTGTAGTAGACAATAATGGCAAAGAGTACGTTGCTGAAATTGCTTTGATCGATCAAGAAAAAGACCTCGCCATTTTAAAAATTGATGACGCAGATTATACGTCTAAAAAATCACTTCCCTATTCTATTCGTAAATCAACCACCGATTTAGGCGAAGAAATATTTACACTCGGTTACCCAAGAAACGAAATTGTTTATGGTACTGGTTATTTAAGTGCTAGAAGCGGTTACGAAGGCGACTCACTCTCCTATCAATTACAAATGAGTGCTAACCCAGGTAACTCTGGCGCACCCGTATTTGATAATGCTGGCGAAGTTGTGGGTGTACTTAGTACTAGAGAAGCACAACTTGAAGGCGTTGTGTTTGCACTCAAATCAAATAACATTTACAAAGTAGTGAATGATTATAATGCTAGCAATGAAGGCAGCAAAGACATTAAAATAGCTTCACGTACCAGCATCAGCAGACTGTCACGTAAAAAGCAAATCGCAACGCTTGAGTCTTGCGTATTTTATGTAAAGTCTTTTGATAAATAATTGTAATTGTTTATTACAATCCTATCCCCACAAATTACTTGGATACAATCCCTTTTCTACTAAACTTGTAATGCTAGCTTGCACAACAGGCGCATCTTCTTTATAGGTAACACCAAACCAACTGGCAGATGTAGTGCCCACTTTTACATTACCTAACTTTGCATTTACAAAATGCTTGGTAACAGATGGTAAGAAAAATTCTGATTTCATATCCATCCCTTGTGCATCTAAAAATTTAGAAAATTCAGACTCACATAATGCTACAAAACTTGGTGGGTAACATAAAAAATTCATGCTAACAATCGTATCCGGCGTTAATGGAAACAATGCATCATTGTCTTCATAAACGATAACACCCTGATCATTTTTAAATATTTTTGTACGCTCGTTGATATCTAATAAGTTACCATCAGCGTCTACACTACACACACCTCTACTTACAGTACCATTGTCACTTAATGTTTTACCTAATTCATATCCAATAATAGAATAGGTTTGGTCATTACACTGGTTGGTTAAAAAAGCTGCTGCTTGTACAAACGCATCTCTACCATAAAAATCATCTGCATTGATCACAGCAAATGGTTCATTTAATTTTCCTTTGCAACATAATACAGCGTGAGCCGTACCCCAAGGTTTAACACGCTCTGGCGTTATTGTTTTGCCTTCTGTAAAAGACAACAAATGTTGGTATACATATTCTGTATCTATTTTGCCATTTAACTTTGGCTCAAAAATTGCCTTAAATTGCTCACTAAAATCTTCTCTAATAATAAAAACTATTTTACCAAAACCAGCCTGCACCGCATCATAAATTGAATAATCCATGATAGTTTCGCCACTAGGTCCAAAAGACTGAATTTGTTTCATGCTACCGTAACGACTTGCCATTCCGGCTGCAAGAATCACTAAAGTTGGTTTCATAAGCGTATTTTAATGGCTGCGAAGCTAAATCATTCTTTAAAATAGTTGCTATAAAAAACAAATGAATATTAATAATATTTACATACAAGACATTAGCGAATTATCTAGCAATACATTGAATATCAATATATTAAGGGCAGACGTAATCGATCCTGTAGTAAGTGGCAATAAATGGTTTAAACTTCAGTTTTACGTTAAAGACGCTATTGCGGCTGGCAAAACAACCCTAGCCACTTTTGGAGGGCCCTATTCCAACCATATTGTTGCAACTTCAAAATATGGGGCTAGCATGGGACTCAAAACGGTTGGTTTTATAAGAGGAGAAAAACCAGTAACCCTTTCAGCAACCCTAAACGATGCTATCCAAAATGGTATGACCCTCCATTTTGTTTCTAGAGAAAATTTTTTAGACCCAAAAAAAATCATGCAGGAAAATATGCACGAAAGCTGGGCTTGGATACCGGAAGGTGGTTATGGAATAAAAGGTGCTGAGGGCGCTAGCACACTATTAACAATTAAAGACACACATTCATTTGACACGATTATTTGTGCAGTTGGCACGGGCACTATGATGGCAGGAATTATAAAGGCAGCAGCTTTACATCAAAAAATAATAGGCATATCCGTTTTAAAAAACAATGTTTCTATTGACGCAGAAATAAAAACATTATTAACCCCCGAGGAATCAAAAAAGAATTTTGAAATCATTCATGGTTATGATTTTGGCGGCTATGCAAAACATACGCCAACACTAATCAATTTTATGAATGATTGCTACAAACAAATGGAACTGCCGCTTGATTTTGTATACACGGCAAAATTAATATACGGCGTCAAAGACCTTGCTAGCAAAGGGAAATTTGCACCTACCTCAAAAATACTATTGATACATTCAGGAGGATTACAGGGAAACCGTTCTTTTAAAAAAGGAACATTACTCTTTTAAATATTAATCTTTTAAAGTAGCCCCAAAAATTTGTTCAAAATTTTGTTTGACTAATTCTTTTACATCCTGCATGGGTACTGTATGACCTAATTCTTTTTGTAAAGAAGTAACCTGTTTATCAGGTATTCCACAAGGAACAATATTGTTAAAATAAGACAAGTCGGTATTTACGTTGAGGGCAAATCCATGCATGGTAATCCAACGGCTACATTTAATACCCATCGCGCAAATTTTACGCGCTAATTTTTTATTTTCTGGATCCAACCAAACACCTGTTTCACCAGCACTCCTACCCGCTGTAATTCCATAATGCTCAAGTGTTTGTATAATCACTTCTTCTAGACTGCGCAGGTACCAACCAAGGTCTGTTTTAAATTTTTCTAAATCTAAAATGGGATAACCCACCAACTGCTCGGGGCCATGAAATGTGATATCTCCTCCTCTATTGATATGAAAATATTCGATGCCATTGGCTTCCATAAAAGCCGTGGTCATAAGTACATTAGCGGCATTCCCGTTTTTACCAAGCGTGTATACTGGCGGATGTTCTACAAATAACAAATGATTTTTGGTAGGCCACTGCGTTACCGGAATTTCAGTTTGGTTTCTGTAGGTAGCCTTAATTGCCGAATTCTCACTTAATAGCGACTCTTGATAGGTCCAAACCTCTTTGTACTTACGGGTACCCAAGTCCTCAAAAAAAACTTCCTGCTGCATTGCACAAAAGTAGGAAGGTTTGGGGCTATTTTTGCAACTATGGAACCGGATATTGATTTATTTAATGAAGAAGGCGCAGAAACCCTCTACGAAAGAAAAACCTTTGTTATAGACAAGGGGCAAGAACCCTTTCGTATAGACAAGTGGGTTCAAACCCATATGGAAGGTGCCACCCGAAGTAAGGTTCAACAAAGTATCGAAGCAGGATTTTTAACCGTGAACGGCAAAAATGTTAAAAGCAACTATAAGGTAAGACCAGGTGACGAGATCTTAATCATGAGCCTTGTAAATCCTGAAACACATGTTTTAAAAGTAGAAAACATTCCACTCAATATTGTTTTTGAAGACGACGCGGTCATGGTCATTAATAAACCACCCAATATGGTGGTTCATCCGGGCGTTGGAAATTATACGGGCACACTTTTAAACGGTGTTGCCTATCATTTGCAACAACAAAATCCAAATATAGACGAACAGTCTTTACCTCGTTTTGGACTTGTTCACCGCATCGATAAAAACACAACCGGATTAATTGTACTTGCTAAAACTGCCGAAGCAGCTGCACATTTAGCAAAACAATTTTTTAACCATACCGTAGAAAGAAAATACACAGCGCTTGTTTGGGGTGATGTAACGGAAGATACAGGAACCATTGTTGCAAATATTGCGCGTCACAAACAAAACCGAAAAACATTCGACGCTTATCCGGAAGGAGATATTGGAAAACACGCCATTACACACTACAGCGTTATTGAAAGATTCAATTATGTCACTCTTATAAGTTGTGTGTTAGAAACGGGTCGTACACACCAAATTAGAGTGCACTTAAAACATATTGGCCATACTTTATTTAATGACCAAGAATACGGCGGTGACCGCATTTTAAAAGGAACCATTTATACCAAGTACAAACAGTTTGTAGACAATTGTTTTGAAGCCTGTCCAAGGTGCGCGCTTCATGCCACTACGCTTGGATTTGTACATCCCACTTCCAACGAATTTATAAAATTTGAAGCAGCAATACCTGACGACATGTTAGCTGCTGTTCAAAAATGGAGCGGGTATGTACAAAATAAAACACGCACCGAATAGTGCGTGTTTTATAAAAGATTTCAATAAAATTTATTACTTTTTTACGGCTGCTTTTTGCAAGGCACTTAATGGAGCAATGTATAAGCTTCGACCATGTGTACCTAAAATAATTTCATTATCACGCGGGTGTACTGCAATATCATGCACTGGCACACTTGCAGGCAAACCCTTATTCCACATCATAGAACTATTTCCACCATCCACACTTACATAGAGGCCTCCGTCTGTACCAACGTATAAAATGTTTTCGTTTGAAACATCCTCTTTAATAACGTTTACGGGCTCTACAGGAAGGTCTTTCATAATTTGCTTCCAAGTAGTACCATAATCGTCAGAACGGTATACATAGGCGTTAAAATGATCGTTACGGTAGCCATTTAAAGTAACATACACACGCGCTTCATTAAAAGCACTTGCTACTACTCTACTAACATACAATCCTTTTGGTAACCCTTTATTTAAGACAGAAAAAGAATACCCACCATCTTTAGTAACTTGAACATTTCCATCATCAGATCCAACATAAATAAGACCAAACTTAGAAGGACTTTCACTCATGGTGGTTAGTGTTCCAAAAGGAACGTCTCCTTGTGCAGGATTGGTGGTTAAATCAGCACTGAGTGTTACTAAACTATCACCTCTGTTAAATGAACGGTGAAATTTATTACTTCCATAATAAAATACATCTTGATTGTGTCTACTCAATAAAATAGGTGTTTGCCAGTTATAACGTAACGCTGTTTCACCTAAATCACGAGAAGGTCTAACTGATTTTCTTTCTTTTGTTAAAAGGTTTTGACGAGAATAGGCCCCAAATTGAGATCCACTATACACTGTTTTATTGTCTCTAAAATCTACTTGCACTTGCATACCATCACCACCATTGATACCAGTAAATGGATTATGACCACTATCATACCAATCATAATTTTCCTTGGTTAAACTTGAACCATACCAAGTACCATTGTCTTGCAAACCACCATACACATTATATGGCTTCGCCATATCCACTGCAATATTGTAAAACTGTCCAACTGCAGGCGTATTGGCTTTAAACCAATGCTCACCATCATCATAGGTAATATTACATCCACCGTCATTGCCTAAAATCATGTGGCTATCACGCTTTCCATTCATCCAAACATAGTGATGATCCGAATGCACGTTTTCTTTACCAATTTCTTTAAAGTTTTTTCCACCATCGGTGCTTAACACAACACCAACACCTGTTAAAACAATTTTATTAGCATTGGTTGGGCTTACAAATACTTTACCAAAATAATAACCGTAGGTACTATATATACCAATGGTTTTATCATGTGTTTTTTTCCAGCTTGCACCACCATCATCACTACGGTATAATTCGGCGCCATAAATTGGCGTTTCAAATAACGCCGTATTGGCGTCATATAAATAATCCCAAATACAAGTTGGTGCTAAAGTTCCATTTTGTACAGCCTCTTTAATACTAGCAGCTGAATACTTTGTAGGCAGTTGGTTACGAGGGGATTTAACAAACGCATTTAATTTTTTATCATCAAGTGTAGCAAATTGTTCTTTGCTTAAATCTTTAAAATCTCTTAAAACATAGCGGGTAGTATCTGTGGCGCTTTTTAATGCTGTTTCTGGTTGATGAAAATTATTATCAACAACCGCAAATACAGTATTAGGATTTTGAGGATATACGGCTAACCCAATTCTTCCAACACCATCACCATTTGGAAATCCAGAACTTGGTGTATTGATTTGTTTCCACGTATTACCACCGTCTGTACTTTTATATATACCACTTGTTTTGCCCGACTCTTCAAAGTTAGAAGCCGTTCTAGTTTTATACCACATAGCAGCATATAATACAGATGGATTTTTTGAATCAATATCTAGATCAACAGCACCTGTATTTGCATCGACATATAGCGTGTGATTCCAAGTTTTACCACCATCGGTCGTTTTGTAAACACCACGTTCTTTATTAGGAGAATACAAATGTCCTAAAGCTGCCACCCACGCTGTGTTTGGCTCTGCTTCATTGATTACAATTTTTCCAATGTGATGACTTTCTGGAAGTCCAAGGTAATCCCAAGACTTACCACCATTGCTAGATTTATAAACACCAATACCAGCATAAGATGATCTACTACTATTTACTTCACCGGTACCAACCCAAATAATATTACTTTTCCAATTCACAGCAATCGCACCAATGGTTAAAATAGCTTCTGAATCAAACACCGAAGTAAAACTTTGACCATTGTTAATGGTATGCCATAAACCACCTGTTGCATACGCAACATAGAAATTAGTAGGATCTTCTGGGTTAACAGCCATATCAACAACCCTTCCACTCATTACAGTTGGTCCAATATTTCTAAAGGCCGTACCATTAATGGTTGAAGCTTCCAACAATTTTTTACGTTGTTCGATAGAAGACAATCTTTCTGAAGCTGGCGTAGGCTTAATTTGTGCGTTGCCTAACAATGCGAATGTTAGCAAAAGGCAAAAACTGAGTAATTTTCTCATAGTGGTACTTATAATTTGTATTTTTAAGTGATTAAATGTAAGAAAATGCGCCTTCTTTTTACCCTTTTTTCTCTATTATTTTACACGAGCATAATGGCCCAGTGCAAGACCTTTAAACTTACTTCCAAAGGGGATACCATCAATTGTACGGAGTCAAGTGGTGTAAAAAGAGGAAAATGGAAAATAGAGTTCCCTCCCATTAGAGGAGAAAGAGGTTACGTAGAAGAAGGTGTATATGTAAATGATAAAAAAGAAGGTACTTGGCGCCGATTTAATTTAATGGGCGACCCATTAGCTATAGAAAATTATAAATGGGGATTAAAAAACGGCTTATGTACCTATTTAGCCATTCAGGGTATTGAAAGAGAAGAATCCTGGAAAGCCATTGACCCTTCTAAACCCTACGATACCATTGACGTTCAGGACATCAACAATCCAAATATGTATGAAAAGGTGATTGTCAAAACAACAGGCGCCTCTTTAAGACATGGCACTTGGAAAATATACGACCCATATACAGGTCAACGATTAAGAACCGAAAACTGGATACTGGATGTTTTGCAAGACCCAAATGCAAAAAAAGAAGTAGACGCTGACATCAATAATGCATTACCAAATGCTGGCGTATCAAAATCTAAGTCTGATACGGCCATCAAAAAAGTAATTCCTAAAGAAGTACTAGAATTTCAAAAGAAAAATAAAGGCAAAAAGATAGTGGACGGCAAAACCGGCGGATAAACCCTTATTTAATTGCCATCATAAAGCTTTTTGCAAAGTATTGCAATTGATAATCGATACTATTACTCCAATATGCTTTGTTGTGTCCTCCAGGCCTTTCGGTATAGTCATGATCAATTTTATTAGTAAGTAGCAATTGATGTAAAGAGCGGTTCACATCAATAAAAAAATCTGATACTCCGCAATCAAAAATGATATGAAGCTGACCTGGCTTTAGATTTTTAGCAATTGTCACCACCGAATAATCGGTCCAGTTTTGAGGTTGTTCAATGATCGTTCCTAAGGATTTTTTAATATCCCAACTATTTGGAAAAGGACGTATATCTACCCCTCCACAAACACTACCCGCATTTCCAAATAAATCCGAATGTCTTATGCCTAAAAAAAGGCCACCATGTCCACCCATACTAAGCCCTGTTATAGCACGGTGATCTTTATTTGCACTTGTTGGAAAATTTTTATCGATATAAGGAAGTAATTCTTTGGTAATAAAAGTTTCATATTTGATTGAGTCATTGATAGGACTATCATAATACCAACTACCATATCCACCATCAGGACATACGAGCATAACCTGGTATTGATCTGCTCTGAACTGCAGCTGTGGCGCATCTTTTAACCAACTCCCATGATTGCCACTGTATCCATGTAACAAATAAACAACAGGAAATTTAACACCCTGTTGCTGCTTAGCATTGTCAGGAATTACAACTGCTACTTTGATATTTTTTTGCATGGCATTACTATACACTACAATCGTATCAACACGCGCAGCATTAGAAACAACAACAATACATAAACAAACAAAAATGGATACAATATTTTTCATAAGCATTGTTTAATAAAAAAGCCACTTGAAGATAATTCAAGTGGCTTTAATATTGACTGATCTTTTATTATTTTTTCTTTTCTTGAGCAGCTTGCATTGGGTTTAAACCAAATGATTGGCCTCTACCCATTGTACGTTGCTTAAACAAAGTAAACTTGCTAGGCTCTGCACTCACATTTCCCCAGAAGTTATTGGTTTCATTGATATCAGCTGTTTCACGCATAGGATCAAGTTTAATACTCGCTACTTCTTTACGAGACATAAATACGCGAGAAACTTTGTTTTCATTTTTACGCCAAATTTGCGCACCAATACGCTCTGTTTCTTTAGAACCATCTTTGTACGTAAATTCTACAATGATTGGCATTACTAAACCACCTTTGTTACTAAAAGTGATTTCGTATAAATGTACGTTGCTGTAGTTTGCTTTTTCTGCATCAGAAAGAGATTCTGGCGCACCAAATGAAGGCATGCTGTTTTTAGTTTCAGCATCATAAGGCTCAATACCTCTTGCATAACGCCAGTAGAAATCTCTTAAAGAAGTATCTGCATCTGTTGCAAAAATAATTGACTTGTCTTCTCTGTTTCTAATTTTAGAAATATCCTCGAAGCTATTAAGTGTAGGTTTGTCTAAACCAAGTTTCATGCCACCTCCTAATCTAGCAGCACCCATTCCACCGCCACCGCGTGGTTGCGCAGCAGCATCATATACCGCATGTGCAACAGTATCAATAGCAATATCACAAGCTTCGATGCTGTAAAACCAACCTCTCCAGAACCAATCTAAATCTACTGCACTTGCATCTTCCATGGTTCTAAACAAATCGGCAGGCGTTGGATGTTTAAATGCCCAACGTCTAGCATATTCTCTAAATGAGAAATCAAATAATTCTCTACCCATAATGGTTTCACGTAAAATATTTAAACCGGTACCAGGCTTAGAATAAGCGTTAGGGCCAAATTGAATAATATTTTCACTGTTGGTCATAATTGGCTCTAATTGATCTTTTGGAGCTTTCATATAATCAACAATACCAAAAGCAGGGCCTCTGCGAGAAGGGTATTTGTTGTCAAATAATTCTTCGGTTAAATATTCAACAAAAGTATTTAATCCTTCATCCATCCAAGACCATTGACGCTCATCAGAGTTTACAATCATTGGGAAAAAGTTGTGTCCTACTTCATGAATAATAACACCAATCATGCCAAGCTTTGTTGCTTCACTGTAAGTGCCATCTTTGTTGGTACGTCCATTGTTGAAACAAATCATTGGATATTCCATACCATTAGAAGCTTCAATACTTTGAGCTACAGGATACGGATAAGGGATTGAAAATTTAGAATATGAACGAATGGTATGTGCTACCACTTTGGTTGAAAACTTTCTCCATAAATTATACGCTTCTTTAGGATAGCCACTCATACACATTACTTTCTTACCTTCTACATAGGTTGGCATAGCGTCCCATATAAACTTACGGCTAGCAGTCCATGCAAAGTCACGCACGTTGTCTGCTTTAAATACCCAAGTTTTTTTAGCAGTGCTTTTTTGCTTCTCTGCATTTTTTGCTTCTTCAAGTGTAACTACTTCTACTACATCTTTAGCAGTTTGTGCTGTTTTCCAACGCGCTAACTGAGCAGGCGATAAAACCTGTGCATAGTTTTGACACTCACCAGTTCCCATGATAACATGGTCGGCAGGTGCAGTGATAGATACATTGTAATTACCAAAGGTTAAAGCAAATTCGCCTCTACCAGTAAACTGGTGATTTTGCCAACCCTGAAAATCAGAGTAAACGCAAAGTCTTGGGAACCACTGTGCCATAGTAAATACGCTATTACCATCTTCAGGGAATAATTCATAACCACCTCTGCCTCTAAATACCATACGGTCAGAAATTTTATAAGACCAAGTGATATTGAATACAAACTTTTGACCAGGTTGTAAAGTTGTAGGCAAATCAACACGCATCATGGTTTGATTGATCGTGTATTTTAAAGCCTTACCAGTTGCATCTGTAATTTTAGAAATAATATGACCATAACCATTGTCTTTTTTTGCATCTTCTAAAGCTGCAATTGAAGATTGAGAAACCTGACGTAAAGAACTACCGTCCTGAAAGTCAGCTTTGTTTACAGTGCTATGCTCATTCTCATCAAGCTGTAACCATAAATACGTTAACGCATCCGGAGAATTGTTAAAATACGTAATGGTTTCGCTTCCCTTTAATAAAAGGTTAGCCTCATCTAACTCACACTTAATGTTATAGTCGGCACGTTGTTGCCAATACTTTGGTCCAGGTGCTCCACTAGCTGTACGATACTCGTTAGGTGTAGATAAAATGGTTCCTAATTGCTCAAACTTATTTCCGTGGTTTGAGGTTGGATTGTTTTGAATGTTTTGGGCAAATGAAACGGTGCTCACTGCAACAAACATTAAAAATGCAAAAATTTGCTTCATAGCATAATTGATTAAAGATGAAAATACCGCTCAATGGCCATTTGAAGAGAAAGTGCAAAAATGCCACCAGTGGCAATCAATATAAAGTCTCTTCGAGGGGCCTTTAAAAGCGTTACGAATATAAATGAAATAACTAAAATAGCCATCACTATCAGAATTTGGCCTATTTCAAGGCCCAAATTAAAGGCTAGTAAGGCTGGTACCACATTTTGCTGCATTCCCAATAGGCTTTTTAGGTAAAAACTAAACCCTAACCCGTGAATGAGACCAAAAAATAGGGCAAAAAAGTAAATGATTGGAAATCGAGCGGTAAAACTAAACTTTTTAACAAACATATTACTAATTGATGTAATAAGTATAGTAACAGGAATCAAAAACTCTATCCAATTGGTAGAAAACTCAATGAAATTAAAAACACTTAACACAAGGGTGATGGAGTGTCCAATGGTAAAGGCAGTAACAAGAAGCAACCACTTTTTCCAATCAGATAATTGATAGCGAATGCATAATGCTGCTACAAACAAAATATGATCCATGCCAGATAAATTGGCAATATGATTAAATCCTATTTGGGTATACATCCAAAACTCATGCATAAAAATCAAATTTTAGTTAGACATTTGTTATCAAGATCAGGATATCATGGTAAATATACTAATTCATTGGACGCTCACGAGCCTTCTAGCTATTTTACACCCATTTTTTGTATCGGTAATTGATATCACACACAACCCAAAAGAAAGAAGCATCGAAATGAGTGTTCGTATTTTTAATGAAGATTTAGAAAAAACACTTCAAAAATATACCAGTACCAAAATAGATATTTTACAACCTACAAATAGGGATTTTGTAAATGAAGAAATTCAAAAATACATTGCTAAACACCTAATTGTGATTGTCAACGGCAAACCCATTGCTTATAAAATCATTGGTTTTGAACAACAAAAAGAAAGTACTTGGTGTTATTTTGAAGCGCAAAATATTAATAGCGCTAATACGGTTAGTGTAGATTGTGATATTTTATATGACTTAGAAAATACCCAAGTAAATATTATACACGTAAAGTCTAAGGGAACAGAAAAAACATACAAATTAGACTACCCAAGCAAAACCGCAAACTTTGTGTTTTAATTAATCTTCCTCTACTTGCGTTACAAGAATTTTATCAATTCGGTGCTGATCCATATCTACAATTTCAAAACAAAAAGTTTTCCAAGTAAGGGTTTCGCCTGTACTAGGAATTTTTTCGAGAGAATGAATAATAAACCCAGCAAGCGTATCAAACTCTTGATCGCCTTGCATCATAAATTCTGTTTTATCAAAATAACTTAAGAAATCGTAAAACGGAAGTTGTGCATCAATTAAATAGCTCCCATCTGCTCTTTTAATAATTTCATAATCATGATCCTCTTCTTGAGGGATATCGCCTACAATGGCTTCTAGGATGTCGTTTAAGGTAATTAACCCTTCGATAGATCCATACTCATTTACAATAAAACAGTGGTGAATTTTTGATTGCTTAAAGCTTTCAAGCACCTGGTATGCCGAGTTGTTTTCAGGAACATACTTTGCATCTTTAGCAATTTCACTAACTAATTGTGCGCCATCAGCAACAAATAAATCTTTGAGTGATACGACCCCTTTAATTTGGTCTATACTGCTCTCGCATACAGGATAGATCGAATGCATATTTTCAGGCATTTGGGCCCTCACTTGAGCAACCGTTTTGGTAGATTCTAACCATAAAATATCACTACGATGGGTCATAAGTGATGTAATATTTCGATCACTTAAATGAAATACACGTTCAATAATTTCTTGCTCCGCTTCTTCTATCGTACCCTGCTCGGTACCTTCACTAATAATCGCTTTAATTTCCTCTTCCGTTACCTGATTGTCATTTGGCTTCATACGCAAAATGCGCATGATTAAATGCGAAGAAGCACTTAACAACCAAATAAATGGATACATAATAAAGGTAACCGATTGCATCACTACAGAAACTGATTTGGCAATGCCTTCTGGATTGCTAAGTCCAATTCGCTTAGGAACAAGTTCACCAAGTACAAGCGAAACATACGTTAATAAAATAACGATAATAAGTGTTGCAACAGTTTGTGCATATGGCGCAATCATTGCAAATTGACTGAGCCAATTTTGAAGCGGTTCTTTAAAAGTACCCCCCGAATAAATACCAGTTAATACCCCCACTAAAGTGATGCCAATTTGTATGGTAGATAAAAAAGTATCGGGGTGGTTGGCAAGTTTCAATGCTCGTTTAGCGTCGACATCTCCCTTGTCTGCCTGAGCCTCTAACCTAGCTTTGCGTGCAGAAACAAGTGCAATTTCGGCCATAGAAAAGAAACCATTAATAAGTATCAATCCTAAAATTATAAAAATCTCTGTCATGAATGAAGTGTCGTTTGGTGTAGGTCTACTTTGCCAAAGCTACAATAATATATGGGGTTACCTCATTATCTCTTGTAGCTGGATTTAAAAATGGAAGTGTAAGCATGCTCACGCCAAAGTAAGCATTTTTATATAGTATACTTGAAGCAGGGAATTTTTGTTGGAGTGCTGGGTAATTGGAAGCCTTGGTAATTAAAATTTGTTGTGGCTTTAAAAGCGTGCTATCAAAAATACGTTCAAACGAATGATTGCCGTAAAAATGCAGTGCCCTACTCTCATCGATTTGATACAAATAAATATTGTTTTTGGGCAACTTATTTTGATTGATAAATGAAGCTGCAGAAACGCCTAATTCATACTTTAATAATTTGGGATAAAAGGAAGTATTTAAAATTAGATTTACGCCAATGATAGTATATACAGCTACATATAAAAATGTAGGAACTTTTGTTTGATGCATAAACAAAACATAACAGTAATACAAAGCACCAATGCTAGCTATCCCTTTAACATAAACAGGCATGTCCGTAAAAACAAAATAAACAATCGCTATTACAGCAACCCATAAAATAGAAAATATAAATCCATGAAAATAAAGGAATATTTTTTGCAGCTTTAAAAAGCCCTCCGAGAAATAGATTTGATGAAGCCCTTTTGCAGTAACAATAGCAGCAAGCGGTAATACTACAAAAATATAATGAGGGAGCTGCGCTTGACTTCTTGCAAGCATGCAATAAGTTAATATAAACCCACCTACAGCAATAAACTCCTGATGACTTTGTAACTTAAATTTGTCCTTTATAAGATCCTTAATGGATAGAACAAGGCTGGTTAAAAAAATAAACACCCAAGGTAAAAAACTCCAGAGCATATTTTCTAATAAAAAAGTAAAATGATTCATTTCGTTGAATACATTTTCTCCGGTATACCTGCCAAAACTTTGCGTCCAGTAATAAAATCGAAGACCCGACTGTATAGGCACTCCATGAATGATTATACCAGGATGTAAATCAAACTGATTGTACAGTCCAATACTCATTGGAATGAGCAGCACGCCAACAATAAGAATCCCAATTATGTACTCCCACCTAAAAAATTGTTTCCAATTGCGTTGTAATAAAAAATGGACAGCAAAACTTACACCAGGAACCACCATTGCAATAGGTCCCTTGGTTAACATACCAAGTCCAATACCAACAAAAGCCATCACAAAATGCGTCCATGCATTTGTTTGATACCAGGCTGCTAATTGCCAAATACTAAACATAACAAAACCCATTAGCATGGTATCACACCTCACATCATGCGCCATTAAAATAAAGGCCTGCGAACTAGCAAGTACCAATACCGCTAGCTTTGCAGTAAGCTTATTATAATATAAAATGGCAAACCTATAAGTAGACCAAAGTGCTAATCCTAAACAAAGAATGGATGGTAACCGGTATGCCCAATCATAAACGCCAAATATTTGAATACTAATAGATGACAACCAAAACAATAGTGGCGGCTTATCTAAATAATCGGCACCTAAATCATAGAGTTGTAAATAATTACCTGTATCCGCCATTTCTCTACTCATTGATGCATATTGGGCAGCATCAATATCAATTAAAGGAATACCAAGCATGCCAATAACGCAAACGATACAGGCTGCAACTAATGATATTACAAAAAACTTATGACTCATGTATAACTTGTAAATGATCGAATTTTTGATATGCTTTGTAAACAAGAGAACCAATGATGTAGCCAAGTAATGCACCCATTATGACATCCAAAGGATAATGTACGCCAACATAAACTTGAGCAAAACAAATGATCGAAGCCCAAACAAATAATACGTATTTCCAATTACCAAAATAAGAACCAAGTGTTGCAAATAAAAAAGTTGCAATACCAAAATGATTGGTAGCATGGGACGAGGTAAAACTATATCCACCTGAACAGTGATCTAATAACATACGAACCTGGCTATAAAAATTTGGATCAAAACAAGGTCTAGGACGTTGTACAAAATTTTTAATGAGTCCACTGCTAATTTGATCCGTTAATAAAACCGTTAATGCAGCAAATAATAACCAAATCCAGCCTTTTTTACCAAAGTTTACAAATACAAAAATGATAAGAAACAAATAGAGCGGAATCCAAAAAGTTGATTCACGCATGAGCGGCATGATGGCATCCAAAAAAGGATGCGTTGCTTTTTGGTTAACCCATATAAAGCATGATTGATCTAGTGCATTCAAGGATTCAAAAAAAGGCTGCATAAGCAAATACATGTTAATTAAAGATACTAAGAATTTGATTGCTTTTGAGCCACTATAATTAACCTTTCAGCGCTTTCAGGAGCATAAGAATCTAGCTGATAATTGCCAAAAGTTGCTACAATATTGAGTCCAGCTTTTTGCATAAAGGCCCTAAAATCCTCTAAACTGTATTTTCTAACCTTTTCTTCAAAAACCCCAAGCGCTTCATGTGAAAAAGCATCTTGTACTTTGATTTCTTTGTACAAAAATAAATGATCCTGCCACTTTTTAATTTGAAAATTAAAGCCATCTATTTGGGTTTCGGTAGCTATATCCAAAGCAGGGTCTACAGCACCAATATTTAAATAATCTAGCACGAGCGTCCCACCTTCTTTTAAATTATTGGACATCGCATGTATGGCCAATTGATGCTCTTGATCAGTATTGAAATAACCAAAGCTTGTAAAAAAATTAAACGCGTAATCAAAATAATTTTGTCTAAATGTTTCCCGCATATCGTGGCATGAAAATGATAAGCCGTTTGTTTGCATAACAGAAGCAGCACCTATAGAAGCTGGGGATAAATCAATCCCAACAACATCAAATCCAGCGTCAAATAATGCTTTACTGTGCCTTCCCTTCCCGCAAGCAATATCCAACATAGTGGCATGCGGCTTGGGCTTTAAATAGGCCAGTAAATTATGGATAAATTGTAGCGCCTCCGAATCGTCACGGTGCTGATACAATGCATGATAATAGCTAGAATTAAACCAATCTGTAAACCAACCCTTTTTGCTCATATAATTGTTTAAAACTCATGCGAAATTAGGGTAAGCAAAGCAACAAATTTGATTTATGTTTGCAGCTTTAATGATGAATAGATATGGCGTTAATTAAAAGTATTTCAGGCATTAGAGGCACCATTGGTGGAGCACCAAATGAATCATTGAGCCCATTAGATATTGTTCGTTTTTCGGCAGCCTATGGCTCATGGCTTTTAGCTAGTTCCAATGGAAATAAAAAGGTAGTGATTGGCAGAGATGGCCGTATCAGTGGCGAAATTGTACAATCACTTGTGGTAAATACCCTTTTAAGCTTAGGCATCGATGTTATAGACCTAGGTTTAAGTACCACCCCTACGGTAGAAATGGCCGTTGTATTTGAAAAAGCGGCTGGTGGTATCATTTTAACAGCGAGCCATAACCCTAAAGAGTGGAATGCACTAAAATTACTCAACCATAAAGGTGAATTTATAAGTGGTGCAGACGGCGCAGCCTTATTAGAGATTGTAAAAGCTGATAATTATAACTTTGCTAGTGTAGATCATTTAGGAACGCAAACAAAAAATGATACTGCATTAGACACACATATTAAAGCGATACTTGCGCATCCTTTAGTGGCAGTTGACGCTATTAAGTCGAGCAATTTTTCGATTGTAGTAGACGCTATTAATAGTTCTGGTGCATTTGCTGTTCCTCAATTATTAGAAGCCTTAGGCGTTACTAATATTACGGTTATTAATGCCGAAGTAAACGGCCGTTTTGCGCACAACCCGGAACCACTCCCAGAAAATTTAAGGGAACTTTGTAGCGAAGTTTTAAAACAAAATGCAAGCATGGGAATCGCTGTAGACCCAGACGTAGATAGGCTTTGCTTTGTTTGTGAAGATGGAACATTATTTGGTGAAGAGTATACGCTTGTAGCTGTTGCAGATTATGTATTACAAAACAAAAAGGGCAATACGGTTAGCAATATGTCTTCTACGAGAGCCCTTAGAGATGTAACAGAAAAGCATGGCGGTACATATACACCTAGTGCTGTTGGTGAAGTAAACGTGGTTACAAAAATGAAAGCCACAAACGCAGTAATTGGTGGTGAGGGCAATGGTGGTATCATAGTTCCCGAGTTACATTATGGCAGAGACGCTTTAATTGGTATTGCATTATTTTTATCGCATCTGGCCAAAGAGAAAAAAACAGTTCAACAACTCAGAAATACCTACCCAGATTATTTTATGAGCAAGAACAAAATAGAATTGACCCCAGGCTTTAACTTGGAAAAAATATTTAGCCATTTAAAGGAAAAATACAAGAACCACTCTATTAATACCGAAGACGGATTAAAAATTGATTTTGAATCGGATTGGGTTCATCTAAGATCTAGCAATACGGAGCCAATTATCAGAATTTACGCCGAAAGCAATTCTCAAAACGTGGCCGATAATATTGCCCAAAAACTAATGAAAGACATCCAAGAAGCGGGCATTTAAGCAATAAATTACAAATTCTTATCTTTGATAGCATGGAAAGGATCTATCTAGACAATGCGGCCACTACCCCACTAGACCCTCAGGTACTGGAGGCTATGATGCCGTATTTAACGGTACATTTTGGAAATCCTTCTTCTATTTATAGCTATGGACGTGAAACACGCTTAGCCATAGAAAATGCCCGAAAAAAAGTGGCAGCTATTTTAAATACCCGTCCTTCTGAAATCTTTTTTACCAGTGGAGGCACAGAAAGTAGCAATACGGCTATTCGTGCAGCTGTCAATGATTTAGGTTGCAAGCATATTATATCATCTCCAATCGAGCACCACGCAACCAGTCATACCGTAGAACATTTACATAAAACAGGGGCCGCTTCATTAAGTTATGTAAAGCTTTTACCCAATGGCCATATCGATATTGCTGATTTAGAGGAACTACTTAAAAATAGTACCCAAAAATGTTTGGTTACCCTCATGCACGCCAATAATGAAATTGGCAACATGATTGATTTGCATCAAATTGGTAACCTTTGCAATACCTACAATGCTATTTTCCATAGCGACACGGTACAAACAGTTGGCCACTTTCCTTTTGATTTAAAAAACACACCTGTACATTTTATTACAGGAGCAGGCCACAAATTTCATGGCCCAAAAGGTGTAGGCATTTTATATATCCATGAATCGATCAAAATAAATCCGTTGGTACATGGTGGTGCACAGGAACGCAATATGCGAGCAGGCACCGAAAACTTATACGGCATTGTTGGTTTTGCAAAAGCACTAGAAATAGCCACAGATCAATTTGAAAAAGACAGCGCTTACATACAAGAGCTTAAGCGCTACATGATGGATAGCCTTTTGCAAAACATAGAAGGTGTTACATTTAATGGAGATCCTTTAGGAAACGCTTTATACACTGTTTTAAGCGTTAATTTTCCTGCATCGAGTAAAAGCGAAATGCTACTCTTTAATTTAGACATCCATCACATTTGCGCAAGTGGTGGAAGTGCTTGTAGCAGTGGCGCCAATGCTGGATCACACGTTATTAGAGCGATCAACAATAACCCAGACATTACAACGGTAAGATTTTCCTTTAGCAAGCACAACACCAATAAAGAAATTGATTTTGTGATTGCCAAACTAAAGGAAATTATTTAATCTTATTTTTCTGTTTCTTTAGACATTACTTTACCCGGAATTTCTACAGACGGGTTGTACATGGTTTGCATTTGACCAAGTGCTTGTAAATATGATTCTGCAGTTTGTCTTTCTTGCGACATATTATCTGCTTTCAATCCTGTTAAAGCATTATAGTAATTTACCTGTTGCTGTAAATCTTTTTTAACAGCTGCACTTACTTTTTGAATAAGGGCCTGGTCTCCAGCTAAATAACAGGCTTCTAAAAACAAGAGTGAATTTCTGTTATGTAGATTACCTCTACTTGTTAAACCATATCCAAAATTGCTTTCATGCATCATTTTGTCTACTTTGTTTAATACAGCTCTTGCGTCTTCTTTTCTATTTTTTGCAGCTAAATCGATAGCAAGCTCTGCATATGCAGAACGGATACCATTTAAATGTCTTCTATTTTCTTCATCAAAATAAACACCCGCTTTATCAGCGTTACCAAAAGCAAACTTGTTGGTTACAATATTTAACATCCAATCGGTATTTACCTTGCTATTTTTAATTGGCGCTAAACGGTAGCTTAATCCATCTCTACGTAAATACTGATCAAAGCCTAACTCTGCGCCTGCATTTGTAAAATAAATTGGACGTTTCCAATTATTGGCTGCAATAATATTTAATACTGCTAATTCATTTTTCATTAAAGCATTACGCGGTAAAGAAAAATCTAAAGAAGAAACAATGCTATCTGAAGCATTAACTGTGCCATTTTTAATAACTGCTGCTACGTCAACCGGAACTGTAACATTTTTTACAGGGAAGCTGTAATCATTATCTGGATTGTCTTTGCCCACATAATTTTTCATCACATCGTACAGGTTATAAAATTTATCGTCTGGCATAGATGCATTTGGCTTGTACTCTATATAATCACGCTTACTACCTTCGATTTGATCTGCAGACCAGATAACATCGATAGCAGGACTTTCATTTACTTTATAACGAAGCTGATTGATATACCAGTCGATACCTAGTAAACTATAGTTTATAACACGAATGTCTTTTCTGATGCCTTCTACTTCTTGTGCATACCAAAGTGGATAGGTGTCATTATCGCCAAACGTAAATAAAATTGCATTGGGTGCACAACTCTCTAAATAGTCTTTTGCTAAATCTCTAGCAATCACTTTATTGCTTCTATCATGATCATCCCACTCTTGACTTGCCATTAACGCTGGAACAGCTAATATACATACAAGGGTTGCAATAGCTGCAGCTGTAGTTTGATTGATTGACTTACTTAATAATTCTTTCACCATCAACACGCCCAATCCAATCCAAACAGCAAAAGCATAAAAACTACCAACATAAGCGTAATCACGCTCACGTGGTTGATACCCAGCTTGATTTAAATAAAGCACAATAGCGAAACCAGTAAAAAAGAACATTAAAAAGTTAACGCCAAAATCGGCTTTCTTTTTCTTGTAATGAAAATACATACCAAGTAGTCCTAAAATAAAAGGAAGCGCAAATAATGTATTATGGGCTTTATTGTTTTTTAAACTATCAGGGAGTGACGACTGGTCACCGTATAATAAATTATCTATTGGGGCAATACCAGTAATCCAGTTACCATCTCTAACATTACCAGCAAACAAACCTTGGTTATCGTTTTGTTTACCCGCAAAATTCCACATGAAATATCTGAAGTACATCCAGTTTAATTGGTACCCGAAAAAGTATTTAATATTGTCTGCCTGATTAGGAGAACGCTCATAAGTACCATCTTGCTGTCTATTAATACCTAAGAAATAAGCATAATAATCTGCATGGTTTTGATCATTACTCATATCCCAAACACGTGGAAAAACCATTTTATCTTCTGCAGCAAAAACATACTTACGGTCTTCACCTAACTCAATGTATTTGTCTGTAGATTTTTGATAACGCATGCCCGTGTTTTTAACATCAATAGGACGAGCATTAAATTTTTGACCGTAGAGTAATGGAAAATCTCCGTATTGTTCACGACCTAAGTATCCAACCAAACTAATGGGATTGTCAACATTGTACATATCCACAGATGGATTGGCACTACTTCTAATCATAGTAGTTACATAACTACTATAACCAATCAACATAAATGTAAAACACCAAATTCCAAGTCTTAAAAGCGACCAGCCTTTTGCAGCCGCCACTTTTAACCCATACCAAATAAGACCAGCTATCAGTACAAAAAATGCAGTAAAGCCGGTAAAAAATGGCAAGCCAAAGTTATTTACAAAAATGCGGTCAAAAGAACCCGCAAATTTTACCGTGTATTGAATAACACCTACTTGCACAATACCCGTAATAGCACATGCAATTACAAAAAAGATATAAATTCCACCGTAGGTTTTTTTAGCATTTTTATCTTGTGATTCTAAAAAGTATAACAAACCGATAGCAGCAATGGTACCAAGTAACATAAGGCCACCTAAAGTACTATCCATTTCTACACCACGCTCTGGGTTTACTTCTGCATTAGCTACAACTAAGCCTCCAATAAATGCAAGTACACCACCAACACCAATAATGCGCACAAACCATTTACGAATAACAGCATAATTGAAACTGTCTTGCTTACGGAAATAATAAACCATTACAATAGCTGGAATGGTTAATAGATTTAACAGGTGAACACCAATTGAAAGGCCCATCATAAAAAATATGAACACAATCCATTTATCCGCATCTGCTTCATCAGCTTGATTTTCCCATTTTAAAATTGCCCAAAATACAATGGCAGTAAAAAAAGAAGACAAGGCATACACTTCACCTTCTACAGCACTAAACCAAAATGAATCACTAAATGTATACGCCAAAGCACCCACAACGCCAGCACCCATTACACTGATCCATTGACCTGTAGTCAGGGCATCAGAAGTTTTGATGCCCATAATTTTGCGTGCAAAATGGGTAATGGTCCAAAATAAAAATAAAATAGTAAAGGCACTAGCAAGTGCACTCATAATGTTAACCGCTTTAGCAGCCGTTAATGGATTGTCTCCAAATAAAACAATAAAAACGCGACCAATAATAACAAATAATGGGGCTCCAGGAGGATGCGGAATTTGAAGCTTAAAACAGCTACTCACAAACTCGCCACAATCCCATAAACTACCACCTGCCTCAGCAGTTAAAATGTACACGGCTGCCGCTATCAAAAACACAACCCATCCAATCAAATTATTAATTCTAGTAAAAAGCATAATTCTTCGTTTTAAAAGACAGACAAACATAACTTTTTAATCGTAAAATGGAAAGCCTGAAGGCTATTATTTCGCATTTTAAGATACTATTAAGGGTTAAAAAATCCTTCATCCTGCTTATCTTTGCTAACTCATGAGTCAAAATAGAACCGTTGCCTTTCATACACTGGGTTGCAAACTTAACTTTTCAGAAACCTCTACCCTTTCTAGAATGCTAGAATTAGAAGGTTTTGATAAAAAAGAGTTTGACGACCTTGCCGACGTGTACGTCATAAATACCTGTTCTGTTACAGACAATGCAGACAAAGAATGTAGACAAATTGTACGCCGCATACAAAAAAGGGCCCCCGAAAGTTTTGTAGTTATTACGGGCTGTTATGCGCAGTTGAAACCCGCTCAAATAGCACAAATTCCTGGGGTTGACTTGGTACTTGGTGCAGCCGAAAAGTTTAACCTAGCCTCCCATATAAGTACGCTATCTAAAGACAACCCTACTACCATTTGTAGTTGTGATATCGCAGATGTAACAGGCTTTACGGCCTCTTTTTCTCAAAATGACAGAACCAGGTGCTTTTTAAAGGTACAGGACGGCTGTGATTATAACTGCTCTTTTTGCACGATCCCAATGGCTAGGGGCAAAAGCAGAAGTGACCTTGTTGCCAATGTGGTAGAGCAGGCAAAAACGGTGGCTGCGAGTGGCGCTAAAGAAATTGTTTTAACGGGGGTTAATTTAGGTGATTTTGGAAAGGGCCCGAATGGCGAAAAACATACCGAAACCTTTTTTGACCTTATACAAGCATTAGATACGATAGATGACATAGAAAGATTCAGGATTTCTTCCATTGAACCCAATTTACTAACGCCAGAAATTATTGAATTTGTTGCGAAGAGTAAAAAATTTATGCCGCATTTCCATATTCCACTGCAAAGTGGAAGTGCGGAAATATTAGGCCTCATGCGAAGGCGCTATAAAAAAGAATTGTACCAAGAAAGAGTATCGCTTATTAAAAAAATGATTCCACACTGTGCAATTGGTGTAGATGTTATTGTTGGTTTTCCTGGAGAAACAGATGCCCATTTTAAAGAAACATTTGACTTTTTACACGACCTTGATGTAAGCTATTTACACGTGTTCACGTATTCGGAAAGGGACAATACCAAGGCTTTAGAAATACAACCAGTAGTACCCATTGCTACAAGAAACGAACGCAACAAAGCCCTTCGTAATTTATCCTTTATGAAGCTTCAATATTTTACTGCTGCACATTTGGGCAACACTAGAAAAGTGCTCTTTGAAGACTTTAATAAAAATGGAATGATGGAAGGATATACCGATAATTACATCAGAATTACGACTCCATATAGACCCGAATGGGCCAATCAAATTATCGATTGGGAAATGCGCTAAAAGGCATACTATACAAGGCTTACATGTGAATGCGGAAATTCCACCACCATCACCTGACCTAAGCTTTGGAGCCTTACGTACACTTTTTTCTTATCGCTATAGGTTACAACACCTTCCCTGTCCATGAATACACCGTAGTTGATTCTTATTTTAGTGTCTTCTCTAAATCCTTCGTCAGAAATTAATTGTAGCGTGGCCTCTTTTTCACCAAGATATTTTTGAATCATATCAATTTCTTCTTCCCTAATAATAGCAGGCTTGCCTAAGTAAAAGACAAAGTTTAATACCCCGTCTGTCATTTTTACTTTTGCAGACTCAGATTCATCAATTCGAACAAAAACATAAGATCTAAAAAGTGGCTCTTCAATTATTTTTTTTCGATCAGACCACTGCTTCTCTATTTTTTGCAAAGGACACCAACATTCTACGCCCTTTTTAGTGAGTAGCATATCAATTTTTTTCTCCCATCTTGGCTTGGTATACAATGCATACCATTTTTTCTGATTCTCCATATTACATTTCTACATTCTAAGATCTAAACAAAACTTGGGGAGATTATTTATAAACAAAACTAGATTTAGCGGCAATCATTTTATTCATCACTTTTACTGTTTCGCCAATAGGCATATCAGATTTAAGTGCATTTAACCAAGCCTTATAACGTTCACCTTTATTTTTATCGGGATTGTTAAAGAACTTGTTATTGTCTACTGCTACAGGATTAATCGTTAAAGGTTTTGACGACTTTAAAAGTGTATTATTTTGCTCTACCACTTTTTTGATTTTCACTTGTAGCGCTTGATAATTGGCCAAATTTAAAGGCGCATATCCTTCGGAAGTGCTAGCAATCCAGGATAAATTATTTTTAAGGGTAATGAAATTGGTATCTTTTTGAATACGCTCTTTTTCTGAAGCAATTGCTGATTCATATACGCCGCTTTGACTCCATAAAAAATAAGGAGCGGTTGCTATTTTATGGAAAGGTAGCGCAGATGCGTTGTCTTTTTCTCTAAGCTTTAAGTACTCATAACTATCAGGAAGAACAATATCAGACTCTACACCACGAAGCTGAGTAGAAGCACCGTTTACGCGGTAAAACATTTGAAAAGTAAGTTTAACGGCACCCATGTCTGTACGACCACTAAACTGATCGATAGGGTTTCCAAAAGGCACGCTTCTTTGAACCGTTCCTTTACCATAAGTAGAAGTACTACCTATAATAACACCACGCTTATAATCTTGAATAGCGCCAGCAAAAATTTCACTTGCAGAAGCGCTAAATTCATTTACCATAACAGCTAAAGGTCCATCATACAGTGTGCCTGATTGACGATCACTTAATACGGTAGACTTGCCTTCTCTATCCCTTACTTGAACCACCGGGCCTTGGTTAATAAATAAACCAACCATTTGAATCACTTCATATAAAGACCCGCCACCGTTGTTACGCAAATCAATCACAATGCCTTTAACATTTTCTGCTTTAAACTTTATTATTTCTTTAGCAATGTCTTCGGAACAACGATTGCCATCTTCCCTTTCATAATCGGCATAAAACTCAGGTAAATAAATGTACCCGATTTTATCAGTTCCTTCTGTAACGATTGCACTTCTAGCAAAGGTTTCATCGAGAACAATTTCTTCTCTTATTAGTGAAACAACTTTTACAGTACCGTTTGTTTTTTTAATGGTTAACCTTACCTCAGTACCTTTATTTCCTCTAATAATTTTAACAGCGTCTTCTGTAGCATAACCAGCAACATCAACAGGTTCGGCACTTCCTTGTGCTACTTTTAAGATCACATCATTGGCATCAATTTCTCTAGATTTCCATGCAGCACCACCAGGTTGTACCGATGCAATTTTGATACCATTTTCGTCTTCACCTAACTGTGCTCCAATTCCAAAAAATCGACCGCTCATCCCTTCATCAAATGCTCTTTTTTCGATGGGTGGAAAATAGTCTGTGTGTGGATCCATGAGACCCGTAATGGCATTGATGTATGCCGTAAAACGCTGGTCTTCGTTATAGGTTTTTTGAATTCTTTCAAAACGTTTATTGGTTGCTTTTAATACCTGTTCTCTAGCCATTCGCTCAAGTGTAGAATCAGGCTTAGCTACGTAATCTTTTTTACCTTTATTTTTTTCTCTTTGTTCTAAATAGTCAGCGTAACGTTCAAGTACTGCATACGCTAATTGTTTTTTCCAACGGTCTTTTCGAGCAGCTGCAGTTGTTGCAAATTCTTGTTTTTCATTTTCTAGTAAAACAGAATCTTTTGCATTGAAATCGAATGGTGTTTTTAAGATCTCTTTGTACAAAAGAACAATTTCATTTAATCTTTTAGTATATACTTCACTTACTGCAGGAACAAATGCTATAGGTGATCCATTTACTTCATCGTCAAGACTGGTTTCAAATTTTTTAAAGGCCGTAATATCTGATTGCAAAAACAACGTTTTTTCTGGATCCAATGCTTTTAAATAGGCCGTAAATAGCTTTTTAGAAAAAGCATCATCAATTGCTTTTGGACTATAATGCTGCGCCTCTAACAAAGCGCCTACCGTTGCTAATAATTTTTGGCGTTGTGTAGGCTGAAGCTCTCCACTAGATGAACTTACTTTAAATGCAAAAAACACAGCTCCAAATAGTGCTATACCAGCTAATAGTAATCCTTTCCTTGTCTTCATAAATGCAATTAATTTTTCCATGTTGGAAATATGGTAGAAATCAAAAATAACTGAAAAGAGGTATCAAAAAACAGCCTTTGAGCCAAATTAACAAAGGTTTTGATAAGCGGTAAAAAAGAAAGTTTAAAATGAGATTTTGTAAAATGCTCAATTACCTTATTTTTGCACTCCCTTAAACGGAGAGCGTAGCTCAGTAGGTTAGAGCGTCAGTTTGTGGCACTGAAGGCCGTGGGTTCGAGAC
>JACCDN010946227.1_pt1 | contig 27811 bp, 26 predicted proteins | sample 7441691 | NCBI WGS metagenome assembly JACCDN01 (sample SAMN15323439, study PRJNA562643) | freshwater metagenome | isolation source: river surface water | place: USA:Blue River Watershed | collected 2017-08-16 | reverse complement strand
GCAAGCGCTCCTACTTTGGCCCCGGGCGCGCAAACAAACCGAAGCCCCACGAAAAGCCATTAAGCCCCTGTCCGGAGGCGGCTTGCGGGGGGGGGGGGTAATCCCTCCACGCTGGTGCCCAGAAAAGGGTACAATTGCAACAATTAATTTTATGTAACCCGAGTAAACCACTCGGTTACTGCTACGTTCTTTGGAAAACATCGTTTAATCCAAGGGCGGTAGCCTGTGCAGTCACTGCTGCATAGCAAACCTAGGCACCATGTCTCCTACAGCACAAACCATCCTCGTTACCGGCGGAACCGGCTACATCGGTTCGCACACCGTCGTGCAATTGCTCGAAGCGGGTAACAAGGTCGTCATTCTCGACAACCTCTGCAACAGCAAGCGGGAAGTCGTTAATCGTATCGAGCAAATCACCGGCAAGCGGCCAGATCTGGTCATTGGTGACATCCGCGATCGCGCCATCTTGCGCAGCCTCTTTATAAACCAGAGCATTGATGCCGTCATCCACTTTGCCGGCCTCAAAGCCGTGGGTGAATCGGTCGCCGAGCCGCTTAAGTATTACGACAACAACGTCTCTGGTAGCGCAGCCCTCTTTGAAGAAATGGCTCGTGCCAGCGTCAAGACGCTGGTCTTCTCTTCTTCGGCGACTGTTTATGGTGACCCAGGTGTCGTTCAGTACACCGAAGATCTGCCGCTCAAGCCTGTCAACGTCTACGGCCGCACCAAGCTCATGGTTGAAGATATCCTGCGAGATCTGAAACACGCAGATTCCGACTGGCGGATTGCGCTACTACGCTACTTCAACCCGGTGGGTGCCCATGTATCAGGACTTATCGGTGAAGACCCGACAGGCATCCCAAACAACCTTATGCCCTTTATCGCCCAAGTGGCCGTGGGTAAACGCGCAAAGCTGCAAATATTCGGAAACGACTACCCAACACCAGACGGCACGGGTAAACGCGACTACATTCATGTAGAGGATCTAGCCACAGGTCACCTAGCGGCGCTCAAAGTCCTCAATCAGCCGGCCGAGACGCTGACTGTGAACCTCGGTACGGGTCTGCCATACAGCGTACTGGAAATGATCAATGCCTTCGCCGCCGCCTCCGGCAAGCCCGTCCCCTACGAAATCGGCCCGCGCCGCGCGGGGGATCTCCCCGAGTACTACGCCGATCCAGCGCTCGCAAAGCAACTCTTAGGTTGGCAAGCCAAACACGACATCGACCGCATGTGCGCGGACACCTGGCGCTGGCAGTCAACGAACCTCTTTGGCTTTGTGCCCGAGACGTGGCCGATAAACGGCATTAGCGAATCAATCACTAGCGATTCAGGTGCTCGCCGGCTCGAGATGGCACCAGTTGAGCCATGCGACTAGTGTCCTGCGTGTTTGATTTTTCTGAACCCCAAATTTCTAAATGCGGGCGCTTCCTACCCTCTCTTTGCCCATAACCTGTGTGTAACGAACAGCAAAATTCTATGTGGCCTCTTCTCGTTCGTTTGTGGGGACACATTGAGCAACGGCAACGCTTCCAATTAGGAGGTTTGGTTATCTTGATGGTGCTCGCCTCTTTCGCTGAGGTGGTTAGTATCGGCGCGGTTCTGCCGTTCTTGGGAGTGCTTACAGCGCCGGAGAAGATATTTACTCATCAGTTAGCACAACCGCTAATTGCGGTGTTGGGCATCAATCAACCAGCGCAACTCATTCTGCCGTTCACAGTCATTTTCATTGTTGCAGCCCTGATCTCCGGTCTTGCACGTCTAGTTCTTTTGTTGGTACAGACGCGCTTGAGTTATAGGATAGGTGCTGACTTGAGTATCAGCATCTATCGCAAAACGCTCTATCAAGCGTATGCAGTCCACGTTGCACGCAACAGTAGCGAGGTGATTTCTGGGATTTCGACGAAGGTCAATGTGATCGTCGCATATACGATCATGCCTGTATTGTCTATCGTCAATTCGGCGTTAGTTATGACGACGATTTTGGCCGCACTGATTGCAATCGAACCTGGCATTGCTTTAGGTACTATTGGCGGGTTTGGGGCAATTTACGTACTGGTGGCCCTGTTTGCAAAAAAGCGGCTGGCGATTTTCAGTAAACAAATTAGCCGCGAGTCGAATCAGGTAATCAAGGCGCTTCAGGAGGGTTTGGGAGGCATTCGCGATGTGCTGATTGATGGCACCCAAGAGGCCTACTGCGAGGTATACCGAAAGGCGGATCTGCCGTTGCGCCGTGCCCAAGCCAATATTCAGATTATCAGCATCAGTCCACGTTACGTGGTTGAGGCGCTTGGGATGGTATTGATAGCCGGATTGGGCTACTTCCTTTTCGAGGACTCCGCGAAGATGATTGGCGTGATCCCGGTGCTGGGGGTGCTGGCGATGGGGGCTCAGCGTTTGTTGCCTGTTTTGCAGCAGGCTTACTCAGGGTGGGCCTCCATGCGGGGGGGGCAGGCAATCTTGATGGATGCGTTGACATTATTAGATCAACCGATGCCGAAGTTTTCTGATGACTCCGTTTTCGTGCCGTTTCACCGCGAGGTTCTACTTGACGATCTGTCTTTTCGGTATGCTCCCCATCTGCCGTGGATACTGCGCGGGGTTACCGTCCAGATACCCAAAGGTGCTCGGGTGGGCTTCATTGGAACAACGGGAAGTGGAAAAAGCACTTTGCTCGATATTGTGATGGGCTTGTTGGAGCCTACCCAAGGATCTTTAAGAGTCGATGGTGAATCTATTCAAAAGAATAATCAGCACGGTTGGCGGTTGCACATTGCTCATGTCCCGCAATCGATTTTCCTAGCAGACACATCCATTGCAGAAAACATTGCTTTTGGGGTTTCTCTCGATTGCATCGACCACAACCGAGTGCGAGAGGCGGCAGAAAAAGCGCAGATAGCCGATGTCATCGAGTCTTGGCCGCTGCAATATAAGACGATGGTTGGCGAACGTGGCGTGCGGCTTTCAGGTGGGCAACGCCAGCGTATCGGTATCGCACGTGCGTTGTACAAGAAGGCGGACGTTATTGTTTTCGATGAAGCAACCAGCGCACTCGATAACGAAACAGAAATTGCAGTGATGAGCGCCATTGAAAAACTCAGTGATGATCAGACCATCCTGATCGTTGCGCATCGGATTACCACGCTCAGGAATTGTACAAAGATAGTCGAACTGGCAAACGGCCAAGTGAACAGAGTTGGTAGCTATCCTGAAATTTGTTGCGCAGAACCATAAAACGATTTGAAAGGTAGTTTCTTATGAAGGTTCTTGTTACAGGGGCTGATGGTTTTATCGGATCCCATCTGGTGGAGGCTCTAGTGCGTGTGGGATATGATGTGCGCGCCTTTGTGCTTTATAACTCCTTCAACTCTTGGGGTTGGCTCGATTATTGCGCTCCCGATGTAAAGGGAAGGTTTGAAGTGTTTAGTGGTGATATTCGTGATCCTCATGGGGTCAAGCAGGCCATGCGGGGCTGTGATGCTGTGCTGCATCTGGCGGCACTAATTGCCATCCCTTATTCCTATCACTCGCCCGATACATATGTGGATACCAACATCAAGGGTACCTTGAATGTGCTGCAATCGGCACGAGAGCAGAGTGTCAGGCGGGTAATCCATACTTCGACTAGCGAAGTGTATGGCACGGCGCAATTCGTGCCGATTACCGAGGCACATCCATTGCAAGGCCAGTCTCCCTATTCGGCAACTAAAATTGGCGCGGACCAACTCGCATACTCTTTCTTTACTTCGTTCGATCTGCCGGTGGTAACAGTGCGTCCCTTCAATACATACGGCCCACGTCAGTCGGCGAGAGCAGTGATTCCGACTGTTATTACACAGATCGCCAACGGTGAACGCCGCATCAAGCTCGGTGCGGTGTCACCAACGCGCGATTTCAATTATGTGAAGGATACGGTCGCCGGGTTCATTGCCGCGCTGAATTCAAACAGCGGTCTTGGTGAGGTGGTGAATCTGGGCAGCAATTATGAAATTTCAGTGGGCGAGACGGCGCAGCTGATCGCCGAAGCAATGAATACTGAAATTGAGATTTTGACTGATGAAGTCCGCTTGCGCCCCGAAAAATCTGAGGTTGAGCGTCTGTGGGCGGCTAATGCCAAAGCCCTCGATTTATTTGGTTGGCAACCTACCTACGCCGGGCGTGAGGGGTTTAAGCGGGGATTGGCTGAAACAGCGGAATGGTTTGCGCGGCCAGCCAACTTGATTGGCTATAAAGCCGACGTCTATAACGTGTGATACCGAGCAAAAGAAAATTGGGGTGCGGCTTTTAATGGAGGAGTCCGATGATGCCTGAAATCAATCTTGGCGGCCGGCTAATCGGCCCGAGCTACCGGCCTTTGGTAATCGCCGAACTGGGGATTAATCACGAAGGCAGTCTGAATACCGCATTTGAAATGGTCGATGCTGCAAAAAGCGCGGGCGTTGAGATTTTGAAGCATCAGACTCATGTGATCGATGATGAAATGAGTGGTGCCGCTCGCAAGGTAATACCGGGCAACGCAAGGGAGTCTATCTATGAAATCATGGCGCGCTGCGCCTTGTCCGAAGACGATGAGCGAGCCCTTAAGGCGTATGTCGAATCGAAGGGGATGATTTTCCTGAGTACACCGTTTTCCCGGGCGGCAGCCGATCGCTTGGAACGAATGGGAGTCGTAGGCTACAAAATCGGCTCGGGCGAGTGCAATAATTTTCCATTACTCAAGCATGTGGCGGGTTTTGGGAAGCCAATCATCCTTAGTACTGGCATGAATACGCTGGATAGCGTTGCCAAGGCCGTCGATATTTTTGAAACCTTTGGTGTGCCTTATGCTTTGTTGCACACCACCAACCTGTATCCGACGCCACCACACCTAGTTCGACTTGGTGCCATGGTCGAGATTGCCAATGCATTCCCGCGGGCGGTAGTTGGCTTGTCTGACCACACTACGAACAATCTTGCGTGTCTTGGGGCCGTGGCGCTTGGCGCAAGCATTCTTGAACGGCACTTTACGGATCACATGGGCCGACAGGGTCCGGATATCGTTTGCTCCATGGATACTCGGGCATGTCGTGAATTAATCGAGAATAGTCGAATACTCCATACTGAAATCGGTGGAACCAAGGGGCCGTCCAAAGAAGAGGAAATCACAATGCAATTTGCGTTTGCGACTGTGGTTACGATTGCCCCCGTTCGGTCAGGCGAACGATTAACCAAAGACAATATCTGGGTCAAGCGTCCGGGGACAGGGGGGATTCCCGCCGAATATTATGAAAGTCTTTTGGGCAGGGTTGCGACTCGGGATTTGCCGCTAGATACGCACTTGGAACAGAACGATGTTGCTTGAGTCGGCATTATGATGACGATCGTCATTACCGGCGCCGCCGGTTTTTTAGGGCGTCATCTCGTTGAGCATCCAGGCTTCGTGGGTGCGAAGGTTGTCCCGGTTTCAAGGCATGGGCGTCCTGGTTTTGTCCATGCAACCGATTATCGTCAAAGTCCAGAGGGGGATCTGCTCATTCATCTGGCGGAAGAGCCGGATCGTGGTCTGGTGAACAAGTACGGCGAGCGCTATGTCGACGATTCGGCGAAGTTGGTGGCCGATTTGGCGAGTCGCCCGAATCAGCGCATTATTTATGCCTCTTCGGGGGTTGTATATGGTGACGAACGGGTAGATGCCTGCAAGGTCGGTATGCCGGTAGGAGCTACGGATGCCTACAGTAAATCCAAGCTAAGGAATGAGCAGATTGTGCTGGATGCCGGTGGTTGTGTTGTCCGCTTTTCCAATCTGGTTGGCCTGGGAATGTCTCCCAACAATGTATTGTCAGATATCATCCGCCAAGTGCCGGGTAGCGGGCCGCTTTATGTTCGTGACGATGGGCCAGTCAGGGATTTTCTGTCTGTTCGGGATGCCGTTTCGGCGGTCGTCTTGCTGGCGAACAAGGGCGCTACCGGAATTTTCAATGTGGGGTCGGGGATCGGGACATCTGTTGGGAAATTGGCTGAGATGGCTTTGACCCACGCTGGTGATGGGGGGCGTGAAATTATTGCCAGTTCGCGATCATTGAAACGCTCGTTCAACGTTCTTGATATATCTGAAACCACAAATATGCTCGGCTGGAAACCGCTTGCGTCGATGCAAGAACAGCTTGCCGAGTTGCTCTTCTATAAGGCAGTTTTGACAGATGACTAAACGCAAAATAGCTGTATTTACGGGTAATCGTGCGGAATACGGTCTGCAATATCCTATCCTTAAGGCAGTGGAAGCCCACCCCGAGTTGGAGTACAACTTACTCGTATCAGGCGCTCATCTGGATGACAATTTCGGGCGTACGCTTGATGAAATCCGCACCGATGGCTTTGATATTGCGGCCGAGGTGAAAATCGATATGGGGGGCGACTACCGCGTTGCTACAGCGCAGGCGATTGGTTCCGGGATATTGGCCATGAGCCGAGTTCTTGAAAGTATCGCTCCCGATATCGTTGTGGTCTATGCCGATAGATTCGAGGGGTTCGCAGCGGTAATTGCTGCTAGCCAGATGAATATTCCGACGGCTCATATTGAGGGCGGTGATTTGACCGAGGGTGGGGCTTTGGATGATTCGGTCCGCCATGCCATGACCAAGCTTGCTCATCTACATTTCACGACCAATCAGCAAGCAACAAATCGCATTCTTGCAATGGGTGAAGAAGCGTGGCGAGTTCATACGGTGGGTTTCCCGGCCATAGACCTGATTTCGGAAGGCTGCTATGCAAAGCAGCAAGAGGTTGTTGACGCACTCGGATTGGATTTGAAGCGCCCTATTGTGCTGTTTACCCAGCACTCGGTGACGACCGAGTTTGACCAAGCTTCGTCGCAGCTTCGCCCATCCACGGAAGCAATGCGCGAGCTTGCAGCCCAGGGCGTGCAAGTCATCCTTACCTATCCCAATAATGATGCGGGGGGGCGTGCGATCATCGCCGATCTCCAGTCACTGGATAAGCAGGGTATTGCAGGATTTCAGGTGCGCCGTTCCTTGGGGCGGTATATGTATCACGGGGTACTGGCCTTGGCGCAAGATCCGATGGTAAGGGTTGCCTGTGTAGGCAATTCATCTTCTGGCATTAAGGAGACACCTGCATTCGGTTGTCCTACCGTCAATATCGGATCGCGTCAGGAGGGGCGGCTACGGGGTGGAAATGTGATCGACGCCTGTTATGACAGGATTCAAATCGTTGACTCTGTCTTGCGCTGCTTGCATGATGAAGCATTCCGAACGGTTTGTCGGAATGTTGAGAATCCCTATTATCTTGGCGATGCCGGAAAGAAGATTGCGTCTGTTCTGGCCGAGGTGCCGCTCAATCAAGCGCTTATCAGAAAGGCCATGACACTCAAGGGTGAAACCCATGACGGTTGGTTCCGTTGACCTGGGCTGTTTGAAGAGGACGCATGAATTCCCTGCTCGAAACATCTCCTGATTTCTGGAAGAAGGCCTTGCTCTCGGAGGCTTCTACGGTTGGCCAAGCCATTGTCAATCTCGATGAATCAAAACTGCAGATTGTCTTGGTGGTTTCATCGGCAGGTTTTTTGCTTGGCACCATCACGGATGGCGATATTCGTCGCGGACTCTTGCGGGGGCTGACGATGTCCAGCCCTATCGGGGAAATAACGCATCAGGACCCCTTGGTCGTTCCCCCCCAGTTGGGGCGGGACGCTGTGTTGCAGATCATGCACGCAAACGGTATTCGCCATATCCCAGTGATTAACGAAGAGCGCAAGGTGGTTGGCCTTCATACGCTCAAAATGATGTTTGCCCAGACGGCCCGGCCTAATACCATGGTAATTATGGCTGGAGGGCAGGGGACTCGGTTGCGCCCACACACCGAGCATTGTCCGAAGCCGCTCCTGCCGGTTGGTGGCAAGCCAATGCTTGAGCACATTATCTTGCGTGCGAAGGCGGAAGGTTTTCAGCATTTCGTGATCGCCATCCATTATTTGGGCAATATGATTGAAGACTATTTTGGTGATGGCGGGCGCTTGCAGGTAAAAATCGACTATTTGCGCGAAGAGTCGGCGATGGGTACGGCCGGTGCTTTAGGCTTGATGATGCCGCGGCCGGAAGCTCCTTTCCTTGTCACCAATGGTGACGTCCTTACGGACATCCACTACAGTGAATTCGTGGATTTCCATTGCCGATTCGGTGCGGCAGCTAGCATGGCTGTGAGACTGCACGAATGGCAACATCCGTTTGGGGTTGTACACATAAATGGTGTGGATATTGTAGGTTTCGAGGAGAAGCCTGTCGCGCGCAGCCATATCAATGCTGGCGTTTATGTGCTTGAGCCAACCGCTCTTGAATTGCTGGGCAACGATGAATACTGCGATATGCCGACCTTATTTGCTCGGCTGAAAGAGCGTGGCGACCGAACGGTCGTATATCCCATGCATGAACCTTGGCTAGATGTGGGGCGAATAGATGACCTCGCACGTGCGCGGGCAGAACATGGTCAACCTTGATGGATTGCGTTGGCTTAGAAAGAGGAAATGAAAGCGTTAGGACAACAGATGCAACGCGCACTGGTTTTAACTAGTAACTCTCTCCGTCATATCTACTTTGCCAATAAGATGGCTAAAGCATTTGATGTGAAAGGGGTGGTTTTGGAACCCAAGAGTGACTATTTCGAGAGTCAGCAAGAAGAAAGTGCCCTAGTTCGAACTCATTTTACCAAGCTGGCGCAATATGAAAAAAAGTATCTTGCGGAGTTTCAAGATTTTCCATCTGTACCATTACTGCGTGTAAAAAAGAATGAGATAAATGATCACGCGTGTCTGCAGTGGGCACTGGAAAAAGATGTCGAGATTGTCTTGTTGTTTGGCACAGGCATTCTGGGTGACGTATGGCTATCGACATTCAAAGACAAGATCATCAACTTGCACCTCGGATACTCGCCAAGGTACAGGGGGAGCGCTACCTTGTTCTGGCCATTTGCCAACGACGAACTGGAGTTCGTTGGAAGTACCATTCATTTGGCAGAGTCGAAGGTTGATGCAGGAGCCATTCTCAAGATTGTCACATCTGAAACTTGCTCAGGCGATAATTTTTACGACATTAATTTCAAAACAATAAAAAAGTCGATTGATGAATTACCAAAGGTTGCCTCTGACTTTGTGGCTGGCCGCCTTTCTCCCGTCTTGCAGCGGCAGGCTGATCAGAAATATTGTTACCGGAAGCGCGACTTCACCGAAGATGTACTCAGAAGGGTGATGGAGAAATATGGCCCTTAAACTGCTCGTAGTAAATTTTCACTATATCCGTGAAAGTGCGCCTGTACGTGGCATCTATAACATTACGCCCGAGGCTTTCAACAGACAGATTGAGGCCATCCACGCCAACGGTTTCAGATTCGTTTCGATGGATGACCTCCATGTAGCCATTCGTGAAGGCAATTCCGAGCGGCTCGGCTCAAAGGCCTGCCTGATTACTTTTGATGATGGTCTTAGGGAGTCTTATGAATTGGGTCTTTCGATTCTGGACAGCAAGGGAATTCCCGGGGCATTTTATGTATCCGGCGCAACCATCGGGCAAAAGTCGGTGCTTGATGTTCACAAATTCCATTACATCCAAAGTCAATTGAGCAGCGATGACATCGTTAACCATCTTCCCCCGCATTTGCGTTCAAGGGCCGATGAAGTTGCTGACGAAGTTGTGAAAGCGCAGTATGTATGGGATGATTTTTCAACGGCAAAGCTAAAATATCTCATCAATTTTTTGCTAAATCCGGAAGAAAAGCGGGCGTTGGTGCAAGCTATGTTTGATGAATGCGTCTCTTCGGAGTTGCTTTTCGCTGAAAAGCTGTACATGACCCGCACCCAAATTCAGGATTTGGGCAATCGTGGTTTTTTGGGCGGGCATGGAAATATGCATATTCCGCTGGCAGGTCTTTCTGCCGAGGCGCTCCGTCAGGAAATAGCGAAGTCTAAGTCGGCTTTGTATGAAGTATCCGGAGAGTGTGTTAAATCTATTTCATACCCTTATGGAGGGGAGACAGCAATTAGTAAAGAAGTGTTTTCCGAATCCCGGCAACAGGGGTTTGTTTCCGGAATGACTATGATCCGGGGGCTAAATACCGAACATGATCTTATCAATGGTGGTCTGCGACTAAAGCGATTTGATACCAATGATGTTTTTGGTGGAAAGAGCGAAGCAACATACAGGGGTTACTTTAATGGCTGATCAGCAAGAGACCTATTACGGACTGCCTAGCGTCGTCAAGTTTTGCAAAAAATGTGTAATTTCGAATCAGCGTCCAAGTTCTACGGTTGAGTTCAAGAATACGAATGTCAAGAAGGAAACCATCGCATTCGATTCGGATGGCGTCTGCGATGCTTGCCGTTATAACGAAATAAAGGACGCAACTGATTGGGGAAAAAGGGAGGAGGCGTTATTCCAGATACTGGAAAAATATCGTAGCAAGGATGGCTCGTATGATTGTATCGTGCCGAGTAGTGGTGGAAAGGATAGTTCCTTTACTGCCCACAAACTGAAGTACAAATACGGGATGAACCCGCTCACGGTGACGTGGTCGCCGAACATGTTCACTGATGTGGGGTGGAAGAATGTGCAAGGCCTCATCAATGTCGGCGGGATAGATAATGTACTCTACTCCCCTGATGGCCGCTTGCACCGCTTGTTGACTCGGCTTGCTTTTCTCAACTTGGGGCATCCTTTTCAGCCATTTATCCATGGCCAGAAAATTATCGGGCCAAGAATTGCTCACAATTTCAAAATTCCCCTGATTGTCTATGGAGAGAATCAGGCAGAGTACGGTAACAAGATAGAAGATAATTTGCGGATCAATATGGATCCGAAGTTTTTTACGATCGATGATCCAATGAACATGCTCCTTGGCGGGGTAAAGGTTCGCAACATCATTGACGAATACAAGTTCGATTTCAAAAACTTCAGCGCTTACCTTCCGCTGAAGGAAGAAGAGGTTAAAGCCGGCGATATTTCGATGATTTATTTGGGCTATTTCGAGAAATGGGATCCGCAGGAGTGTTATTACTACGCGACAGAAAATACTGGTTTCCAAGCGGCAAGTGAGCGCTCTGACGGAACCTATTCAAAGTACACGGAAATCGACGACAAGATGGTGCCTTTCCATTTTTATACCACACTGGCCAAGTTTGGTATTGGGCGGGCGACGTACGACGCAGCACAGGAAATCCGCAACATGAAAATCACTCGTGAGGAAGGTGTGGCATTGGTAAATCGATACGACACCGAATTTCCGGCAACCTATTTCAGGGATTTCCTCGAGTACGTTGGGGTGTCAGAGGATGAGTTTCATGCAACGATCGATAAGTTCAGGTCACCTCACTTGTGGAGGAAGGTTGGTAATCAATGGCAACTTCGGCATAACGTGGCTGGCACTGGGTGTGACGATTAATTATTCATTTATTTACAAAAAAGAGAGTGTCTAAGTTCCGCATTGTCGCTAGGCTTGATATCAAGGGGCCAAATCTGATCAAGGGCGTTCATCTTGAAGGCTTGCGCGTGATGGGTTCGCCCAATGAGCACGCATTGCGTTACTACGAGCAAGGTGCCGATGAACTCATCTACATGGATTGCGTTGCAAGCTTGTATGGCCGTAATAATCTGGGCGATATTCTGCAAAGCGCAGCTCGCGACGTATTTATTCCGATTACGGTTGGTGGGGGTATACGTTCAGTCGAGGATGCATTCAGTCTTTTGCGATGCGGTGCCGATAAAGTTGCGGTAAATACAGCAGCGGTCGCAAACCCCAAGCTCATAAGTGATATTGCACGGCGTTTTGGCAGCCAATGCATGGTTTTGTCAATCGAGGCAAAGCAAGTCGGGGATCGCTGGGAGGTCTATACTGACAACGGACGAGAGCGTAAGGGGCTGGATGTAGTTGATTGGGCCAAGAAAGCCGTTGAATTGGGTGCTGGAGAGATTCTGCTGACCTCGGTGGATCGCGAGGGGACTCGTAAAGGTTTCGATACGGATCTACTTCGTGCGGTTGCGCAAGAGGTATCGGTGCCCCTGATTGCCAGTGGTGGAATGGGGAAACCTGAAGACCTGCAAGCCGCAGCAGTTGTTGATGGTGTCGATGCGGTAGCAATTGCTGACATCTTACATTATCGGCGTGCTACGGTCGGGGATGTGCGTCGAGCTGCACAGTTGGCCGGGATCGTGGTGAGGAATTATGAACACCACTGACGTAGTGGTTGTCGACTATGGCGCAGGCAACTTATTCAGTGTCTGCCGTGCCTTGGAGCATTGCGGTGCAAAGGTTCAGCTTGCTTCAGATGCGGAGGCCGTTCTTGCTGCTCACCGGTTGGTATTGCCCGGCGTTGGGGCGTTTTCAGATGGGATGGCTAGCTTGCATAATTTGGGTCTAGCCGATGCCATATGTGGTGTTGCTAAACGTGGAGCGCCAGTCCTGGGCATTTGTCTTGGCATGCAAATGTTGCTCGATGCCAGCGAGGAGTTTGGCATTACGTCGGGGCTGGGATTGATTTCCGGCCAAGTGATCCCGATTCCACCGACGAATATTCAAGGGCTGAAACACAAAATTCCACACATTGGTTGGAATGATATGGTGGTATCGCCGGGATGGGAAAGTTGGGATGATTCACCGCTAAAGTTTGTTCAACCGGGAGAGTCGGTTTACTTCGTTCATTCCTTTATGGTGGAGCCTCTTGATCCTCGGCATCGAGTGGCTGACTGCCAGTATGGTGGGCGGACGGTTTTGGCGGCTATCGGTCGCGAAAATGTTTGGGGGTGCCAATTCCACCCGGAAAAAAGTGGGGAGGTTGGATTGAGAGTTTTAAAGGGATTCCTCACACAATGAAAATTCTTGCATTTATTCCTGCGCGAGGAGGCTCAAAGCGCTTGCCTCGAAAGAATGTCCGTGTTTTGGACGGTAAGCCGTTGCTTATCTGGAGTATTGATGTTTGTCGGGGGCTGGCTGAGATTTGCGATATTCTCGTATCGACCGATGATGAAGAAACCGCTGAAATTGCGCGGAAATCTGGCGCGCTGGTGCCGTGGTTACGCCCGGCGGAGCTTGCGACAGATACGGTGACAACCAAAGATGTTGCGTTGCATGGTTTGGACTGGTACGAGAAAGAGAAAGGGTCGGTGGATGCATTGCTGTTGCTTCAGCCTACTTCGCCTTTCCGGACGCAGTCAACCGTACAGCGGGGTATTGAACTTTTCCGACAGCACGGGAATCGTCCAGTCGTTAGCGTTTCCCAGGCCACATCTCACCCGATGTGGTGCCTGACGGTCGATGGGTACACAATGAAGCCCTTTATAGAGGGCGGTGGTTTGCATTTGCGTTCCCAAGATTTGCCGCCGGCGTATGTTGTGAATGGCGCCTTTTATATGATCGCGCCACAGGATTTGATGCGCCACCAGTCTTTTTATAGTGATGACATGGTGCCTCTGGAAATGTCGAATCCGGAAGAAGTAATCGATATCGACACTGAATACGACTGGAAAATCGCCGAGTCTTTTCTTGGGTAGCATTTTTAAAAAATGAATTTCAATTTTTTGCAAACAAAATCGTGAGCCGCAAGGAAAAATAATGAAAAGTTTTCTGATCGACAAATTTCGGGTGGATGACAACGAACCCCCCCTATTGTTCCCTGATATCGGTACCTTCTTCAACAAGGATATGGCTGTTGCAGAGGATTTGGTGAGGCGCCTTCATACGTCAGGCGCAAGTCTAATCAAGGGCGAGATTTTGCACGATGCCGATATTGCTTTGGATGACAGTACCAATGAAGTCTATCTCGGCCACGATGGAACTGCTAGGCAGGAGCGCAATCGCGAATTGATCGAGCGGAAAGTCGTACCCTTTTCATCGTATGAGAAACTATTTGGACTTTGTCAGAGCTTGGGCATGGGGTTCTTGCTTTCGGTATACGATTTTCGTGGCGCCGAGTTCGCTCGCGATATCGGCGCATCTGCCTTGAAGGTTGCCTCGTCCAATATTGTCCATCGCCCATTGATTGAATATGTTGCAAGTCTTGACTTGCCCATGATTATTGATACGGGCAAGTCTTCGCTTGAGGAAATCGCCAGAGCAGTTCAGTGGGCAGAGGATGCCGGGGCTTCAGCCATTATGGTGCAGCACAGTCCAGAGGCGCCCCCTTCGCCACTGACCAACCATAATCTCCGCATGCTAACGACGTTGCGTCAGATGTTCGATCGCCCCGTTGGACTATCCGACCATCATGCTGGAGAGGAAATGCTCTATGCAGCTGTGGCCCTAGGTGCGCATGCGGTTGAAAAAGGCATCATTCCCGATGATATGGGCGAAGATCAGGATGTTTTCCATGCGCTTCCAGTGAGTATGTTCGAGGAAGTACTAGCCAAATGTCGGCGCATCCAGATCGCCCTTGGAAGCAACATGCGTTACCTGCGGCGCGATAGTAAAAAGCATCCTTATCGCATGGGGCTTGTGGCGTCGAGAGATATACCCACTGGCGAACCCCTGACTCTGTCAAATGTACGCTTTGCTTTTCCGGCCAAAGGAATTCCTGTTGAACATTGGGGTCTTGTCGAAGGCTGGCGTACACGAGGCGAATTGACCTGTGGTCAGGTGATCCGGTGGCTGGATGTTGAATCCTTTGCTTCCTAGGCCTCCTGCTTATGCGGCACTGCGGCCGCAAAAACCCGAATTCGTGCCGATGCTTGAGAGCGAACAGCGGCAACTGCTCGTTGATGCGATCGGGCCGGGGGAGCTGTTCTGCCGTCGCGGTGCCACTGCTTTCATAGATGGATATTACCTTCAAAAAGATGCGTCAGGCATTCGTTTCCTGAAAGTGGTACCGTCGGCACACGTTGAACGACAGCTCGCCGCGAATGCGGTTGCTGATTGGGTTGTTAAATCCGGCGGAAGTAGCTCACTAGTGCTGCCAAGTTTTCCGAAACAACTCGACAACGATCATATCGTTTTGGGGTATCAGTATATTCCCAATCGTTTTGCAGAAGATACAACAGCAGATCTTGAGGTGATTGGCGGTAGCCTGGCGCAGTTACACGCCGCGTTGGCACGAATTCCTGATCTTGCTGCAGTCAAGGCGGCATCTGCAAAGCGTGTGGCAATGCTGAACAAAAGGTTTCATTCTGTTCGTGGCGGGGGGCTATTGTTTGGGCCAAGGCCACAGCTGATGCGTGACATTTTCGAGGCAGAGGCCTCTCTATTTTTACTGCTTGGTGATTCGTCTGAACGGCAGCCGCTACATGGGGATCTCGTCTACGCCAATATGGTATTTCCATTAGATGGTGGGCCGCTAGTGTTGCTGGATTTTGAGGATACTTTGAGTTCCTGGCTACCGATCGATCTTGATATTGCATTGGTGCTGGAGCGCTTTGCACTGTTGCCGGCACCTACTGATGCCGACGCCTTGCGATTGGCGCAGGCAATGTTGCGAAAGTATGGCGAGGGATGTGGCAAGAAGCGCTTCCTTGCGCATGCGCCGGCGGATTGCTTGCGTCTATTGGCTATCCGTTCGTTGGTAACACTGTCGGAACTGGAAGCGGTGGGAACGCACGTTGAGCTTTCGGAATGGGAAAAATTTTTCGGTCTCTATCAGAACGCGATAGACAAAAAAGAACTTTTGATCGGACTCGAGGACGAGTTTTGTGTTTGAGCCAACTATCGGAAAAATTCGTCTCCTTGCTTCTGCTAATGATCCAGGAGCCGCGTTTCAGTTGGTTGAAGTTCTCAAGTGCGCACAAGAAACAGGGCGCATGGAGATTTGCGTGGTAGCTGGGGATGTAACCCGGTCCATATTTGAGAAGGCGGGGTTTCGTGTAAAGCAGGCCTATGCCCCTCGAGTGAAGCATCAGGCCTCAAAGGACGTATTGGAGTGTGTTGGCGAGGCCAACGCAATCATTGCCGAATTTTTGCCGGATGCAATTTTAGTAGGGCTCTCCGGTCCGGATCGGGGGATTGATGAAGGATTGGTGGCTTGCGCAGGTGATCGGCCAACTTATGCTGTGCAGGATTTTTGGGGCGACGTAAATCCTGGATTTGAATCGTTGGCGGCAACATATTTTGTCCTAGATGATTTTGCTGCCGGAGTTACCCGACAGCGTGCGCCAGGTTCGCGCGTAATTGTCACGGGCTCGGCGCGTCATGCGGCCCTGCAAGGGCTTGACCCTTTGATGCTACGTAAGCAGTATCGTGAAGCCCTCGCAGTGCCGCCCTCGAAGCCGTGTGCAGTATTCTTTGGACAGCCACTGTGGATGTTGCCCGGTTATGAGCTCACTCTAACAAGGCTCGCAGAGGCACTTGCGCGTGATGATAGACATAAGGTTCTTTGCTATAGGCCGCATCCCAAAGAAACTACTAGCGATTGTGTCAGGGCACTCAATTGTTTGCGCCGGCCCGAGTTGAACGTCAGACTTGACGACAGTGCGCGAGTGGAAGCATCGTTGTGCGGAGCGGATCTGATGTTGAGCTGCTATTCCTCGTGCGCATTGGATTTGTCGTATATTTCGAGGCTATCGATGCTTCCTTTAGGAGTAATGGTTTTTACAATGCTCGAAGAAGATATACGTCAATTTTATTATGCAACAACCAGTTTGCAGAGTATACCCTTGGTCGACCAGGGGTTGGCGTCGATTGTCGAGGCACAAGACGATATCGAAGAAACTCTTCGTGAGGCATGGTCGGGGCAGGGTCGAATTCAGAAGTGGCGGGCAGCATTGAATAATGTTGCAGACCCTGCAGGAGCTGTGGAATGTATCGTAAATACGATCATGCAGGACGTGGCAAGCATGATTCACTAATTAGAGATTTTAAATATGACGAATGTTGTGAGAAGCTCTTCAAAGGCCCAATATCAGGGCTTTGATACCTATACCAAGCAGGATCACCACAGTTATGTGAAAGAAAATTTCAGGGTATTGGGTGATTTGCTCGCTAAAAGGATAGCTGCCGGTGAATTGCCCGAAAACGCTACGATTCTTGATGTCGGGTGTGCAACAGGTGCTCTGGTCGGCTATCTTTCTCGCCGGTTTCCGGCATGTACCTTCAAAGGACTGGATATTTCAGATGAGCTGATTCGTATAGCCCGTGAGAGGTTGCCAGACATCGAGTTTGAGGTTGGTGGCGTGAATGGTTTGTCTTACGCGGGAAGCAAGAAGTTCGATGTTGTACTCTGTATCGGTGTGCTTGGCATTTTCGATGAGGAAGAAGCAAAAAATGCTATGAGCCTGCTGGTTGATAGTGTGCGGCCTGGTGGTGTTCTGTACGTTTTTAGCCAATTCAACGAAATTGATATTGATGTAATGATCCGCCATCGGCGCGTAGGCTCTGAAGCACAATGGACCGAATGGGGAACTGGTTGGAATAATTATAGCTATCGTACCGTGAGAGAATGGTTAACCGGGCGCACCCGATCACTCCGGTTTTTGGATTTCAGCATGCCTTTCCCTTTGGAGCGACAAGAGAATCCGGTTCGCACATGGAGCATAGAAATGGCGGATGGTTCTCTTAAGCTGACCAATGGTTTGAAACTTCTGGTGGAGTTGAGGTTTCTGGAAGTCGTCGTCTGATGTCAGGTAGATCGTGTCCTACTGCTCGAGTCGATGAGGTTTATGGAAAGCATGCTCAGGCTTTCTCTGAATTGGAGAATATTTTTTTCAATGCGCACGCCATTCCTCGGGAAATCACGCGTGATGCCATAAAACAAAGAATTTTAGGCGCGCTCAATCGTGAGCTGTTCGCAGGGTGGCTGAGTCGACCAAGGGGCGGCATCGCAAGCTTCGGCTTGCATTTGGCAACAATGGCCTGTTTAATCTGGCGCTCGCTGCAATTCCCCGGCTCGAGAGGGGCCAGCGTGGATATTCTTTTTGATGCTTGGAGTCCGAATTCAGCGGATTTCTATGGTGGGATCATAAGCTCGATTCACGCAAAGAGGATTGGGGCTTTTGGGCCATATACGAAGGAGCTGAGCGGTATTGCCGATGTGAATAAATTTCCCGGTGCCAATCATCGGATCTCACTCGGTGTCGCCTTGAGCCTTTTCAGAACGCACTTTGGGTGCTGGCGGAAATATCGCTCTCTGTCAAAAATGGCGTGCATTGATATCCATGATTTGGCGTTACGCTTGTGCCTTGAGGTAGCCATTCATCTGTCCTGCATCGTGGGGATTTCGGCCAAAGTCCTGATTAGTGCTAATGACAACGGATATAGTCCTTATCGGTATTGGCTGTACCGTGCTAATGGAGTAAATAAGATATTTCTCATTCAAAATGGAGCGCGCGTTGAGTTGGCGGCATACCACAGTAGTTATATTCATTGCGACTATTATTTTGGTTGGTCTTGGCACCGCTTGAAAAAATTTACCGAAATGAGATGCGGCAATAAAATTCCGATTGGATCAAGCCGGTTGACAAATTTTCTCGCGACAAAAAAATCGCGGAGAACCACGTTAACACACGACGTGCTGTTCATTGAGCAGGTGTATGGAATCTCGAGTTCTAGGCATTTTGTCTACATGAATTTTTTGAGGCATCTCGTGCGCTACGCTAGTGAGAGGCCATGGGTAAGAGTGGCTTATTGTTGCCGCCCGCTAAGGGCAGCCGAGGATGCGGTTGCAATCAAAAGCATTGACGCAATACTGGGGGGCACAGAGATAGTGGTTCTAGAGGCAAATAGTAGTGTTTCATCGTACGAAAAAATATTGAACGCAAGAGTGGTTGCCGCTTGCGATTCTTCATTGCGATTTGAGGCCGTTCTTTTGGGGAAAATGATTTTAAGTTGTAGTGACCGTGTCGAGCGGTTTGACTATATTGTGCAAGACTCGGATCCGCACTTTGTCGTATCAACAGACAAGTATGAGGCCTTCTCGGATAAGTTAGACTTCTTATTGGATCCGAAGAATGCAGATAATAATTTAATTGCGCTGAATCGCATGAAAGGGGATTGGATGTCAGATCAAGCGCCATACGTCCCCGACAAAATTGCCGAAATAGCTATGACATGTTGTTGAATTAGGCGACAATTCATTTGAAATTAGCTTCTTGCGTACCTTTTTAATTTTGTGGTGACTAATGCTTTCTAGCAAATCAATTTTGATCACGGGTGGTACCGGATCCTTTGGTCATACATTCGTGCCAATGACGCTGGCTAAGTACAATCCGCAGCGTCTGGTGATTTACTCCCGCGATGAAATCAAGCAGTGGGAAATGGCAAAGCTCTATGGTAATGATGAGCGTGTGCGATTTTTCATTGGTGACGTGCGCGACAAAGACCGTCTGTCGCGCGCGCTAAAGGGGATTGATTTTGTCGTTCACGCCGCGGCAACCAAGATCGTTCCGACTGCCGAATACAATCCTTTTGAATGTGTAAAGACCAATATTAACGGTGCAATGAACCTGATCGATGCTTGTATCGACCAGGGTGTTAAGCGCGTCGTTGCTTTGTCAACCGACAAAGCAAGTAGCCCAGCAAATCTTTATGGCGCCACAAAATTGGCATCGGATAAACTTTTCATCGCCGGTAATTCCTATAGTGGGGCTCAAGACACTCGTTTTGCAGTGGTGCGCTACGGTAATGTAATGGGTTCGCGTGGCTCGGTTATTCCATTTTTCATCAGCCAAGCCGCCAGAGGAACATTGCCGATCACCGATCCGCGTATGACCCGCTTCATGATCACGCTCGAACAAGGGGTCGAGCTGGTATGGCATGCCTTCGATGACATGGTAGGTGGAGAGATTTACGTCAAGAAAATTCCATCGATGAAGGTGACGGATATTGCCAGCGCTGTGGCGCAAGATGCGCGCCAGGACATTATTGGCATACGCCCCGGAGAGAAACTCCATGAACAGATGATCAGCTTCGAGGATGCGCCGCATACCTATGAATATGCCGACTACTATAAGATTTTGCCGTCAATCCATAACTGGAGTCTTGATCCCCAACGCATCAATGGTGGCCGCTTAGTCGGCTCCGACTTCACTTATTCTTCCGATAATAATAAGGAGTGGATGGAGATCGAAACGCTGCGAACTTGGATTGCGCAGAACCAGAGCAAGATCGGAAATATCTGATCTCATGTGGTTCTTCGGTAAGAAGCGCACACAGATCTATAAATATTCATGAAACTAGCTTTAGGCACAGCACAGTTCGGCATACCTTACGGTGTAGCCAACCAGCGAGGTCAGGTTAGCCCGGTTGAGGCGGCGCAAATTCTTGCTGAAGGTAGGCGGGCGGGAATGGATACAATAGATACCGCTATTGCTTACGGTGAAAGCGAAGCTTGTCTCGGTCAGGCGGATGTGTCTGGCCTCAAGGTTGTGACGAAGTTACCGCCAGTGCCGGCGCAATGTACGGCCGTTTTGGATTGGGTTCGATCCGAAGTAATTGCTTCCCTACAGCGCTTGCGTATTGAGCGACTGTATGGGTTGCTTGTGCATCAGGTCGGGCAGTTGGGGGAAGGATGTGGTGCTGCGTTGGCTGCAAGCCTGCAAGCGCTGAAGGCCGAGGGATTGGTGCAGAAAATCGGGGTCTCGATTTATGCACCTGATGGCCTGGAAATGGCCAGTGCTGCTGGGGTTCTCGATTTGGTGCAGGCACCGTTCAATCTGTTCGATCGCCGTCTAGATGATTCGGGCTGGTTGCAACGGCTGTCTGAGCAGGGCGTTGAGGTGCATGCGCGCTCGGCCTTTTTGCAAGGTTTGCTTCTGATGCAGGCCACGGATGTGCCCAATACGTTTTCGCCGTGGGCCAAACAGCTTGGCTCATGGCATGGCTGGCTTGCTGCACACCCCAACGTGACGGCAGCTCATGCATGTTTGGCTTTCGTCGCGAGCTACCCTCAAGTAGATCGTGTAGTGGTTGGAGTCGATGACCTAGCCCAGTTCAAGCAACTGCTGAAAGCAGCTGTGTTGCACTTGCCTGAAGCGCTGCCGGATTTGAGTTGTTCCGATGAAATGCTGATTAATCCGTCGAATTGGAATTGCCTGTGAAAGTTGTCGCGATCGTTCAGGCCCGAATGGGCTCCAGCCGCTTGCCGGGCAAGGTCATGAAAGAGATACAGGGGGTACCCATAATCGAGTTGCTGCTGGCTCGCTTGTCGCGTGCTCGCAGCATTAATCAGATCGTGGTGGCGACCGCAGAGGTTGCTAACAATGCACCGCTGGTTGAACATGTTCGTGGCCTTGGCTACGCCTGCGAACAAGGTAGTGAACAGGATGTGCTGATGCGCTATGTCGATGCCGCGCGGATGCATCAGGCCGATGTGGTGGTGCGCATTACCGGCGACTGCCCTTTGGTTGATCCGGTGCTGGTCGATGCCATGGTGTGTGATTTCCTTGCGGCCGGTGTCGATTACGCTTGCAACAACTATCCGCCGACTTATCCGGATGGCCTTGATATCGAAGTGGTCAGCATGACGGCGCTGTTGCAGTCGCTAGCTGCCGATGACCTGAATGCCTATCACCGCGAACATGTGACACCATATGTACGTGAGTCCGGCCGCTTTAGCACGCAGACTTTCCCTTATCACGAGGACTGGTCCGCGAATCGCTGGACGGTCGATGAACCCGAGGATTTTGCGGTGGTGACGCGGGTTTTCGAACATTTCGCGCCCGACGTTCATTTCGGCTGGCATCAGGTGCTCGACTTGCAGCAGCGCGAGCCAGCGCTATTTGCCGATAACCACAACATCGTACGCAATGAGGGAACCAGCATGAGCAATGGACAGAAACTCTGGAAGCGCGCTAAACGGGTGATCCCCGGCGGCAACATGCTGTTATCTAAACGCGCAGAAATGTTCCTGCCCGAGCAATGGCCAGCTTACTTCAGCAAGGCCAAGGGCTGCAAGGTGTGGGATTTAGATGGCAATGAATACATTGACATGCACATCATGGGGATTGGTACTAATGCTTTGGGTTATGGGCATCCGGAGGTTGATGCGGCCGTGATGCAAACCATCGCCACCGGCAACATGAGTACGCTCAACTGCCCTGAGGAGGTGCTGTTGGCTGAGCGCCTTGTCGAGTTGCATCCTTGGGCCGACATGGTGCGCTTGGCGCGCTCGGGTGGAGAGGCCAACGCTATCGCCATTCGGATTGCACGTGCAGCAGCACGGCGCGATAAAGTGGCTATCTGTGGCTACCATGGCTGGCATGATTGGTATCTCTCGGCCAATCTAGCCGACGATAAGGGGCTCGATGGCCATTTGTTGCCGGGGCTGGCGCCTAACGGTGTGCCGCGCAATCTGGCTGGTACGGTTTTTCCTTTCAACTACAACAACTACCAGGAGCTAGAGGAGCTAGTAACAGCGCATGATATCGGCGTGATCGTGATGGAAGTGGTGCGCAATGTGGAACCCGAAGATGGATTCCTGCACAAGGTGCGCAAGCTGGCCACCGACCATAACATCGTCCTGATTTTCGATGAATGCACGTCTGGCTTCCGTGAAACCTTTGGCGGTCTGCACAAGAAATACGGGGTGACGCCCGATATGGCCATGTTCGGTAAGGCGCTTGGCAACGGCTACGCAATCACCGCCACTATCGGCCGCCGTGAGGTGATGGAAGCCGGACAGTCCACCTTCATCAGCAGCACATTTTGGACTGAGCGCATTGGACCCACGGCCGCGCTTAAAACCTTGGAGGTGATGGAGCGCGTGGAGTCATGGTCGGCAATCACGGCAACCGGCCATGAAATTCGCCAAGCATGGCAGGATCTGGCAGATAAGCATGGCCTTGGCATTACGCACTGGGGGCTGCCGGCATTGGCTGGGTATACTTTTAACAGTACGAATGCGCTTGCCTACAAGACGCTGGTAACCCAGGAAATGCTGGCACGTGGCTATCTTGCCGGCAACAGTGTGTATGCCTGTACCGAGCATACGCCAGAAGTGGTGTCAGGTTATTTTTCGGCGCTCGACCCCGTGTTTGCCTTGGTCAGTGAGTGTGAGCAAGGCCGCCCTGTCGAAGATCTGCTCAAGGGGCCAATTTGTCACAGTGGCTTCCGCCGTCTGAATTGAGAATATGTACAAAGTATTGATATTAGGCGGCAGCGGCCTGCTCGGCCATAGCTTGGTGCCATGGTTGCAGGGGTTGGGCTACGCGGTCGTCCGTGCCGGTCGTAATCCGGTTGACGACATTGTTGTCGATGTGTTGGACCGGCAGGATATTGCTGCCCTGTTGCGGGAGGTCCGTCCGCGCTGTGTGGTCAACCTGATCGGTGCCACCAATGTCGATCAATGCGAGGCAGATATCAGCTACGCCTATAACGCAAATGTGGCTGTCGCGGCCAATCTGGCTCATGCGGTTGACTCATGCAAGCATCTCCCCATGCACTTGGTGCACGTGTCGACGGATCAGGTGTATGACGGGCCGGGGCCTCATGTTGAGGAGCGCGTTGACCCGATCAATGTCTACGCGTTATCGAAATATGCTGGGGAATTAGCTTTGTCTGAAAGCCCGGCGGCTATTTTGCGCACGAATTTCTTTGGTAAGAGCCGTGTCCCATCTCGGGCCAGTTTCACCGACTGGCTGGTGCGTGCACTGCAGGACACGGCCGAGTTTACGCTGTTCAGCGATGTCGTCTTCAACGCTGTTCACATGGATACGCTGTGCGATGTTATCCATCGTGTCATGCTGAAGCACGCTGTAGGCGTCTTCAACGTTGGCAGCCGCGGCGCCATCAGCAAGGCCGAATTCGGCTTGCGCCTAGCCGCTTTGCTGCAGCTGCCCAGCGATCATGCATATCAGGGCTCTAGCTGCGATGCTTTGTTGAAGGCTAAACGACCTCGTAACATGACCATGGAGGTCAGCCGCCTTGAAGCTGCGCTGGGTTATCAGTGTCCTTCCATCTACGATGAAATCGCGCGAGCCGCTAAGGAGTATTCGCATGTTTAAGCCGGTTAGTGAAATACTCATCGATGGCAAGACCATCGGTGAGGAGCATCCTACTTACTTCATAGCGGATGTCGCCGCTAATCATGATGGTGATCTGGAGCGAGCCAAGGAATTAATCTATCTGGCCAAGGAAGCCGGCGCCGATGCTGCGAAGTTTCAGCATTTTCGCGCCGCCACCATCGTTAGCGATACCGGCTTTCGTGCCTTGGGCGGCCAGCAGTCGCATCAATCGAGTTGGCAGAAGTCTGTTTTCGACGTATATCAGGACGCTTCCGTCAGCACGGACTGGACCGAGACGCTCAAGGAAACATGCGATCTGGTCGGCATCACATTCTTCACCAGCCCCTATGATTTTAACCTCGTTGACCATATAAACCCGTACGTGCCGGCGTATAAGATAGGCTCAGGCGACATAACCTGGCTGGACATGATTCAGCACATCGCCAGCAAGGGCAAGCCCTATATCATGGCGACGGGAGCTTCGACTATGGACGACGTGCTGCGCGCGGTCAATGCGGCGCTGGAGGTGAACCCCCAGCTTGCCCTGCTGCAATGCAATACTAACTATACTGGTTCTCTTGAGAACATGCGCTTCGTGCAGCTGAATGTGCTGAAGAGCTATCGCGCCATGTTTCCACATATGATTCTCGGCCTCAGCGACCACACGCCGGGCCATGCCACGGTGCTGGGCGCTGTGACACTTGGCGCACGCATTATCGAGAAGCACTTCACCGACGATACCAAGCGGGTTGGCCCCGATCATGCTTTCAGTATGGATCCTACCAGCTGGCGTGATATGGTGTTGCGTACCCGCGAGCTCGAAGCGGCGCTGGGTGTCGGCATCAAGCAGGTGGAGGACAATGAGAACCAGACCGTGGTGTTGCAGCGACGTGCAGTCCGCACAACACGGCCTTTGGCGGCTGGTCATGTTGTGGCGGCCGAAGATTTGATTGTGTTGCGACCCTGCCCGGTCGATGCAGTCCAGCCCTATCAGTTGAAAGCGCTGGTCGGGCGCAAATTGCGTGCGGCCAAGACCGTGGGTGAGCATTTGTGCTTTGCCGATTTTGAATGATGGTAATCCAGCGCGACCTTGCTCCCGTACGCTGCGCAGCCGTTATTCCTGCGCTCAACGAATCGCAGCAAATTGCTGTAGTGGTGCGCGAAATTGCGCCGTTTGCCGTGCCTATAGTCGTGGATGATGGTTCTACTGATGACACTGCGCAACTTGCGGCGGCTGCCGGGGCGATCGTTGTGCGCCATCCCCGCAATCTGGGCTATGACGCGGCCCTGCAAACAGGCTTATTCAAGGCCATCGAACTGGGCTACGATTACGGCATTACGCTGGACGGTGATGGTCAACATGCGCCGTATATCCTGAGTGTGTTCATTGAACAGCTGAACGCCGGTGCAGATCTTGTGATCGGACGCCGCGAACATTCGCAACGTTTTGCCGAAGCGGTTTTTGCATGGGCGGGGCGTAACCTGTGGCACATCGATGACCCACTCTGTGGCATGAAGGGCTATAAGCTGGTCCATCTGGCGCGCCTTGGCCATTTCGATGCCTATCGTTCGATCGGCACCGAGTTTGCGATTCGTGCAGCCCGTTCGGGGCTAGCCATCTTCAACGTGCCCGTGTCGACAGCACCACGTGTGGGCGAGTCGAGGTTCGGCAGTGGTTGGCGCCCCAATCTCAAGATACTCCGCGCCTTGTGGTGCGGTTTGTATCGCGCCCGGCGTCTAGAACTCTAGCCGCAATGGTTTGCCTTGATTTGACAGCTTTGCCCACTGGCGTTTCGGTGACTGCTTGCAAACGCGTGCAATGACGACGTCAGAATCACAGCCCCACCTAGTGCACCCCAAGTACCGCCCAGACCTCGACGGCCTGCGCGCCATTGCCGTGCTGTCCGTGGTTGCTTTTCATGCCTTCCCGAATCTGGTGCGGGGAGGATTTGTTGGTGTTGATGTCTTCTTCGTCATTTCCGGCTTTCTGATTTCCTCCATCATTCTGGCCAGCCTAGACTCGGGCAGGTTCAGCTTTCTGGAGTTTTATGCGCGTCGTATCCGGCGTATTTTCCCAGCCCTCGCCCTGGTGCTGCTGAGCGCCTTGTGTTTGGGCTTATTTACCATGTTTGCCGATGAGTATCAGCGGCTGGGTAAGCATGTGCTGGGAGGGGCAGGATTTTTCTCTAATTTTGTGCTGTGGAATGAAAGCGGCTATTTTGACAGCGCAGTGGAGACTAAGCCATTGTTGCATCTTTGGTCGCTCGGCATTGAGGAACAGTTCTATATCATCTGGCCCTTGTTGCTATGGCTGAGCTGGCGGCAGCGTTATCACCCGTTAATCATGATAAGTCTGCTCGTGCTGATGTCCTTCATGCTCAATATCACGGGCGTACGTAAGGATATCGTTGCCACTTTCTATTTGCCCCACACGCGATTCTGGGAGCTGCTGGTCGGTGCTGGTCTAGCTTGGTTTGCGCTATATGGGTCAAGCCAATTTGTGCCTTCAGGGGGGGGGCGTTTCAAGACTGGCTTGATGGTCTTGGCCAGCTTTAACCGCCGACCAGGGATGTCGCAATTCAAATCGATACTGGGTGCATTATTGCTACTTTTGGCGTTGGCCCTTACGGATAAACAGCGGGCTTTTCCGGGCTGGTGGGCGGTATTGCCAGTGTTGGCTACGGCTTTGCTGATTTCAGGTGGGCCGACCGCCTGGTTGAATCGTACTGTGCTGGCGCAGCGGGCCTTGGTCGGTATCGGTGTGATTAGTTTTCCGCTGTATTTATGGCATTGGCTATTGCTTTCATTCACTCGCGTCTCTCAAGGAGGGGAAATCAGCACGGCGCAAGCGGCTATGGCGGTTTTTGTGTCTTTTATCCTTAGCTGGCTTACCTACAAACTGGTGGAACAACCGCTGCGATTGGGCCAGTCTAGCCGCGCAAAGACTTTTGGTCTGTTGCTAGCATTGGGCTTCCTTGGTGGAGCGGGGTGGTTTCTGGCTAATGCGGGCATACAAGCCTACAGCCCTTATCAGCACCAAGCGGCGCATTACTTGAGCACCATGGTACGTTCTGCGCGCGAACCAGAGTGTTTTGATCTCCCCAACGCCTACCGTCGAGCCGACACCTGGCATTGCACTCTCGGGGAAGGTTCGGCCACGCCTACAGTATTTGCCTATGGCGATTCGCATGCCTTCAGTATGCTTCCAGCATTCGAAATGTATGCTAACAAATACGGCCAGCGTGTGGCATTCCTCGCGACATCAGGGTGTCCGCCCTTGCTGGGTGTGCAGTCATGGAGTGATGAGGAACGAATGGGCAAGCATGATTGTCGTGAAACCAATGAGCGAATTTTTCGCTATGTGCAGGCTAATGGAATCAAGGCTGTCGTGCTCGTTGCGCGGTGGACATATTATGTGGGTGGGCTGACGCGCCCAGATCAATTAAATTTTATTTCGGACAAAAAGGGGAGTGATCATTCTCGAGATGTTTCGCGCCGCGAGTTTGTAAATGCGTTGCAGCAAACTATGTTGAGATATAACGCAATAGGCACACGCGTTTACTTTGTGGCCGATAACCCGCAGCAAAAACTTACGGTTCGCGACGCCATGAAGAAAGCGACGGTGCTTGCAGACGCAGAGATCAACCAGTATGCAGCTAGCAGAAATGAACATATTGCTGATCAGCAATTCGTGACTAAGTTGCTATCAGGCTATTCGTCATCGCAGGTACATGCGATCAATTTTGACGATGTTCTGTGTGACCCGAATTCCTGTCCTATCGTCAGTGAAGGGAAGTCACTGTATTTTGATGACGACCACCTGAGTGTATTCGGTGCCGGCTTGTTGGCGCCAGGGCTGGCTCGGGCGCTGCTGGAGGTAAAGCAATGACCCCCAAAGTTGCAGTAGAGCAGGG
>JACCDN010209434.1_pt1 | contig 27817 bp, 25 predicted proteins | sample 7441691 | NCBI WGS metagenome assembly JACCDN01 (sample SAMN15323439, study PRJNA562643) | freshwater metagenome | isolation source: river surface water | place: USA:Blue River Watershed | collected 2017-08-16 | reverse complement strand
GATGTTAATTGGTATTATAGGTCTTGCCACAAGGTATCGATTTTCAGATGGGAAGATAGTTGGCTACATAGTTTTTATTGCGTTTGTATCCTTTTGTGTTTCGCTTTGGCTTTCTTACTATCATCCTATACAAGCGTATTATTTAATGCCCAGTAGAATGTGGCAGTTTATGCTTGGTGCTGTAGCTTTCTATTGGCACGGAAAGTTGACAAATGAGAGTAAATTTTTCGTTTTTACTAGAGCTAATGTTTTTTATTTGGGCTGGATTGGGGTGGTTGCCGCGTTACTATTTATACGTAGTGACCTAAGTTACCCTGGCTATCAAGCGATAGTGCCTGCAATGAGTATGGCGCTGCTATTATTGTGTAATGATGCGAGCTTCAGTAATTATTGGATAAGGCTCTTGGAGCTACCTATTTTACAATGGCTTGGTGATAGATCTTATTCTCTCTATTTGTGGCATTGGCCAATTTGGTTGTTTGTTTGTTCCTTTCAATCCGAAATTTCTTTTGTGACTATTTTTGTTTCACTAGCAGCTGTTTTTGTTATTTCCGCCGTTTTTTATGCATTGATTGAGCGTCCCATAAGAAAAAACAAGTCAGGCTTAGGTTATAAATCTACATTGTCTCTGTCGTTAGTTACGGTAGTTGTGATGACGTTATTGGGAAGTGCGTGGTTTGATAAAGCGGACACTTGGAGCGTTAATTCGGAAATTCTAGCGACAGGAAAATATGCAAGTGATTTGCCTGTACTTTATAAAATGGGTTGTGATACGGATATCTATAGTTCAGAAATTAGTCCATGTAGTTTTGGCTCAAATGACAACTCTATTAAGGTGAATTTATGGGGTGATAGCATTGGTGCCCAATGGTTTCCTGCGCTTTTTAATCTCTATGGGCAAGATAAATATCATATAGACGTGTTTATAAAATCCGCGTGCTCGATTGTGGACGCGACTAAATTTTATGCAAAAATTGGGCGTTCATATACGGAGTGCGATGTTTGGCGCGAGAAGGTGATTGCTAGAATGAAGCAAAATCCACCGGATATATTATTTATTGGCTCAGGCTTAGACGATTTTACGGAAAAGGAATGGAAGCAGGGAGTTCGATCCGTTTTGAATGAATTTAATCCGTTAAAAACAAAAATCTATTTATTTAGAGCAACTCCACATTTGTTAAATAATCCAACGCAATGTATGGCGCGCCAAATATGGTTAAATAATTTTTTTCCTCTGCAAGATTTGTGTCATAAGTTACCAGAAAGTGACTCGGCGAAAAATGAATTAATTGCATCTTGGATGGCAAATGTGGCTGCGGACTACACGAATGTGAAAGTGATTGATCTTAATCAGCATATTTGTCCTGATCATTTATGTGTTCTGCGTGACAATGGACTTGTTTCTTTTCGCGACACGCAGCATTTGACCGCCTCATATGTAAAAACATTGACTGATGTGTTGGGTGAAGTGATTAATGCCCATTAGGACAGCTATGACGGAGAAGGACGTTTGATGCCAACGGAATTACCACGAGCGAGGCTGGTTGCTCTCATCAAAAGTAAAGTATCCTACCAATAGCCAGTTAGATGGCTCCATCAGTTATATTTACGATGCTGTTGGCCAAAAATAATTGACATGATGTTCCTGGCAGCTATGCGACAGTTACTTAATTTGCTATTAAAAATAATTGAAAGGAACTACATGAAAAAATATCAATATCTTTTTTTAGCTCTGTGTCTTGTATCCTCTATCGCAAGCGCTAACACAGGCGCAAGTTACTGCATGGGTAGTGCAGATGGAAAATCTATAGCCTGTGGTGGCAAAGCGACTATGTGTCAAATAAGTGCAGATGGAAAAGAGGTTGCTTGTGGAGGTTTGGCCACCAGTTGTCTAATCAGTGCCGACGGGAAAAATGTTGCTTGTGGTGGAGAGTCTACAGCCTGCCTAATAAGTGCGGATGGTAAAAACGTTGCTTGCGGTGGTCAGGCTGCTATGTGTCAAACGAGTGCAGACGGAAAGAAAGTTGCCTGCGGTGGTGAAAAAATAACTAAGCAAACTCAATTACCTTAGCTATCAAATTTAAATGATTGCAAGACAACAATAAACAACATGAATTCTAAGCAGCATTTTACTGAAGGGTTAAAAAATGAATCGTAGAAAATTTATAGGAGCGATAGGAATATTAGGCGCTGCAACGGTGTTGCCCACATTTAGTTGGGCAGCGGCTACAAAGCCAAAATATAAAATGGGCCTCCAACTCTATTCCGTTAACAAAGACATGACTAATGATCCCATTGGTACTTTGAAAGCAGTAACGGCTATGGGCTACCAAGATTTTGAAACCTTTGGATTTGATGGTGAAAAAGGAACTTTCTACGGGCACAAGTCTTCGCCATTCAAGAATATATTGGACGATTTGCAGGTCACGGCTTCAAGTGGGCATTTTGGATTTTCTCCTTATCTCGAAAAGTCTGACGATGAGCTAAAGCGCTTTGTAGATCAGTGCATAGAGGGCGCCCGAGTTTTGAATATGAAATATATTACTTGGCCATTTCTGGCTCCAGAGCAGAGGACAATCGACAAATTTAAATTATTGTCAGGAAAGCTCAATCTAATTGGTGAACAAGTAAAAGCCGCAGGGCTTGGGTTTGCCTACCATAATCACGGGTTTGAATTCTTAGATCAGGTCGGTAAAAATGGCTTTGATATCATATTGAAGGAAACAGATCCTGCGCTGGTAAAGCTTCAAATGGATATGTACTGGGTAATGCACTCCTCCAAACAATCCCCCAAAGCGCTAATTAAAGATCAGCCAGGGCGCTACGTCATGTGGCACATAAAAGATATGGATAAAGTTACGAGGGACTACACCGAGCTGGGCAATGGCTCTATCAATTATGCTGAAGTTCTGCCAGACCCCGCCGAATCTGGATTGGAATTCTATTATTTAGAGCAGGGCGGAAATTTCACCCACAGCCCTATGAGAAGTGCAGCAGATAGCGCTAAATACTTTGTAAAGCACCTGCAAAAACGCTTGTAAATTAGCCAATAATTCGACGGCTATGAAGTGAATAAAATTAGTATTGCGCTTTAAAATATCAAATCAATCAACCTAATTTCCACACACACTACGAGGACTAGGATATGTTCAAAAATTTAGCTGCCGATATGTTGGGGTTGAGCGATATTGGTAAAATCATCGATCCACAGGACTTTGATAAAACCGATATCGACGATTACATTTTTACGGAAGACAATGAAAAAATCATTGTGCTTATAAAATCAAAAATCGATGAATACTGCTTTACCAATTTGGCGGTAATGCACTTGGATGGCAATATTGCCATTAGTAAAAAGCGTACCCTGAACCGCTACCCTTACAAACACTACCCCATCAGCAATGTGCGACTCGAAACTGCAGGTACAGTAGATTTAGATGTGGAATTAAAATTCCGTATTGGCGATAAAGAAATGTCCATAGATATCGATAAAAAGCAAATCGAAAAAGTGAAAGATATCTATAAAGCCCTGTTTAGCATTTCTGAGAAATTTAAAGAAGTGCAAATGCAGCTGAGTACTTTGCAGCAAACGCAAGATGCCGTAAATAGGATGTTTTCCATTAAAGAACTCCCTGAGCAGATGATCTTAAATCTGCCAGATATTATTAATGAAACGGTGAGTCAAGTAGATTCAAAATACACCGAGCGTCGCCGCGAAATTCAAAACTTCGATGCTGGCGAAATTTTCAAACGCTATATTGAGGCCTAAGTTGTTGGAAGCGTTTCCTGTAAATAGATTTGCTTGGGTGCAGTAAACGTTTTTAACCGATAAGTAGCCGCAGATGGAAAGAAAGTTGCCTGTGGTGGTGAGAGAATATCTAAGCAGGCTGAATAATATTTAAGAAGGCTCAATAAGATTGAATCTTTATTGAGCCTACGGTTTTATCTACACAAAAATCTGCATTTCCTCGCCAATTTTTTTCCGCATTTCCATTAGCTTAATTGCCGTTGCATGCTGCTGTTTATCATCATCCGTTTGTGGTACCCATTCAGGAACTTTAACGGGGTGCCCAGATTCATCGACGGCGACCATAATGACGATGCAATGGGTCGTTAGCCTTCTGTTTAGCGATTTTGGGTCGCATGCATTTACTTCAATCGCGATATGCATGGATGACTTGCCTGTATAAATAATTTTCGCACTGACCTCTACTAAATTGCCGACATGAATGGGCGATACAAAGCGAATTCCACCTGCGTAAGCCGTTACGCAGTAACGGCCACTCCAGCCTGCCGAGCACGCGTAGGCTGCAAGGTCGATCCATTTCATGACGGCGCCGCCGTGAACTTTACCGCCGAAATTGACGTCTTGCGGTTCAGCTAAAAAACGTAGGGTTATGTCACGTTGTGGGTTATTCATGATGTTCTCTCACTATAAATTGTTCAGTACTAATTAATAATGTGGCTTGCATTTAGACGTTGTTGCACATTATTGCCCTTTGTTTTGGGATATGACACGTGGCTCGGCAACGGGCACTAGTTTTCCATCGCGCAATTGGATTGCTTGCGATGCACCCATGCGTGCCCAAATTTTTAATTCGTGGCCTTTGTCTTTTAAAGATTGCTGCACATTTTCTGGCATGGCGGCCTCTACAAATAAAAGATTGGGATTCCACTGTTGATGGATGCGTGCTTGCTTCATGGCTTCTTCTGCAGGCATGCCATCATTCAGGGTGTATAACAGTGTTTGTATAACTTGCGAAATAATGGTCGGCCCGCCTGCTGCACCCAAGGTCATTACAGGTACGCCATTTTTAAATACGAGTGTTGGGCTCATGCTCGAAAGAGGGCGTTTACCACCTTGAACAGCGTTTGCATCTGAGCCAACTAAACCAAATGCATTGGCTGCGCCCACTTGCGCAGAAAAATCATCCATTTGATTGTTCAAAACCACACCAGTCCCGGGAATAACCACTTTGCTGCCAAAGCTGGTATTGACCGTAGATGTAATGGCAACCCAATTACCCGCCATATCAGCGGCAGCAATATGCGTAGTATGTTTATTCATGAGCGCTTCAATATCCACATCGGGATTGCCGTGGTTAATATCGGCGGTGGTTTTTTCAAGGCTGATTTTTTGCGAGATAATCTTCGCGTAACGTTTATCGGTAAGGCTTGCGGGTACTTTGGTGAAATCACCATCGCCTAACCAATGTGCGCGATCTGCGAAGGCAAATTTCATGGCTTCTGCAATTAAGTGATAACGCTCTGCCTGTGACATTTTGTTTAAATCAAATTGTTCCAAAATATTTAAAATTTGTGCGACATGGGTGCCACCAGAGCTGGGTGGTGGGAACCCATAAAGTGTGTAGCCTGCAAACTCAGAGACCACGGGTTCGCGCAATTTAATTTGATAATTGGCGAAATCTTTTTGCGTAATGATGCCGCCGTTGTGCTTCATCCAGTTTGTCGTTTTTTTTGCAAAATCGCCTTGGTAAAAATACGCGGGCCCTTGCTTGGCAATTGCTCGATAAGTTGCTGCAAGATCTTTTTGTTGTAGTTGTGAATTCGCGGGCAGGGGTTGGTTGTCTTTATCCAAGAAAATAGCCGCACTCGCAGGGAATTGTGCAAGTCTTTTGCTGGTTGCAGAAAGGCGTTCAGCCAAGCTTACTGAAATGGGAAAGCCGGTTTCCGCTAGGTTTGCTGCCGGTAAAATGAGATCGCGAAATTTCAGAGCACCGCCGAGTTGTTGTAATTTGTGTAGTGCCATTACCGAACCCGGAATTCCCACGGCTAGAGCGCCGGTGCGGCTCAATTCAGGGTTTGCTTTTCCGTCGGCTAAAAACATATCCCGCTGTGCAGCAGCTGGCGCCATTTCGCGGCCATCGATCGCAAATATTCTTCCATCTGCCAAGCGCACTAAAATAAAACAGCCGCCACCAATGCCCGAGTTGTGCCCGTCTACCACGCCCAAGGTAAAGGCTGCCGCAATGGCTGCATCCACGGCGTTACCGCCGCGAGCTACAACGTCCATGGCGATACCGCTTGCATGAGGGCTTACGGTTGCAATTGCAGTTTTGCCATCTGCACTGATGCGTGCGTAGGAATTAGCTTGCGCTGATTCCTCGGCGTGTACTGCATTAGTAAAGGCGATGAAGAGTAAGGCAAATAGCCAGTTTTTCATGAATATTTCCTAGTAGATTTCTCGCGGCGTAAGAGATGAGGCGCTAGGTGCGGGAAGGGCGAGCGTGTATATCTTTCGTTCAGCACAATATTTCTATGAACGCGGCGGTTAAGACGCCGCCATTGTAGTCGGCATTTGAGATGAAGGCTAATGGTTGACGGCTGTGTTTGGACGTAGAGGTTGGTCTTAGAATTTGGCGGCGTTTGTCTAGGTTTTGGTACTGTAGCGAGTTGAGTACTGGTTACTTAGCGTGGGTAAACGCACATTCTTAAGCTTATTCCAAAATAAATTGACAGCGCTGTTGACAGCGCTGTCAGTGACCTCTAAAGTAGCCCTACGAGTTAATGACAGGGCCTGATTTTTCGGCGCTCTTTCAAAGTGAAAGTCTCTCACCGTCGATGTCTGGTTGATGCATCGACGTCTCCCTCTTGCCCTTTAGGTTCTAAAGGGCTTTTTTTTGCCTGCTTTTCCTATAAACCCTTCCATTTGACCAATTCTGCGTCTAGGTTATTTTCCATGTTGCTGGCATAATCAGCGCCCCCGTTTTTGGGCTTATCCGCTTGCAGTTCAAAATGCGCATAATCCCAGCCTAAGTGCGTCTAGGTCTTTGCAGATGCACACCCTACAGATATCAGAGGATTAACATGCAACCAGCTATAAAGCCCCGCAACCCCAATTTCTCATCTGGCCCTTGCAGCAAGCGTCCAGGGTACAGCTTGGATCAATTGGATGTTTCTACTCTTGGCCGTTCACACCGTTCAACTATCGGCAAAGCTGCTCTTCAGCGCGCCTGTGAAGACACTGCGGAATTGTTGGGCTTGCCAGCCGGTTATCGCGTTGGCGTAGTGCCAGGCTCAGACACTGGCGCAGTGGAGATGGCCATGTGGTCGCTCTTGGGCGCACGTGGTGTTGATATTCTGCAATGGGAATCTTTCGGTAACGGCTGGTTGAGTGATGCCACCAAAGAATTAAAGTTGACTGTAAATGCCCATAACGGCGAATACGGTTTGTTGCCTGATTTAACCAAAGTGAACTTTGATAACGATGTTATCTTCACATGGAATGGCACCACCTCAGGTGTAAGAGTCCCAAATGCCGATTGGATTCCTGCTGACCGTAAAGGTTTGACTATTTGCGATGCGACATCGTCTGTATTTGCGATGGAAATGGAATGGGAAAAATTAGACGTAATCACTTTCAGCTGGCAAAAAGTGCTCGGCGGAGAAGGTGCACACGGTATGTTGATTCTGAGCCCACGCGCGGTTGAGCGTTTGGAGTCCTACAAGCCAAGCTGGCCAATGCCGAAATTGTTCCGCATGACGAGCGGCGGAAAAGTAGTAGAAGGTATCTTCAAAGGCGATACCATCAATACTCCTTCTATGTTGGCAGTTGCCGACTACTTGGACGCGTTGGATTGGGTTCGCTCAATTGGCGGCGTGAAAGAAACCATCGCGCGCTCAAACGCAAACTTGGCTGTTTTAGAAAAGTTTGTTGCCGCGAATGATTGGATTAGTTTTCTGCCACAATTGCCTGAAACGCGTTCAAACACGTCAGTATGTTTCGTGTTGAAAGCAACGCCGGATCAAGTAAAAGCCATGATCAAGTTGTTGGACAAAGAAGGCGTCGCTTACGACATTGGCGCCTACCGCGATGCTCCAGCGGGCTTACGTATTTGGTGTGGTGCGACCGTTGAAGCGGCTGATCTTGAAGCTTTATTACCTTGGTTGACTTGGGCTTATCAAGAAGCCACTAAAGGTTAATTGCTGAATGAATCTTTAAGGGCTGTGTTTATACACGGCCCTTTTTGTTTAATTCGATTGTTTAGTTATGACTCTTAAGAACGATGACTCTCTTGTCACATCGAAGAAGGAAAAAATCATGTTTAAAATTAAAACGTACAACACTATTTCTATCAAAGGCCTAAGCCGTTTTGGCCGTGAAAAATACGAAGTAGCGAGTGATATTGGCGCGCCCGATGCGTACATTCTCCGCAGCCATAAATTGCAAGGCGAAGCTTTGCCTGCAAGCGTTAAAGCCGTTGCGCGCGCTGGTGCAGGCACTAACAACGTGCCAGTTGCTGAGTACACTAAATTGGGTGTTGTGGTGTTCAACTCACCCGGCGCCAATGCCAACGCAGTAAAAGAATTGGTGCTCACCGGTATGTTGCTTGGCTCGCGCGGAATTTTGCCGGGTATGGCTTATGTGAATGGTTTGACTCACATGACTGACGCCGACGAAATGTCTAAATTGTTGGAAAAAGAAAAATCCAACTTCGCTGGTTTTGAGTTACAAGGCAAAACCTTGGGTATCGTGGGCTTAGGTGCAATCGGTTCTATGATTGCCGATGCCGCTTTAGCTTTAGGCATGAACGTAGTCGGTTTTGACCCAGCACTGTCAGTAGATGCTGCGTGGCGTTTGCCAAATCAAGTTGCCAAAATGGAAAACTTGCAATCACTTTTGGCGCGCGCAGATTATGTGACTTTGCATGTTCCAGCAATTGATGCCACCAAGCACATGATCAATGCTGAAACCTTGAAAGTGATGAAAAAAGGTTCGGTGCTTTTGAACTTCGCACGCGAAGCTATCGTTGATGCGCACGCGGTAATTGACAGTTTGAATGCCGGTCATTTAGGCAAGTATATCTGCGATTTCCCAGAGCCCATTCTGCTGAATCGCCAAGACGTTTATGCTATGCCGCACATCGGCGCCAGCACTGAAGAAGCTGAAGAGAACTGCGCGATTATGGCGGCAGATCAGCTGATGGATTACCTCGAAAACGGCAATATCAAAAACTCAGTAAACTTTCCAGCCGTGGCTATGGATCGCGCTGCTAACACAGGCGCGCGTATAACTTTCTCTAACGAGAATGTATCGGGTGTATTGGGTCATGTGTTGTCGGTGTTGGCGGATAACAATGTGAATGTGATCGATATGGTTAACAAAAGCCGTGGCGATGTGGCTTACAACATTATTGATGTGCAACAAGCTCCAGCTGCTGTGCTTGAAGCTATCGCGAAAGTTGAGCATGTGATCGCCGTTCGCGTTATCTAGCGTTTCCCCCTCACACAGGCCGCTCGGCCTGTGTGATACTGGCAATTCATAAATCATGTCTGCCAGCTGCTTATGTATAAAATTGTCTTCTTTGTCCCAGAATCCCATCTTGAGCTTGCTAAAACTGCGGTCTTTAACGCGGGTGCGGGCGCTATTGGTAATTACGATCAATGCTGCTGGCAAGTTGCGGGGGTAGGGCAGTTTCGCCCTCTGGTGGGCAGTCAGCCGTTTATTGGGCAATCCCATCATTTAGAGCAAATCACTGAATATCGCGTTGAATTGGTTTGCGATGATGCGTGTATTAAGCCAGCCGTTGCAGCGCTGCGCGCAGCCCATCCCTATGAAGAGCCCGCGATTGATGTGTGGCGTTTGGCGGAGTTGGAGCCATGAACAGAGTTTGGTGGCAAAGCATCTCAGACGCCTTAAGTACGAATGGGCATTTGGGCTCCTTTGAGGGCGAGTTCCCAAAGCAAGCAGCGGTTATGGTGTTGATAACGGATGCTCCCGAGCCAGAACTCATTTTTACCTTGCGCGCGAAACATCTCAATCAGCATGCGGGTGAGGTGTGTTTCCCAGGTGGTAAATGGGAACCCCAAGATGATTCACTACTAACAACAGCGCTGCGAGAGACCCACGAAGAGATTGGCTTGGCGCCAAATATGGTTGATGTGCTCGGCGCTTTGCCCGCCAGAGCAACAAAATCAGGTGCCATGGTCCAACCCTTTGTAGGCAAGATTCCTGAGGAGTGCCGTTTTCATCTCAATCACCATGAGCTAGAGGAGTTGTTCTCCGTTCCTCTAACCGCCTTTCGGCAAGGTTTACAGATACGAATGGATGTCTTCGAGCGAAATGGGCTGCGCGTGCGGATTCCTGCTTATCGCTACCAAAATTATGAAATTTGGGGTTTTACCGCTGGCGTCACTGCAGAGTTGCTGACGCTGTTGCAGTCTTTACCCTTGCATGCAGCGTAGAATTCACATCTCAGAAATCATGATGGCTTGGTTTGACTTAAGACGATCCTCTGCCAATATGAGAGCACGCCTTTTATAAAAACAATAACTCTTAAATTTACGGCTCCTAAATTCATGGGTGTTAAATAAAGGGCAAATTAGCTCATTGTTCGGCGCATGATGCAAATGCTGATCAATGGGATCAACCCACATCCCTATAAGGTAATTAAGGATGAGAGATTTTAAAGCTCCACTGCGCGACATCGAATTCGCACTGTTTGAGGTTTTTCATTTTGAAGAGCATTACGCGGAATACTGCCCAAGCTTGGATAGAGACCTCACCAAAGCTTTATTAGATGAAAGCGCTCGTTTTTGTGAAGAAGTTTTAGCCCCGCTGTCTGCAACTGGTGACAGTGAAGGCTGTCGCCTTGAAAGTGGGCAAGTACTTACTCCTACGGGTTTTAAAGCCGCCTATCAACGATACTGCGATGCAGGTTGGCCCTCGCTTGCGCGCTCAGTGGAGTTTGGTGGTCAAGGCTTACCTCAATCCCTGGGCTTGGTCGTTAACGAACTGTCGGCCACGGCTAATTACGCGTGGACTATGTACCCCGGTCTCTCGCAAGGGGCGATGCATACCATTGAATCCCACGGGTCAGATGAGCAGAAGCAAACCTATTTGCCGGCCTTAATTTCTGGTCAATGGACGGGCACCATGTGCCTGACAGAAGCCCATTGCGGTACCGATTTAGGGCTTTTAAAAACTAAGGCAACTCCTCTGGGCGACGGCCGTTATTCATTGAGTGGTACCAAGATTTTTATTTCCTCGGGAGATCATGATCTTGCCGAGAATATTATTCACATCGTGCTTGCGCGTTTGCCCGATGCACCTGCTGGCACAAAAGGTATATCGCTCTTTATTGTTCCCAAATTCAGTATTCAAGCCAGTGGCTCGCTGGGTGAGCGCAACAATGTTAATTGCGGTTCGCTAGAGCACAAAATGGGAATTCACGGCAACGCAACATGCCTCCTGAATTTTGATGGCGCTGTTGGTACTCTTTTAGGTGAGCCACATAAAGGCCTGAATCTGATGTTTACCTTTATGAATCTGGCGCGGTTGGGTGCTGCTTTGCAAGGTTTAGCGCACGCCGAATTGGGGTTTCAAAAATCGCTGAGATATTCGCAAGAACGCTTGCAGGGGCGGTCTTTATCGGGGACTAAAACCCCAGCCTATAATGCGGACCCCATAATTGTTCATCCTGATGTGCGCCGCATGTTAATGACCCAGAAAGCTTTGTCCGAAGGTTTACGGATGATGGCGTACTATGCGGCCAAGCGTGTAGACATTGCACAATTAGGGCGGGGCGAAATGCTGTGTCAGTCCGCGTTGGATATGTTGAGCGTCATTACGCCTATTGCGAAGGGTTTTATGACAGAGGTTGGTTTTGAATCAGCCAACTTAGCGCTCCAATGTTTTGGCGGCCACGGCTATATCAAGGAGTGGGGGGTCGAGCAAAACCTGCGTGATTGTCGCATTGCATCGCTGTATGAAGGTACAACAGGTGTTCAGGCGCTGGATTTATTGGGGCGTAAAATATTGCTGTCCAATGGAAAGTTGTTGGGAAAATTCGTGGAGTGCATTCAACAGTTTTGCTTCGACCCTACAAACCCACCAGAATTGTCGCCCTATATAGAATCTTTGACTAGACTAGAGAAAGAGTGGTCAGCACTTACCGCAACAATAGGTGCCCGCGCCATGGGCAACGCCGATGAAGTGGGTGCGGCATCGGTCGATTACCTTATGTATTGCGGTTATATTTTCTTGGGTTATTTATGGGCGAGGGCAGCCAAAACGGCGGCTATAAAACTTGCAGCCGGTACCCATGAACCGGATTTCTACACCGCAAAATTAGCGACAGCACGCTTTTATTTTGAGCGAATTTTGCCGAGAACCTTGAGTTTGGCAGCCGCTATTAACTCGGGTGCCGATAATCTTATGAGTCTTGAAGCGGATCATTTTATTTTTTAATACTGTTTTAAAAATGAAGAGCAAAAATTTTAATAAGAAGTAGGAGCCAAGCAATGCCGTTACATTATCACCGTACAATTCCCGAGGTATTTGCTGAAGCTTGTCAGGAGTTTTCAGCAAGCGCCGTGTTTACTTGTATGGGGCACACGATTAGTTTTCAAGAGTTGGATGAACTCAGCGGTAAATTTGCAGCTTACTTGCAGCAACATACAAATTTAAAGCCGGGCGACCGTATTGCGATTCAATTGCCTAATGTATTGCAGTACCCCATTGCCGTTTTTGGTGCTATGCGCGCAGGCCTTATTGTGGTGAATACAAACCCACTTTACACCGCCCATGAAATTAAACATCAATTAAACGATTCAGGTGCTAAGGCGCTAGTTGTGCTGGCAAATATTGCCAAAAACGCCTCAACAATTATTGCAGAAACATCGGTAGAGCAAGTGATCGTAACTGAGCTTGCGGATGTACATCCACCGTTGAAAAGACTGCTGATCAATACCGTGGTTAAATACGTTAAAAAGTTAGTGCCGGAATTTTCGTTTCCCACGCAAATAAAATTTAATGATGCTTTGCATATGGCTAAACAGCCGTGGCGAGCAGCCGCAATAAATCCTGAAGATGTTGCCGTTTTACAATATACGGGCGGCACTACCGGTGTGGCTAAGGGCGCAATGCTTACCCATCGCAATTTGGTTGCGAATATGGTTCAGTTAAACGAGCACATGGTAGATTCATTTCGCAAAAATCAAGAAGTTTATATTGCGCCGCTTCCGCTCTACCATATTTATTCCTTCACAATTCACTGCACGTCTGCAGTGTCTTTAGGTAATCACAGTATATTAATTCCAAATCCGCGCGATATTCCTGCGTTTGTCTCCACATTAAAAAAATACCCATTCACGTTGTTTGTTGGTTTAAATACTTTATTTAATGCTTTGCTGCGTAACCCCGATTTTCAAAAATTGGATTTTAGTCCCTTGCATTTAACCTCATCGGGCGGCATGGCGCTGACTACTGAAACTGCTAACAAGTGGAAAGAATTAACGGGCAGCCCAATCACCGAAGGTTATGGTTTAACTGAAACCTCTCCCGTGGTTTGCAGTAATCAATGCAATGCTGTGCAATATGGTACTGTCGGCCGCGCCTTGCCGGAAACTGAATGCAAAGTGGTGGATGAAAATGGCAATGATTTACCTGCAGGCGAAGCAGGTGAATTGTTAATTCGCGGCCCACAAGTCATGAAAGGTTATTGGCAGCGTCCTGAGGCAACAGCAGAAGTCATTAATCAAGACGGATGGTTTAAAAGCGGCGATATGGCGGTGATTGCGACAGACGGCTTCATAAAAATTGTGGATCGCAAAAAAGACATGATCAATGTCTCTGGTTTTAAAGTCTATCCCAATGAGGTAGAAGATGTGCTGGCTTGCCATCCCGATATTGTTGAAGCTGCAGTTATTGGTGTGCCTGATAGTGAAGGCAGTGAGGTGGTGAAAGCCTTTGTCGTTTCTACGAATCTTGAATTGGATATAAAAGCGGTACGCGATTTTGCCAAAACCAAATTAACCGCTTACAAAGTTCCGCACCAAATTGAGTTTTGCAAAGAACTCCCTAAGACCAATGTAGGGAAGGTATTGCGCCGCGAGTTGCGCGATAAAGAAATTGCTAAGGCGAATGCATGATTGTAACTATTAATAGTAAGTCGCTATGAAGCGCGCGTTAATTTTATCGGGTGGTGGTGCGCGTGCCGCTTATCAAGTGGGAGTGCTGCAAGCACTCGCTGACATTCTGCCAGATGAAAACATCAATCCTTTTCCTATTATTTGCGGTACTTCTGCGGGGGCTATTAATGCACTCGCTTTAGCGGCACATCCTGGAACCTTTAAAGAGTCTGTGCATTCCCTCGCTAATATGTGGCGCAGCTTAACTGTCGGCGATATTTACTTACACGGTTGGATGGATATTTTTAAAGGGCTCGGGCTTTTAGGCTTGTCGCTGTTTAATCAAGGGATTGGTCGTAAGAAGCCCTTATCACTGTTAGACAATTCCCCACTGTGGGATTTGTTGGGGTCGCGTATTCCGTTCCACAATATTCAACAATCCATCGCCAGCCAAAAGCTCCTTGCTGTATCGGTTTCAGCCATGGGGTATTCCTCGGGTCACACCGTCAGCTTTTTCCAAGGTCATGAAAGTATTCAGGGTTGGAGTCGATACAGGCGCGCAGGAGTTGCAACCGAATTGCGGTTGGAACATTTAATTGCATCGTCTGCCATTCCCACCATTTTCCCTGCGGTAAGAATTAATCGCGAATATTTTGGCGATGGCGCTTTGCGGCAATTAGCACCCATCAGTCCTGCATTACACTTGGGTGCAGAATCTTTATTTGTAATCGGTGTGAGCGGTAATAGATCATCAGTTAAACCTAACAAACGTTTGCCCGTAAAGCATTCGCCTTCCATGGGGCAGATTGTGGGTCACTTATTAAATAGCGCTTTTGTGGATTCGCTAGAAGGTGATTTGGAACATATGGAGCTTATCAATAAGCTCGTAAAATTAATTCCAGAAGAACAAAAAAATGCCGCAGGTTTTAATTTGCGCGCAGTTGAAAATATGGTGATTTCACCCTCAAGCCCCTTGGATGTTATCGCCGGTAGAAATGTGCGCTACTTGCCCGATAGTTTGCGTTTTTTCTTGCGCGCCATAGGTGCCACTGCAAGAGGTGGTGGTGCAACGGCGGCAAGTTATTTGCTATTTTCTACGGAATTTATTACCGATTTAATGGAGCTTGGGTATCAGGATGCTTTGGCAGAAACGGAGCGTATGCGAGAGTTTTTTGCCGAAAAATAAACTGATGTTATTAAGCTCACCAACAATAAATCCCCATAAAAAAATGCCGCTACTAAGAGCGGCATTTTTTTATGGGGATTTATCGCAGCGTTATGCTCTTCTACGAAAGAGGGGTAATGGTTGATCCACAGATGCTTGGTAGTATTCGTTGAAATCATTCAATGATTTCACAGCAATCTCCAAATCGGTCTCTGGGTTCGCAAACGCAAAGGCATTTACTCCACAGCGGCGCAAATAGCAGAGTTGATCGCGAATGAAACCACCCACTGCGCGTAACTCACCCTTGAAACCATAACGTTCGCGCAGCAAGCGTGCCGTTGAAAAGGCGCGGCCATCCATAAATCCGGGGAAGTTAACGCCAATAACGGGGAAGTGATTAGCTTCATCACCAATTGACTCGGCAACTTCATCGCTGTCCAACCATACGCCAACATCAGTGCGCGCTTGTAGTTGAGCTTTTTGAGCTACCCATACGCTTAGAGGCACAATCACTTGGCCAGCAGGTACGGCGACTTCAGCGGCATCACCCTCTGGTTTGGCGAGTAGTGCCCACGTGTTTTCGACGATAACGCCGTCTTTAATTAGCTTTTGCATAAACTTTCTCCTTGAATGGAGCTGCACCTATACGGCGATAGGTATCAATAAACAATTCTTCATCGGTACGGTTGGCAACGTAAACATCAACCAGTTTTTGGATGACTGATGGCATAGCATCGGCACCAAAAGATGGGCCGAGAACATCGCCGAGTGATGCGTCATTACTGGCGCTACCGCCCAATTGCACTTGGTAGAATTCTTTGCCGGATTTATCCACCCCGAGAATCCCGATGTGACCCACATGATGGTGACCACAGGCGTTCATACAGCCGGAAATATTCAGGTCGATATCGCCTAAATCGTACACGTAATCCAAGTCTTCAAACTGACGCTGAATCGCTTCCGCAATCGGGATAGATTTGGCGTTGGCGAGCGAGCAGAAGTCACCGCCTGGGCAGCAAATAATGTCAGTAATAGTGCCGATATTTGGTGTCGCGAAACCCGCAGCCTTACATTTCTGCCAAAGCGCGAACAGGTCAGATTTTTTCACATCGGCCAAAACGATATTTTGTTCGTGTGTAGTGCGCGCTTCGCCAAAGCTGAATTCATCCGCTAAATCAGCGATGATTTCCAGTTGGCCGTCAGTGATATCGCCAGGTGCAACGCCAGTTGGCTTCAATGACAAGGTGACAGCGGCATAACCGGCAACGCGATGACCGCGTACATTGCGCTGTAGCCACTTGCTGAAGGCAACACTGTTTGCAGCCTGTGCATCAACACCGGCCTGTGCGGCGGCGTTATCGATAGCTTCGTAAGCGGGAGCGGTAAAGAAGCCTTTAGCGCGTTCGATTTCGGCACGGGTCAACTTGCTGTAGCCATCTTTCATGTGTTCCCACTCGGCTTCCACTTTTTGTGCAAACACTTCGGGAGTCACCGCGCGTACCAGAATCTTGATACGGGCTTTGTACTTGTTGTCGCGACGACCAGACAGGTTGTACACGCGCAGAATCGCTTCCAAATAAGACAATAGGTCTTCTTCTGGAAGGAAATCACGAATCACGCTGCCGATTACTGGCGTACGGCCTAAACCACCGCCCACGTAAACTTTAAAGCCAATTTCGCCGCTATCTTTAAGGATAAGTTGCAGGCCAATATCGTGTACTTGCACGGCTGCACGGTCTTTCTCAGAGCCGGTTACGGCGATCTTGAACTTGCGTGGCAAGAAGGCGAATTCAGGGTGAAAGCTCGACCACTGACGGATAATTTCGCAGTAGGGGCGTGGGTCTACAATTTCGTCTTCCGCTACGCCTGCAAACTGGTCAGAGGTGGTATTACGAATACAGTTACCGCTAGACTGGGTGCCGTGCATGCCAACGTCAGCCAATTCAGACAGAATATCAGGCACTTCAGTCAAATCTGGCCAGTTGTACTGAATATTTTGACGAGTACTCACGTGAACATAGCCCTTGTCATAATGACGGGCGATGTGGGCAAGTTTGCGGATCTGGGCAGAATTCACCATGCCGTAGGGCACGTTGATACGCAACATAGGCGCTAAGCGTTGCACGTAAAGACCGTTTTGCAGACGCAGTGGCAGGAATTGCTCAGGTGGGAGGTCGCCCGCTAAGAAGCGCTCGGTTTGATCGCGAAACTGTGCCACGCGTTGGCGCAGAATGCTGTTGTCATACTCGTCGTAGATATACATGGGAGCTCAGTACCATCTCTTGCATAAAATGAGGCGCGCAGAATACACCAATTGTCCCCCAATCGCGAGATGAGCCAAGGACTCTTTTGGTCTAAATACTGGCCTTTTGGTTATAGGTTTTGTGCGTCGGCTGGTATGATTGCGCTACATGTTCGATGTTATTTGGCCTAGGTTTTAGGCCAAGGTCTAGGTTGGGTTTTTCATGTCTGATTCGTTTGATGATTTAACGATACTCCCTCGCTGCAAGGAAGACATTGTTATCCTGCAGCACGACCCGTCATTTTTGCTCATCAATAAACCCACACGATTATTAAGTGTACCTGGTCGCCATCCGCAGAATCGCGATTCAGTGATTGCGCGATTGTTAGTGGATTTTCCTAACGCAGCCATAGTTCATCGTTTGGATTTTGATACCTCTGGAATTATGGTGATCCCGCTCAGAAAAGCCGTGTTATCGGATATTAGTAAACAATTTCAAGCGCGCACGACGCGCAAAACTTACACGGCAGTTGTGAATGGTTTAGTAAAAGATGATAGTGGATTGATTGATCTACCCATCGCCCCAGATATGGAAAATCGCCCCAAATACAAAATTTGTGCAGCGACCGGTCGGCAATCTGTCACAGAATTTACCGTAGTATCGCGCGACGAGATTGCGCAGACTTCGCGCGTAATTTTGCACCCCATAACAGGGCGATCGCATCAGCTTCGCTTACACATGTTGGCTCTGGGTCACCCAATATTAGGATGTGAGTTCTATGCGGATGAATCTGCACTGAGTAAATCGCCAAGATTGTTATTGCATGCCACTGAGCTGGCGTTTGATCATCCGTTAACCGGAAGGCGCATCTTGGGTGTTTGTAATCCTGAATTTTAGCCTCGCGATTATGTGTATAATCCGCCCCATTTTTTTAACTTTATAGGTAGTAAAACAATGCAAGAAAAACTTGAATCATCAAAAATTGAATTTTTTCCACGCCTAATCTTTAGCTCGCGCTGGTTACAGTTGCCGCTTTATTTGGGTTTGATTCTTGCCCAATGCGTATATGTATTTTTGTTTATGAAAGAGTTGTGGCATCTAATTGCTGATGCGTACACATTAAGCGAGCAGGATATTATGCTCGTCGTGTTGGGCTTGATTGATGTAGTAATGATTTCGAATTTGCTTGTCATGGTCATTGTGGGCGGCTACGAGACTTTCGTGTCCCGCTTAAGGCTGGGCAATCATCCAGATCAACCAGAATGGTTGGGACATGTAAATGCAACGGTTTTAAAAGTTAAGTTAGCGATGGCTATTATTGGTATATCGTCAATTCACTTGCTTAAAACTTTTATTGAAGCGGGAACACTAGGTATTCCTGGTTCGAAATTTACCGAAGCGGGCATTATGTGGCAAACCATAATTCATATGGCCTTTATTGCATCGGCGATTGGTATTGCTTACACCGATTTATTAATGCAACGTGTCTTAAAGTCTGGAAATGCAGACCACATATAGGTAATTATCCATAAAGAAAACGGCAGCCTCGGCTGCCGTTTTCTTTTCTATCTTTTAAGTTACTTTACACTTAATGTTCAGCAGCTTCGCTTATGCCAATGCCCGTTTGTGAGCGCACAAATTGAGCATCAAACGCGGCTTCTTCGGCTTTTGCAGTTTTGGATTTATCCAAAATTGAGAACAACCAGATTCCAATAAATGCTGCGCTAATGGAGAAAATTGCAGGGTATTTATAGGGGAATATTGCTTGTTCGAAATGCAACGCATCTACCCAAACAGTTGGGCCGATAATTACCAACACCAATGCTGTTAGCAAACCAATGGAGCCGCCGATAACCGCACCGCGCGTGGTGAGCTTGCGCCAGTACATGGAGAGCAACAAGATTGGGAAGTTGGCGCTGGCGGCAACACAGAAAGCCAAGCCTACCATAAAGGCCACGTTTTGATTTTCAAATACAATGCCGAGCAATACCGCAATCACACCCAAGCAAACAGTGGCGATGCGCGAAGCACGAATTTCTTTTTTCTCATTGCGCTCGCCTTTTAATACCAGCGTTGCATAAAGATCGTGAGAAATTGCGCTGGAACCTGCGAGCGTTAAACCCGATACCACGGCTAAAATAGTCGCGAAAGCTACCGCCGAAATAAAGCCCAATAACAAATCGCCCCCAAGTGCTTGCGACAAGTGAATTGCAGCCATGTTGGTGCCGCCCACGAGTTTTCCATCAGCAAAATAATTTGGGTTGTTTAATAGCAGCACGATTGCGCCGAAGCCGATAATAAAGGTCAGAATGTAGAAGTAACCGATAAAACCGGTTGCGTAAAACACAGAGCGGCGTGCTTGTACTGCATCTTTCACCGTGAAGAAGCGCATCAATATATGCGGCAAACCCGCGGTGCCGAACATTAATGCCATGCCCAATGAAATCGCAGAAATAGGGTCTGACACTAAAGTGCCAGGTGCCATAATAGCAGTGCCTTTTGTGTGAACTTTGGTGGCTTCAGCAAACATAGTTTCAAAACTGAAACCGAAGTTTGCCATAACTAAAATCGCCATTAAGCTTGCACCTGAGAGCAGCAAAATCGCTTTGATTAATTGCACCCACGTAGTAGCGAGCATGCCGCCAAAAGTTACGTAGAGCGTCATCAAAACACCCACGATAATGACCGCAGTTTCATAGGGTAGGCCGAACAGGACTTCAATCAATTTGCCCGCGCCGACCAACTGTGCGATCAAATAGAAGATTACCGTAACTAAAGATCCGCTTGCGGCCAAAATGCGAATGGGTTTTTGTTGCAAGCGGAAGGAGGCAACGTCGGCAAAGGTGTATTTTCCCAAATTGCGCAAAGGCTCGGCGATCAATAAAAGCACTATGGGCCAGCCGACTAAAAATCCAATCGCGTAAATCAGACCATCGAAGCCAGACATATACACCAAGCCGGCAATCCCCAAAAAGGAGGCCGCAGACATATAGTCGCCCGCAATGGCTAAGCCGTTTTGGAAACCGCCAATGCCACCACCGGCTGCGTAAAAATCTGCAGTGGTTTTGGTGCGGCGCGCAGCCCAGTAGGTAATACCGAGAGTAACGCAAACAAAGGCAAGGAACATCACAATAGCGGTGACGTTCATGGGAGCTTTGCCGGGTGCATCCGCAAATGCGGTGGCGCTTAAGCCAATAAGTGATACTGCTGTAATCAATGAAAGTGCAGAAAGGCCTTTTATATTCATTTCAGCTCTCCTGCTTTTTGCACTATAGCGCGAGTTAGCGGCTCAATTACACGGTTGGCGTAGGTGACATAAATACCCGTGATAATCATGCAGTAAACAATAATACCAAGGCCTAGCGCTATGCCGATGGAGGTAACGCCGTCACCGACAGGAGCTCCAAGAGATGCAGGCCAGAACGCAATGGCGAGAATGAGTGCGAAGTAGCCAGCAATAATTGCTATTGAAAGCGGCCATACAATTTTTTTACGGGCTCGGGTGAGCTCTGCGTACTCCGGCATTTGCCGAATTTGTTCAGGATGGTTCATAGGTTTCTCTTGTTATAAGTGAGTTATAGTTAGTTGTATTATTGGTTGGTTGTTAAGTTCATTCTTTGGTAAAACTGGGTTTGGCTATTTAGTGCTGTCCAATATTATTCTTGCCGCGCGCTTAGGTTGCGATATATCAACTATCCCCTTGGCAATGTGACTTAGACTTAGGCATATGGTGCCGCGCGCTTAACTTATCAGGAAATAATGTATGTTTAATTTCAATGATCACTTGCAGGAACTGCGTGCAAACATTGTGAGTCTCGTGCTGTTATTATCCGCAACCATTATTGGTTTTGTGTGGATCAGCATTGGTGTTTACCACTGGCTTAGCGCGTGCCTCGGTGCCGTGTGGGGGCCGATTGTACTTGGCCTAATTTATTTTATCCCCATTATTATTTTCGCTTTTGTCAAAGCTTTTGCTCGTACACCCGTGTCGCAAAATCAAAACCGTAGTGATCAAGCGGATGCGGCTGTACTAAATATGTCTAAAGTGTTTGAAAGCCTATCGGGACACTCGCCACTGTTGGCGACCTCGGCGGTTGTTATTGCGGGCGTTCTAGCAACACGCTTCCCCGCACTCTTATCAGTGTTTACGCAAATCTTGGCGGCCTATGCTGAGGATGTAAAAATGCGTGCAGCTAAGGAATCCTACAAACAAGAGTCTGCTCAGGCGGCGCAGCAAACAACAGCTACTAGCAATCCGGATGAGCATTCCACGCAATAAGCGCAATCGGTCTGCAATCACCGCTCTGTAACCGAAACAGGGCGGGCTGATTCTAACAAGTGAAATGGCGGCTTCCAAGTTAAAGTAACGCTTAAATCGTTAAATAATCTTGCGAAACGTAAAATGGGTCACTTATGAAAATGTGACAGATTTGTGAAGCGGCAGAATGGTGCAGTGATCTTTATCCAACCTTTTAAATCCAACCTTTTTGGCGCGCGATACGTGCTGCATCCACACGGTTTGCTGCATTCAATTTTGCGATAGCTTCCGAGAGATAGTTGCGCACAGTTCCCTCCGATAAAAACAGCGTATTGGCAATTTCAGCAGTGGTTTTTCCTTCGCTGGCAAGGCGTAGTGCGCGGCGCTCTTTATCGCTGAGCGGATCGGTTTCACCCAAGGCCATCATTGCCAGTTCGCCGTCAATCACCCGTTTGCCATCCATAATGCGATAGATCGCCTGAATCAATTGTTCAGAGGGGGCATCTTTCAATAAAAAACCTGACACGCCCATATCGATGGCGCGGCGAATATAACCCGAACGACCAAAGGTTGTGATGATAATTATTTTGGTGGTGGATTGTTGCTGAATTAAATACTGCGCCAATTCCAAGCCAGAGCGACCAGGCATTTCAATATCGGTCAGCAAAATATCGTAGCTATTTTGTTTAAGTAGCAGCCACGCTTTATCGCCATCCTCAGCTTGGGTAATTTCAAAGTTGGGTTCCATACCTAGCAGTGCTGCAAGTGCACCCCGCACCATTGCTTGGTCTTCCGCTAACAAAATTCTCATGGTCAATGTGCCTGTTTTAATGTGCCTGTTTTAATGTGCTTGTATCAGTTCGTTGGCGGGTAGGGTGATATCAAAGCGCGCGCCGTTGGATATTTGAGCGCTAATATCGCCAGCCAAAGCGTGTAGCCGTTCTTGAATGCCATTGAGGCCATTGCCAGGGGTAATGGATTTAATACAGCCGTTGTCTTGCATGCTGATGACCATTCTTTCGCCATCCAGCTGAAAAGAAATTTTGCAGTGATTGCCATTGCTGTGGCGCAATACATTGGTAGTGAGTTCGGTGAGCGCCAAAATTAATGCAGTTTCGGCGCGGGGCGAAAGCGAAGGAATTTCACCATTCAAATCTACCGAGAAACCGTTTTGACGCAGCTTTTCGCAGAGTTGAATCACCTCACCCGAAAGTCCGCGGTGCTTGTAGCCTGATACAGTTTGGCGTACCAGACTCAGGCTTTCGCGTGCAATTTTGTGCAGGTCAGAGAGGTGATTGCTTACATCTTGAATTTTGTCTTGCTTGAGAAGTTTTTCCGCGAGCTCAGCTTTGAGTGCGATGGATGAAAGGGTGTGTCCCAAGATATCGTGCAGGTCGCGGGCGATCCGTTCGCGCTCGGCAATAACGGCCAGCTGTTGAATTTCTTGGCGGCTTTGAATCCAATGGACACGATGCGAATAGCGCATCCGCTCAATATGCCCCCATAAACTAATAGAGAGAAGGCCGCTAATCGCCGGCAAGGCAAACATAGGTACAGGGTAATCGTAATAATATTGTACGCCACAAATCATTAACAAATAGCTAACGAGTAATGTGAGGTAAACTCGGGTGGAGTAATTAAATCCAATCAAAAAACCGATATAGGGAAAAAAATTACTGGAGCCTGGCGATACGGGTACAACACAAAAGAGTAGTAATGTGAGTGCTACTATCGCTTTCCAAACATGTTTTTGGTTGAGCTTTGTACCCCATAGATAAAAGAATACAAATAGCAAATAAGCGCCGCATAAAAAGAGTAAAGTCTCAGTTGATATTTCCATGTAATACATGGGTACAAAATAGTAGAGACTGAAGATTAGCCATATCCAAGGCTTCTCTAGAAACAAAGGGGCGCGGCAGACGGTGCCGGTTGGGGGTTGATGAATCATTTTGTTCGCCTGTAGTGATTGGCTTGGTCAAGCGTTATTGCTCGATATTATAGCGGTTTACATGCTGGCCCATAGTAGATTTGCCCTATTTAAGGCTCCATAGGTTTAACTCAAAACCCCTAGTAATTGCATGCTCAGGTTTATGTTTCTGATAAGTTAGCACCAGCTTAAGTTTTGTAGGTTAAAAAGATAATTTACATTTGTCAGCTTGTGACAAAAAAAGACGATGAGATGTGGAGCTACTTCTCTTTAGATCTGCCTAAGTCTAATTGAAAAATGCACGGATTCTTTTTATAGGTAAATTTATTGTGCGACTGCTAAATTGTTAAAAACATCTTGATTCCAGCAGTAATTAACACCACTCCTAAGAGTTTTAAAATAATAGGATTTTTCAATCGTTTGCTGCCCATTTCAGCACCTAAGTAACCGCCGACCACTACTGCAAGAAGCCAAAAGGGAGCGACGTCTGGCACGCTCGCACCATTTGACAGTGCCCCAAGCAAACCTGCTATTGAGTTAACCAAAATAAACGCTGCGGCTATACCCGATATAACTTTAGGTTGTTCTGCGCGCAAAAATAGTAGTAACGGGCTTAAAAATATGCCGCCGCCAACACCGGATACACCCGATAAAAAGCCTAACAAAACTCCAGTAATCAGCAGATAGGGTAATGCAATGGCATTTGTTTCAATAAGACTATATTTATTGGAGGTGTAAAAAGATTGTAGCGCTGCATATATAAGTACCGCTCCAATCAGTGGTTTATAAATATATCCCGGTAGACTAATAAGTCCACCGATATAGGCGCAGGGTATAGAGGTAATAATTAAAGGAATAAAAATGTGCTTTGAAAAAGCCCCAGCGCGAAAAAATTTAATACTGGCGATGGCGGCGACAAATATATTTAACGCAAGTGCGGTTGGTTTCATGGTTGTAGGAGCAAAGCCCATAAAAGCCATAACGGCTAGATAGCCAGATGCGCCTGCATGCCCAACACAGGCATAGAGTAAGGCTACTAAAAAAAATAAACCTGAAATAAGAATAAGGCTGGTTTCCACCGGACTACGACTCCTGGACGCTAGTACTATCAGTAACGACAATAACAATTTTACTGCGATGAATTATAAACTTTGGTGAGAGCGTGAAATAACGCTGACGCCACCATTAGCTTTTATTTGAATTTTCAGTTCACCGCTAAATGATACCTTGCTTTTTAGGTTTTGCACTATTTACTCTTTTTGGGGCATCCGTGATGATTAATTGCTAGATCTGCTATGCATCAAGATTGCTACGGGCACTGTTTGTCATTCAATTTTCATTTTTTCTGGCTATTAGTGTGCGTGGGAAGGGGTATAGCTCTCGCCTTTTAATAAGCAGGATTTGAGCCTAATCAATAGGCGTTACAAAAAATTCCACAATTCCTATTTTTTTGCTATACCCAATACTTAGGGTTTAGGGTTTAGGGTGTGTTGCTATGAACGACACTAATGATCTCGTGTTAATTGTTCGTGTGAATGAAGATATTAAATCTGTAGTGAAATTGGCTCACAGTATTAATCTGCTGGCGCTAAATGCCATATTATTATCCCGTAAAGCAGGTAATGTAGCTTTAGGTTTTGGTGTTATTTCTGATGAGTTAAGGATGTTTAGTAAAACATTGACTAAAAATATGGAAGCCTTAATGCAATTATCCTATGCATCCATACAAACGATAAGTTTGCACCGGCGTCACCTTCGTATGAATACCTTAATGGCATCGGCTGCGGAGCAAATAACGGAGCCGGCCTATAGGGATTATCTTCACTCTAGTACAGAGCAGGCTATGCTGTTACGTAACAATACATTGCAGGCTTATGAGCGCTTGCAGAATCTATTGCGTGATGCTGAAGATACGAGTCGTTTTGGCAGTGTAATTTCAAGGTCATTAAAAATTGAAGCAACCTATGGTGGTAGTTTTTCACGTATGCTTGCTCAAATAGCAGCTGATTTCGGCTTGTTTATAGATGCCATTCCTGAAATTATTGATCGATTAAACAATACTATGCGTGGAAAAAAATGAAAAAAGCACAGACAATCTTTCAGCAGGGAAACCACACATGGCGAATTATAGCGCGTGATCCAGATCGGCCTAATTATTTAATCGATACCAATGAATACTTAATTGGCTTTAATGGAAAATCCATCTTAACTGACCCAGGCGGTATGGAAATATTTCCGTCGGTTTTTACGGCAATTTGTGCGGTATGCAATCCCGAAGATATAGTTGCGCTGTTTGCTTCGCATCAAGACCCCGATATTATTTCCTCATTATCCCTTTGGTTAGAGTTTAACGCTGATTTGCCCTGTTATATACCTTGGTTATGGACCGGGTTTATTCCGCATTTTGGCGGCAAAAAAGATACTTTTATTCCAATACCAGATTCTGGCATGTCAATTGATCTAAATGGTTTGGAGCTAAAAACAGTACCAGCGCATTATTTACATTCGTCGGGAAACTCTAATCTATATGACCCAACGGCAAAAATATTGTTTTCAGGTGATATAGGTGCTGCACTTTTGCCACCCGAAGAAACCAATATCTTTGTGAATAATTTCGATAAAACGATAAAAGCGGCAGAGGGGTTTCATCGCCGTTGGATGGGATCCAATAGCGCAAAATTAAGTTGGTGTGAGCGAGTCAGTAAACTGGATGTAGACATGCTTTGCCCACAACATGGTGCTATTTTTCAAGGTGCCGATGTGGAGCGATTTGTTAATTGGTTTGCAGAGCTAGAGGTGGGTGTTTTGCAATCCTAAATTTACAAATGCTTAGGTGTTATTTACGCGGTTTAATTCATTTCTCAACATAGTACTTCACCATTACGCTTAAACGCCAAGTATTGGCTAACCATTCCGGTATTTGAAGGCGGCAATCATAGCGTCTAAGGGGCTATTTGCATCTTCACTACAGCGCATGGTTCCGTTGCTGCCTGAAAGGAAAACCGTGAACATAACTGACCAAGATTGTACTATTTTGTCAGATTCGGCTTCCATGTTTTCAAAATTGGCCAATTCATCAATTGGCTTATCCACGCACTTCATCGGTTTTCATAACCTACCAATGTCTTTATCAAAAGTGTTCTTTTGTACTTCGTTTGCATTGTGTTCAATTTCAGCACGGGTAAAAATAAATACTAATTGCTGCGAATTTTTTCTGCACGAGCGACATCAAGTAAGTTTGGATAACTATTGAGGATGAGATTCATAAGTAAGTGCCCTGAGCGGATTTAATACCTTGATAATAAACGCTGTACCATATTAAAGTTGAAGGCTGGCTTCTTAATGAGCCTTGGGTTATCAAGCATCGGCCAGTTTTTCGCCACAAAGTGTGGAGGAATAAACTACGTGGCTAAAGGTTTATCGGGGGGCTCATGAATAGATTCATGGGTGCAAGTAATGCTTGGGCAGGGAATTACATCCAAGTATTATCATGCTCGTGTATCAATGATGAATGAGAATAATTTACATAAGTTCTTGAGTTCCATCAAAGCGCCCATTAATGAAAAAATGGAATCTATGCCAGGTCATAAAGATTCCATTAGTCAGTATTGTAAGTCTGAATAAATATTAACTATCTAAACCAACAGAGGGTAAAAAATTGACGCTACATATTTGTATAAGGCTTTGGTTGTTGTCCATGTGCATTTTTACATGTATCGGGGTCTATGCAGATGAACCAAAAAAGGGCAAGGACATCAATGCAATTATTGAGCTGGTGAAAGACCGTTGTGGTGCATGCCACAATGTTCCTTCGCCCGCATTATTGCCTAAAAAAAATTGGCCGAGCGTTGTTAAAATTATGTCGGAAATGGCTACCGAAAAAATGGGGTCTGAATATCTGTCCAAGGATGAGTTAAACGATATTACCGCGTACTATTATGGCAGTAGTCCCGCTGAATTAATAAAGCTACCTTATAATGACGAGAATAATCACGGCCTAAAATTCACTATGGAGGATGTTGGCGTAAAATCCAAAATTCCTTTTATTGGGCACATAAAACGTGTGGAGTTAGAAAACAATAAGGTGTTTGAATTCTTGGTCAGTGATGCGGAAAAAAAACAAGTCACATTACTAAGAAAATCAGCGAATGGATGGAATGAGACAAAACTAGCCGATATAGAAATTCCTATATATACCGATGTTGCCGATTATGACGGCGATGGTGATAAGGATATAGTTGTTACTGATTTGGGGGCGTTTCCTCCCTCCAAAAAAATGGTTGGTCGAGTGTTTTTATTGAGAAAAAATAAATCGGGGAGTTATGACAAAGAGCTACTAATTGAGGGTATTC
>JACCDN010701518.1_pt1 | contig 27845 bp, 22 predicted proteins | sample 7441691 | NCBI WGS metagenome assembly JACCDN01 (sample SAMN15323439, study PRJNA562643) | freshwater metagenome | isolation source: river surface water | place: USA:Blue River Watershed | collected 2017-08-16 | reverse complement strand
TCAGCGCGGTTGCGCAACAACTCCCCGCCAGCCGCCGCGATGATATTGCGCGCGAACTGAAAGCCAATATCCTCGACCGCTTAGAGAGCTTTGCCGAGGAGCATGGCCGCCCCACAACACCTGCGGATGAATCCGCCATTCTGCGCGAGCTTGGGCATCCACGGCAGGTCGCGGCGGGCTATTTACCGCCGCGCCAATTGGTAAGTCCGGCGTGGTTTCCGTTTTATACCCAATGCCTTAGCTACGGCTTGGCGATCGTTACTCTGATTCAGCTATTAGGATTTGGGGTGAGCCTGCTGAGCGGAGGCTCGTTTAATATCGGCGGCTTACTGGGTGGGGTCATTCACGCCGCATTGATTATGTTCGCCTGTGTGACCGGTGTTTTCTATGCCTTAAGTAACCTGCCAGAAACAGCGCATATCACACCCTATTGCGGTTGGAACCCAGAACAATTGCCGCCCGTTAAACAGCCGTGGCAGCGCATTAATCTGTTTGATTCAGTAATGGAGTTTGCCGGCAATCTGTTTCTCTTGCTGATCCTGCAATACTCCCTGTGGATGAACAGTGAAACTCTAGCCAATTTGCCTGTTACTCCTGGCGCAGGCTTGCAAGCCTGGATTTTGCCACTCAGCGCAGCAACCGCTATCGCCTTAATTATCAACCTCTGGAACCTGCGCCACGATTATTGGACACCCACGAAACTCACGCTGTCGATCGTTTTGCGATTGCTCGCCTGCGTGCTCTGCATCTCCATCGCGCATACGCCCGATAAATTGGTGTTAACCGCCAAGGCACAGACCGTAATCAATGTCGGTATGGCAAACCAAATCGCCTTGTGGATATTCGCAGGTGCGGCCTGTATTAGCTTATTTGAAGCCGGCCGCAGCGCCTATCGGCTGTATCTTTTAAGCCGCATGAACGCCAAATAAGCAAGAGGGATAACGAATTTTTGAGGCTCAGCCACAGCCTCAAAAAACCTCTTTGCGCAGCCCGAAACAGCGAATACGCAGAATACTGACATCCACTGACACAGGCATGACGTATAATCTTCCCTTTTGTTGAATTTGCCCAATTTGAGAGTAGTAGATGGACACGATTATTGTTCGCGGCGCACGTACACATAACCTTAAGAACATCGATTTGGATATCCCACGCGACAAGCTCGTGGTCATTACTGGCCCATCGGGTTCGGGCAAATCCTCGCTCGCGTTTGATACGCTTTATGCCGAAGGCCAGCGCCGCTATGTGGAATCCCTATCCACTTATGCACGTCAATTTTTGTCGATGATGGAAAAGCCTGATGTCGATCATATTGAAGGCTTGAGCCCAGCAATTTCCATCGAGCAAAAATCTACCTCGCACAACCCACGCTCCACCGTGGGCACCATCACTGAAATTTACGATTACTTGCGTTTACTGTATGCGCGCGTAGGCGAAGCCCGCTGCCCTGAGCACGGAGTGCCGCTCACGGCGCAAACCGTAAGCGAGATGGTAGATACCGTGTGCGCCATGCCCGAAGGCAGCAAATTAATGTTACTTGCGCCAGTGATTCGCGAACGCAAAGGCGAACACTTACATGTATTTGAACAACTCAAACGCGATGGTTTTATTCGCGCGCGCATCGACGGCATTCTTTGCGATTTAGACGATACCCCAACGCTCGACAAGAAAAAGAAACACACGGTTGAAGTGGTGATCGACCGCTTTAAAGTGCGCGACGATATTAAATTGCGTTTGGCTGAATCTTTTGAAACCGCGATTAAATTATCCGAAGGCATTGTCATCATTAGCGATATGGATGAGAAAGAGCCGGATCGTCTTTTCTCCTCCAAACACGCCTGCCCCATTTGCGATTACAGTCTCACTGAATTAGAGCCGCGCCTCTTTTCGTTTAACAACCCTGCAGGCGCTTGCCCTTGCTGCGATGGCTTGGGCGTGAAGCAATTCTTTGATGAAGAAAAAGTAATTCAAGACACAGCGCTCAGCCTTTCTGAAGGTGCGATTCGCGGCTGGGACAAACGCAATGTTTACTATTTCCACATGCTGGCATCGCTCGCCAAACATTACGGCTTTGATGTCAATACGCCTTGGCTAAAACTCAAAGCCAAGCAGCGCGAAGCTGTTCTTTACGGCTCCAAAGACGAAGTCATCGAATTTAATTACGTGAATGATCGCGGTGATGTTTACAAGCGCAGCCATGCGTTTGAAGGCGTGTTGCCTAATTTAGAACGCCGCTATCACGACACAGAATCAAATTCCGTGCGCGAAGATTTAACTAAATATTTATCTACCCAAAATTGCCCCGAGTGTTCCGGCGCACGCTTACGTTTAGAAGCGCGCAATGTATTTATCGATGAAAAAACGCTGCCGGAAATTACTGCTCTGCCCGTCGCCGATGCTTACGACTATTACATGCAGTTGCAATTCACGGGTCGCAAAGCTGGTATTGCCGATAAAGTGTTAAAAGAACTGCGCGACCGATTCCGCTTCTTGGTAGATGTGGGTTTAAATTATTTGACACTCAACCGCAGCGCAGAAACTTTGTCGGGCGGTGAAGCACAACGTATTCGTCTTGCCAGCCAAATTGGCGCAGGCTTAGTGGGCGTTATGTATATTTTGGATGAACCATCGATTGGCTTGCATCAACGCGATAACACACGCCTGCTAAAAACGCTTACACATTTACGCGATATTGGTAACAGCGTCATTGTGGTGGAACACGATGAAGATGCGATCCGCTTAGCAGACCACGTTATCGATATTGGGCCCGGCGCTGGCGTACACGGCGGCCAAGTGATTGCTCAAGGCAATATCAAAGCGATTCTCGCAAACAAAGATTCCATCACCGGCCAATATTTAAGTGGCGCGCGTGAAATTGCGATTCCTGCCCAGCGCAATCCAGTAGACCCAAAGCAAATGCTGCGATTGATCGGCGCCAAGGGCAACAATCTGCAAAATGTTACGCTCGAAATTCCCGTAGGTTTAATGACTTGTGTGACCGGCGTTTCTGGCTCGGGGAAATCCACGCTCATCAACGCAACGCTGCATCCACTCGCAGCAACTGCACTCAATGGCGCAACCACGCTAACCCCAGCGGCGCACGAAAAAGTTGAAGGCATGGAATTATTCGACAAGTGCGTAGACATCGACCAATCGCCGATTGGCCGCACACCGCGTTCAAATCCTGCAACTTACACAGGAATTTTCACGCCCGTTCGTGATTTATTTGCGGGCACCCAAGAAGCTCGCTCGCGCGGTTACAAACCCGGCCGCTTCAGTTTCAACGTAAAAGGCGGTCGCTGTGAAGCCTGTGAAGGCGATGGCGTGACTAAAGTAGAAATGCATTTCTTGCCCGATGTTTACGTACCTTGCGATGTGTGCAAAGGCAAGCGCTACAACCGCGAAACATTGGATGTGAAATACAAAGGCAAAAATATTCACGAAGTGTTGGAAATGACGGTGGAAGATGCACGCACTTTCTTTGATGCCGTACCCGCTATTTCCAACAAATTGCAAACGCTGATAGATGTAGGCCTTACCTATATTCGCCTTGGTCAAGCCGCGACAACTTTATCGGGCGGCGAAGCGCAGCGCGTAAAACTCGCCAAAGAATTATCCAAACGCGATACGGGTAAAACTTTGTATATTTTGGATGAACCGACCACCGGTTTGCACTTCTACGACATCCAACAATTGTTAAATGTATTGCATCGTTTACGCGATCACGGCAACACAGTCGTGGTAATCGAACACAATTTAGATGTAATTAAAACCGCCGATTGGATTGTAGATTTAGGCCCAGAAGGCGGCAGCGGCGGTGGGCAAATTATCGCCACCGGCACCCCGGAGGATGTCGCAAAAGTTGCGCATTCCTATACGGGGATTTTCTTAGCGCCTATGCTGGAAAAAAATGCGAAGAAGAAAAAGAAAAGTAGTAAATAAATCCAAATAGCGCTCAGTTCTCTTTAGCTGTTGGTATGCTCATGTATTTATTCATCGTCATCCCCGCAGGGGATCCAGTGACCTTAGGGCATGAAGACGCTGGATCCCCTGCGGGGATGACGACTCCCTTTTAAATATAGATTTTCTTAAATATAGATTTTCTTATGCTGCAAGCCCATATTAATTTTACAGCTTTATCAGCACCATCCACGCAACCCAAAGGGGCGGATATCTGGCTATTAGATTTCTCAACATTAACCGAAAACCAAATTACCAATCTTTCCAATTTTCTATCCCCCGAAGAGTTAACCCGCGCACAAACGTTGAAACACAAGCAACACCACTTTTTAGCAACCCGCGCGCTCGTTCGCAAAGTATTGGCGCATTACACAGGCATAACAAGCGCCTCTCTCGAATTCGCACGTAGAGAACAAGGCAAACCTTATTTAGCAAACAGTCCGATTTATTTTAATTTATCGCACAGCGGAAATTTCGCCGTGCTCGCCGTTACAACATTAGGCGAAATTGGTATTGATATAGAAACGATTCGGCCGCGAAATTTTTTAGCCATTGCCGAGCGCTATTATCACGCCGATGAATTAGCCCATTTACTGGCGCTACCGGCAGCCGAGCGCGAGCACTATTTTTTTAAACTCTGGACACTCAAAGAAGCTTTTTTTAAAGCGACAGGCGGCGGCATTTCAAGCGGCTTAGATAAGGCTGTGTTTGACCTTAGCGGCGCAGATATTCAAGCCCATTTTGCAGCGGAGCTAGAGGTGAATGAACACGAGTGGCGGTTTCAGCAAGAATTTATTACACCCACAACACTCGTTGCACTAGCGCTGCAGACAAACGAAAGCATTCAACACCAGTGGTTTAATGGCAACTCACTTTTAACCAACTGAGGCGAGCGCGATCAATATTCAATCAACTCACATGCTTTCCATTTAGACCGAATACAGACTTTTACTTGACTCTGGTGTGCTCACTGCTAGCATTGCCGCCAAGATCATTTCCTACTCCTTATTATAAGAACCCCCGCCATGTTGCCATTTCATCAGGTTGTAAAAGACGACTTTTCCGCCGTTAACGCACTCATCATCAAACAATTGCACTCCGATGTTGGCTTGGTAGAAAACATCGGCCAGTATTTAGTAGAAGCGGGTGGCAAACGCCTTCGCCCACTGATGGTTTTACTCACCGCCAATGCGCTTGGCTATCCCCAAACCAGTGGTAAAACCGAACATTTGGATTTGGCAGCGATTATTGAATTTATTCATACCGCCACCTTGTTACACGACGATGTAGTGGATATGTCCGCCCTGCGCCGTGGTCGCCCCACCGCCAACGCTCAATGGGGCAATGCTCCTAGCGTGCTGGTTGGCGATTTCTTGTATTCGCGCGCGTTTCAAATGATGGTGCAGATTGGCAATATGGATGTGATGGCAATTTTGGCCAACACCACCAACCTTATTTCTGAAGGTGAAGTACAGCAGTTGGTGAATGCTAAAAACCCCGATGTGACTGAAGCCAATTATCTTAACGTTATCGATAAGAAAACCGCCATTCTGTTTGCAGCGGCTTGTGAAGTAGCCGCGGTGCTGTGCGGTGCAACGGCAGAACAACGCCAAGCGTTGCGCAGTTACGGGCATAAGGTCGGTATCGCCTTTCAATTGGTGGATGATGCTTTGGACTATACCGGCGATGCCGCTACCCTCGGCAAAAACGTGGGTGATGACCTAGCGGAAGGCAAGCCAACCCTGCCTCTTATTTATGCGATGCGTACGGGTACGCCGGAGCAAGCTGCACTCATTGCAGCCGCCATTCGCGGCGGCGATGCCAGCCAGCTCTCTGCCATTTTGGAAATTGTACAAGCCACCGGCGCTATGGATTACACCTTGGAAGCCGCACGCGAGCAGGTTCGCCAAGCGGTTGCTGAACTACAATTGTTACCCTCCAATATCTACACACAAGCAATGCAGCAAGTCGCTGAATTTTCACTGGCGCGCACCTACTAACCATCCGCTCAACTGCAACTCAGGCCAGATCAATGGCCTGAGTTAATAGTCATTCACGCTGCCATATTCCGCCGTCCACAAACTTGACTTATCGTCATTCCATCCAATAATTAGTTGGGCGAAATGCCCATTTAAGAATTCGATAAAACGAATGGAATCTCTTCGCAAATACCCTCCGTATCGCTGTACATTTGTTTGTACCTATAGGACACGCTATGCCACGCTTTCAAATACCTGTGCTTATTATACTTTTGATGAGTTTTGGCATCTGCCAAACCGCCATTGCAGAGGTAAAAACACTGCACGTCAATGATTCTAATGACCCAAATGGCGCTTACGCTGTATCCATGATTAAACTTGCGATTGATCATATGGATACCAAGTACAATGTGAACGTGGGTACGGAGAATATGACGCAAGCACGAGCTAACGAAGAGGTAAAAAACGGCAAGCTCGATTTAATTTGGACCACTACCGACAAAGCAACAGAAGAAGAATTAGAACCCATTCGCATTCCATTGTTTAAAGGCCTCTTGGGTTGCCGAATTTTTATTATCAATAAAAAAAATCAACACAAATTCGATCAAGTAAAATCCTTTGAGGACTTAAAAAAGCTTACTTTCGGACAAGGTAAAACATGGGCGGACGGAAAAATTCTGGAAGCTAATGGACTAACAGTTATTAAAACCTACAAATACGACAACTTGTTTTATATGACAGACGGCGAGCGTTTTGATGCGTTCCCACGCGGAGTTCACGAACCTTTTGGCGAAATTGAAAAGCGCCCAAATCTGAATTTGGGCGTAGAAAATAGTATTTTGTTAATTTACAAAATGGATCTTTATTTATATACCCGCAAAGAAAATCGCAAATTTGCGAAAGAATTAGAGGATGGTTTTAACAAGGCCATTGCTAATGGTAGTTTTGACAAATTGTTTTATAGTTCACCGCAAGTAAAGGACATTATGGAAAAAGCCAACATGAAAAACCGCAAAGTTTTTTACTTGGAAAACCCCACTCTTCATAAAGACACTCCTTTAGATCGCAAAGAGCTTTGGGCAGACCCTAAAGACTTTTAACCTAATACCACAGGTGGCTACATAAGCCGCCTGTGCCCTACCTAGCACCTGCATTCCTTTCAATCAACATGTCCAACGCCCGAGTTGCACTCAAGCCAATCTATTACCCGCAAGATAAATACTGTCGTTTTGTTTAACAAATGCAGACTAGGGTCTATATTCATAGAACAATAAATGTCGCGACTTTGAACGATGACACTAAAAATTCGGCCCCTACAAATGCGATGCAACCACTCTGGGTAGCTTATGAAAAAAAACACCTTATGGTTTCTGGCTCTTCTAAGCCTTTTTAGCACAAAAACCTTTGCAGAAGACTTACAAATTCGGGTAAACGACTCCAGCGACCCCAATGGCCCCTATGCGGTAAAAATGATCGAGCTGGCGCTTAAGCATATCGATAAAAAATACAAGCTGGTGGTCACTAAAGAGCCCTACTCCCAAGTCAAAATCATGGAAGAGGTGAATATTGGTAAATTGGAAGCTTTCTGGAATTCTTCAAATGCCGACAAAGAAGAGCGTTTTACACCTATTCGAATTCCACTCTACAAAGGGTTACTTGGCAACCGTATTTTTATTATCCACAAGGACAATCAGAGCAAGTTTGATAACGTCAAAACGCTGGAAGACCTCAAGAAAATCACTATAGGCCAAGGTAAAACGTGGGCGGATACCAGCATTCTGGAGAGCAACGGACTTACCGTTGTCAAAGCCAACAAATACGAGAGTTTATTTTTAATGCTAGACGGCGGCCGATTTGACGCATTCTCACGCGGTGTACACGAGCCCTTTGGCGAGTTAGCAAATCATCCCAACCTCAAAGATCTCACCGTAGAGAAAAACCTGATGCTGGTTTATCGCATGCCTTTCTATCTATTCGTTAGTAAAGCTAACAAAGCCCTAGCAAAAGATTTGGAAAATGGACTGAATGCAGCCATTGCGGATGGCAGTTTTAATGAGGTTTTCTTTGCTGATCCCTCAGTGCAAGATGTACTGGCAAAAGCCAATATGAAAAATCGCCGCGCGTTCTATTTGGACAACCCCACGCTACACAAAGACACCCCACTTGATCGCGCAGAACTTTGGTTTGACCCTAAGTCAATTCCATAAACACTACCCGCAAACCACTGAAAGTGCCTCACCAAGACGCTCCCCGCTGGACAAGATAAGCACAGCGGGTAGAATGACGGCCTTTTGTGCGGCTTGTTGCCGCACAACCATCCACTACTGAGTTTATTCCATGACCACTTTTGAACCTAAAAGCTCATATACCCGCGAAGACTTAATCGATTGCGGTAATGGCCGTCTGTTTGGCCCGGGCAACGCACAGTTACCTACCCCAAACATGCTGATGATCGACCGTATCGCGCATATCAGCCACACCGGCGGTGAGTTTGGTAAAGGTGAGATTGTGGCGGAATTGGATATCACCCCAGACCTTTGGTTCTTTGCGTGCCACTTCCCCGGCGACCCCGTAATGCCCGGCTGTTTAGGTTTGGATGCTATGTGGCAACTGGTTGGCTTCTTCCTAGGCTGGAAAGGCAACCCAGGCCGTGGTCGCGCACTCGGCTGTGGCGAAGTGAAATTTACTGGCCAAATTCTGCCAACCGCAAAGAAAATCACTTATCACATCAATTTAAAGCGTGTTATTGAGCGCAAGTTGATTATGGGCATTGCCGATGGTCGCGTGTCTTGCGATGGCAAGGATATTTACTTTGCCAGCGATTTACGCGTTGGCTTGTTCCAAAACACGGATAGTTTCTAAGCCACTCCCGTGGGGCGAGCTTGTGTTGCACTGAGACAAGTGTGGCATAATTGCGCCCCAGTTATGACGACTCAGTCTCAAGCTTAAAGGGCGCAATGTTGACCGCGCCCAACAATCCTAAGCTGCACGCTGCATCCAATTGCAGCACCATTTAAGAGTAAAGAGGTAGCCTATGAAACGTGTTGTTGTTACCGGTATGGGAATTGTTTCCTGCTTGGGCAATGATAAAACCGCCGTGTTAGACGCTTTGCGCACTGGCCGTTCAGGTATCAAATTTCAAGAAGCTTACAAAGAAATGGGCTTGCGCAGCCATGTTGCAGGCTCAATCGATATCGACCTATCCGAATTGATCGACCGTAAAGTTCTACGTTTTATGGGAGATGCAGCCGCTTATGCTTACGTGTCCATGCAACAAGCCATTACTGATTCCGGTCTTACCGAAGAGCAAGTCTCTAACGAGCGCACCGGCATTATTATGGGCTCAGGCGGTGCATCCTCCGAGAATTTGGTTGAATCAGCTGATATTCTTCGCGAGAAAGGTGTTAAGCGCGTTGGCCCTTACCGTGTAACCCAAACCATGGGCAGCACCACCTCTGCCTGTTTGGCCACTCCGTTCAAAATTAAAGGCGTTAACTACTCAATTTCTTCAGCGTGCGCCACCAGCGCACATTGCATTGGTGTAGCGGTTGAACAAATCCAACTCGGCAAGCAAGACATCGTTTTTGCGGGCGGCGGTGAAGAAGAGCATTGGACTCTCACTGCACTCTTCGATGCCATGGGCGCGCTCTCTACCAAATACAACGAAACCCCAGATCAAGCGTCACGCGCTTATGATGCTGAGCGCGATGGTTTTGTAATCGCCGGCGGCGGCGGTTGCTTGGTCATTGAAGAATACGAACACGCCAAAGCGCGCGGCGCAAAAATCTACGCAGAAATTGTTGGCTACGGCGCAACCTCAGATGGCTACGACATGGTTGCACCATCGGGTGAAGGCGCTATGCGTTGCATGAAGCAAGCTCTCGCGACGACTGAAGGCAGCATCGACTACATCAACTCCCACGGCACCTCAACGCCTGTGGGCGACTTGGCCGAATTGAAAGCGATCAAAGCGACCTTTGGCGATGCGATCCCACCGATCAGCTCAACCAAGTCTTTAACCGGCCACAGCTTGGGCGCCACCGGCGTGCAAGAAGCTATTTACAGCTTATTGATGCTGGAAAACGACTTTATCTGCGCCTCTGCCAATATCACCACCTTGGATCCAGAAGCCGTCGGAATGCCGATTGTGCTTGAGCGTAAAGATAACGTGAAACTAAACCGCGTCATGTCCAACAGCTTCGGCTTTGGCGGTACTAATGCGACTTTGGTGTTTCAGCGCGTTTAAGTAATTACCAGCTCCAAACAAAAAAACCGCGCATGGCAACATGCGCGGTTTTTTTATGGATAGCTTTTTATGGGTGGTAAATAGCGGGTAATGCAGGCTGTTGCGAGCACTGCCCAGCCAGGGCAGTATAAGGCGACTTCAAGCAAATAATCCGCCTTGCAGGCAGGTTAAGCGCAGCCAAATCCTGCGCGATATACTGCTCATAGAGCCTGTCAAACTGACCATTTTTTTGAATAATCTCAAACCCTCGGGTCAACCGTTTGGCAATATCAGGCCGTTTTGCACTTACATAAATATAAGTAGGAAACTCATAGTAAATAAGGAGAGTTTCCTCTATACGAAGATTCGCGTACTTTACTTTTTTCTCGCGATAAAGCGTGCTTACCTCATCCACCCCCAAGGGGAGGCAATCAAAGCGGTTAGCGGAAAGCATCGCAAATAAGCCATCAAAACTGGGCGTCCCTAACAGAGTGAGTCGATTGAATTTATAGATATCAAAATCTGGCCATGAATCCACTTGCCCTATACGCACTGACTCTAAGGTTTTCAAATCCCGCACAGCCGCCCAAGGCGCACTATTCTGGGTGGTTGTTAAACAAACACGATAACCCAGAAGGCCGCGCTGGATATCAACTGGAATTTGAATCACATCAGCAGCGGCAACTGGCGTGCCTGGCGAGGCAAAATGTATGTTGAGTTGAACACCCGCATTCAAAAGTAGCGCCTTACGGAGCGCAGCTTCTGCTTCAAAGTAAGAACGCAACCGATAATCACCAAATTCTGGCCGAGTAGCCTCTAAAAGCAGCGTATAGAGCGCTGCGCGATAGGCATTTTTGGGAGCGATATCAGGGGGAAGATCACCGTGAATAACAGTCATAGGGGACGTTTGTTCAGCCGCTATAGCACTGCCTACCGCAATAACAGCACAGAGCACAAACATCGCGAGCAATCCAATGGAGCCAGAACCAAGCTTGCGCATCATTCATACCTTCAAACCGATTATCCTTTCAACTCTAGCAGATCATTGCGTATTCACTAAGGCAAATAAAACCCAGTGAACGCGTTATTAAAAGCTCAAGAATGCGTATGCAACCACTGCTTCACCAGCGGCAATAAGCTCGGCCGCCAAGATCTTGCCTGTATTCCAAAGGCATCGCGAATTACCCGACAACCAAGTACAGCACTAACGGGCTCATCTGTGGGCACAGCATCAATCAAGGTGAAATTGGCATCTTGATTTAGGAGTTGCTGCTGCGCCAATAACTGTACTAACTGTTCACCAAACTCGGCTTCATTGAGCGCATCCCCGCTGCAATAGTGCATCACACCCCAATTGTCCGCTCCGCAGGCAATTTGTTTGACCAGCGCCACACAGACGCGCACAGCGTCGGAAAGCACTGTAGGTGCGCCTCGCAAGCGAGTATTGAGCGTAATTGGCTGCTGATTTTGAATAGCGCCAAGCAGTCGAGTGAGATGGTTATCGCCAATGCTGCCGATAACCCAGCCCAAGCGCAAAATAATAAACTTGGCAGCACTGTGCTCGATTGCTTGTTCCGCCGCAAAAAACGCTTGGCCTGCGGAGCTTAGTGGGGAGGGAAGATCTTTCTCACTATGGCTGGTTTTATTGTCCGCACCAAATACTTGATAGCTTGAGAAATGAATTAAAGGCACCCCCAAGCTGGCACAGGCATTGGCGATATTGGCGGCAACCATCGGGAGGAGAATTTGCTGCTCTGCGGACGGCGATTCTTCCCACGCTAGTGTGTTAATAACCACATCGGGTTTATGCTGCGTCAAATACTCGCGCGCACTCACCGCATCTTCCCAATGAATCTGGGGCGATAAAAGCTGACATTGTTCGCGCTCTAAATCGTGCTCAAGGGTTCGCCCCAGAGCGCTTTGGGTATCGGTAACAATAATTTTGAGGGACATAAATCGCGCTTACTCACAAATCGACATTAGCTTGGAGTCTGTCAAAGAGAGGCATAAAGATCAATACAAATCCCCCCTGCTACAGGTTTCAATCACGGAGCCCCCAAATTCACTAGGAGTTAGATCAATTCCCCTGCTAAAAGAGGACCTTAGGGGCTTTGGGCTGTTGCTTAGCGTCTATACTCTGGCACAATGCCCACCCCTTTTTGCTGTACGAGATCAACTCATGAGTTCTCAGCCAAGCGCACACAAATCCTCACACCTCGCTTTAACCGTCGCCGCCCTTGGCGTGGTATTTGGCGATATAGGCACCAGCCCACTCTACGCTCTCAAAGAAACCTTCAGCCCCCACCATGGTATGCCACTCAATGAAGTCACTGTTTTAGGCGGCCTTTCAACGGTTTTTTGGGCACTGATGTTTGTGGTTACTCTTAAGTACGTAACCCTTGTAATGCGCGCCGATAACCACGGTGAAGGCGGTACCATGGCGCTCCTCGCCAAAGTCTTTGAAGCCATCAAAGATCACCCCAATTGGAAGCCCTATTTACTGGTTCTTGGCGTTCTGGGTGCATCCTTGTTCTACGGCGACGCCGTGCTGACCCCTGCCATGTCGGTCTTAGGTGCGCTCGAGGGTTTAGAAGTAGCCACAGTCGCGTTTAAGCCTTATATCGTGCCTATTGCCGTTGGCGTGTTAATTGGTCTCTTTGCATTGCAGCGCGGCGGCAGCTCTAAAGTTGGGGCCATTTTTGGGCCTATTACCATCGTGTGGTTTTTAGTGCTTTCCATCTCCGGCATTTACGGCATCATTCAAAACCCCATAGTACTAACCGCCCTAAACCCTTTGCACGCGGTAGAGTTTTTAACCAACCACGGAATGGCCTCTTTCCTTGTATTAGGCGCAGTTGTACTCGTAGTTACGGGTGCAGAAGCCCTCTATGCCGATATGGGGCACTTTGGCAAAAGCGCGATTCGTACCGCGTGGTTCGCCTTGGTATTTCCATCTTTAGTGCTCAACTATTTTGGCCAAGGCGCCATTATCCTCAAAGATCCTGCGACTATCGCGAACCCTTTTTACTACCTCTTCCCTAGCTGGGCGCTGTACCCCGTTATTGCCTTGGCGACCTGTGCCGCTGTGATCGCATCGCAAGCAACTATTGCAGGTACTTATTCTTTGACCAAGCAGGCTGTTCAACTTGGCTTTTTACCGCGCTTGAAAGTGGTACAAACCTCTGCCAAAGAAATTGGCCAAATCTATTTGCCCGGCGTGACCTTGCTTATGCTGCTGGTGGTGGTGCTTATTGTTGTCACCTTTAAATCAACCAGCGCACTTGCCTCTGCTTATGGCTTGGCGGTAACAGGCGATATGTTAGTCACCACCACACTCACCTTTTTCGTGATTTTTTATGGCTGGAAACTACCCATCGCGGTTTGTATTGCGGCCACCAGCATGTTTTTGATTGTGGATATTGCGCTCTTCAGCGCTAGCGTGATCAAGCTCTTTGACGGTGGCTGGTTACCGGTACTCATCGCCTCCTTAGTGTTGATTGTAATGCTGACCTGGCGCAGAGGCAGAGAGGTTCTTTTTAATCGTCTGCGCTCATCGTCAGTCCCTTTGAACGTGCTTTTGCCCTCGCTCTTTATTAGCCCGCCGCACCGCGTTCCCGGTACCGCGGTCTTTTTAACCGCGACACCAGAAGCCACGCCGCACGCACTGCTACACAATCTCAATCACAACAAAGTGCTGCATGAGCGGGTAATATTTTTAACCGTGGATGTCACCAACTCACCCTGGGTGGATATGAAAGATGCCTGCGACGTCGAGGATATGGGCAACAACTGCTTCCGTGTGATTATCCATTTTGGTTTTATGAATCAACCTGATATCACTCAAGCGCTCAAGGCCTGTGAACCCAAAGGGCTAACATTCAATATGATGGAAACTTCGTTCTTTCTCTCGCGCGAAAAAATTGTACCTGTCGCAACCATTGAAAGCGGTATGCCCATGTGGCGCGAGCATTTGTTTGCCGCCATGGCGCGTAACGCGGGTACAGCGGTGGATCACTTTAATATCCCCACCAACCGTGTAATCGAGTTGGGTACACAGGTAGAAATCTAACCAGCCCCCATGACCACATCGCCCATTCAGATCGAACTCGATATAGCTATCATCGGCGGCGGTGTGGCAGGCTTGTGGTTGGCGAATCGCCTCAAAACCCAAGGCTTTAATTTCGCACTTTTCGAGAACCACGCGTTGGGCAGCAGCCAAACTATTGCATCACAGGGCATGATCCACGGCGGCATGAAATACACCTTAAGCGGCATGTTGACTGGGGCGTCCGAAGCCATCGCCGATATGCCGCAGCACTGGCGCGCCTGCCTCTGCGGCGACGGCGATGTAGATTTGCGCGCAACGCGCATTCTGAGCGATCACTTTTTTCTCTGGTCGAGCGACAGTATTACATCCAAACTCAGCAGCTTTTTAGCGAGCATTGCCACCCGTGGCCGCGTGGATGCGGTGGCCGATGACCGCCGCCCACCGCTGCTGCGAGGACAAGAGTTCAGTGGAAATCTGTATCGCTTGGCCGATATTGTGGTCGATACCCACAGCCTCATTACCAACCTCGCGCACAATGTTGAACGCAATTGCTTTCTCGTGGATAGCACCAACACCCTGCTCAAAAAAGACGACTCCGAGCGCGCTCACCTTCAAATCCAACACGGCGAAACGCGTATTGACGTTCACGCGAAACGCTTCATTTTTACCGCAGGCCAAGGTAATGCCGCACTCATGGCGCAGCTTGGGCTAGAAAGCCCCGCCATGCAGTTACGCCCATTGCAACAAGTCATGGTGAAGCACAGCCACCCGTTTAGCTTTTTTGGCCACTGCTTGGGCGCAGAGACTACGCCCCGCCTTACGATCTCCAGTCACAGCCTGAACAAGCAGGAGCAAGTCTGGTATCTGGGCGGGAGGCTCGCTGAGCAAGGCGCGACGCTTTCGAGCGAAGAACTTATTGAAGCCGCTAAAACCGAGCTGGTCGACTTAATCCCTTGGGTAGACTTTAGCGCCGCCGAGTGGGCAACTCTGCCGATCAACCGCGCTGAACCCTTGCAAACCAACTTTGCTCGCCCCGATAACGCCTTTATCACTGCAGCAAAGGGCTGTAGTAATGTTCTAGTCGGTTGGCCGACCAAGCTGACTCTGGCGCCCAACCTAGCCAATAAAGCACTGGAGTTACTCGCGCAAGCTGGAATAGAACCTAGCGCCAAAACTACGCATGGCGAACTCACCCGATTCCTGCCCACGCCACCCGTAGCCCAAACTCCTTGGGAGCTGGCATTTCCTGCTCCCATGAGCGCCGAAGAACAGCTCATGCTGAAGCTGCAGGAAGACTTGGTAGAGGCCTACGATGAAACTATGGATGAGCCCTACGGTGTAGACAGTTTTGCACTCTCCCAAGCCAGCAAGGATCATCCCTAATGCTCCCCCAAACACAACTTGGTAAAACGGATATTCGCATCAGCCGGCTTGGCTTGGGCACCGTTAAACTCGGTCGCAATCAAAGTGTGAAATACCCTGAGTCCTTTGAACTCCCCAGCGATGTAGACACGCGCCAATTGCTGCACTGCGCCCGCGATCTTGGAATCAACTTGCTAGATACCGCCCCTGCCTATGGCGTGAGCGAAGAACGCTTGGGCTACCTGCTGAGAGGCGAGCGCAAAGAATGGGTGATTTGCACCAAAGCAGGCGAAGAATTTAGCCGCGATTACGAGAGTGATGGCAGCTCTAACTTCGACTTTGAAGCCACCGCCCTGCGCAAGAGCGTGGAGCGCAGCCTGCGCCGCTTACGTACCGATTACCTCGATCTAGTGCTGATTCACTCCGATGGCAACGACGAGTACTTGATTCATCACCATTAGGTACTGCACACGCTCAGCGAACTAAAACGCGCTGGCTGGATTCGCGCCTTCGGCATGTCCACCAAAACCCTGGAAGGTGGCCTAATCTGCGCCCAAGAGGCTGACGTGGTTATGACCACCTTTGACCCAGCACAAGACGATGATCGCAAGCTTATGCAAAACTGCGCGACGCATAATGCGGGTGTCCTGCTGAAAAAAATCTTTAACAGCGGCCATCTACTGGTTAACCCTTCGAACGCAGATAGCCAGGACAATAAGAGCAAACAGAACGCTAAGCCCATCACCACCCTTATTGAACAGCAAATGAAAGTAATTTTTGCGCAGAGCGCAGTTAACAGTGCCATAATCGGCACCCTCAATTGCCAACACCTGCGCAGCAACGTTCAATGTGCACTGCTAGGCTTGGCCGAAAACAACCAACTAGCGTAAGCCTGACATTAGAAATAGATTATGACCGACTCCCTTTCATGGCTCGATCAAGTGCGCTGGAATAGCGATGGCCTTGTACCCGCCATTGCCCAAGACGCTAAGACTGGCCGTATATTGATGATGGCATGGATGAACCGCGAAGCCTTAGAACTCACCGCTAAACTCAAGCAAGCGGTATACTTTTCGCGTTCGCGCAATAAGCTTTGGCACAAAGGCGAAACCTCACACCACGTGCAAAACGTACAAGAGATTCGCCTAGATTGCGATGAGGATGTCATTATTCTCATGGTGGAACAAATCGGTGGAATCGCCTGTCACACAGGTCGCGAGTCTTGTTTTTATCGCGTGTTTACTAACGGCGAGTGGCAAGTGGTTGAACCCGTTTTAAAAGACCCCAGCGAAATTTACTGATTGGCGCGTTTTATTTATTGATCGCGACAACATAAAAAGAGACTCAAATGAGTAACGATATTCTCAAGCAATTGACCGACATATTAGAAGAACGCAAAAAAATTGCCGACGCAGAATCTTCTTACGTCGCCAGTTTGCATAAAAAAGGTTTAAATAAAATTTTGGAAAAAGTCGGTGAAGAATGCACCGAAACCATTTTAGCCGCGAAGGACGCCCAAACCAGCGGTGACAATTCCGATCTAATTTATGAAACCGCAGATCTTTGGTTCCACAGTTTGGTGATGCTCTCCCACTTGGGTGAAAACGCCGACGCAGTACTCAATGAATTAGCACGTCGTTTTAATATTTCTGGGCACGATGAAAAAGCATCGCGCACCAGTAACCCTTAATTTTTTAGCGAGATATTGTTATGACTGATATTACTTTCGCCGCTGGCAACTTTGGCAGCCCAATGCAAATTCTGATTATCGCCATTATTGTGCTGATTCTGTTTGGCGGCAGCCGCCTGCGCAACATTGGCGGCGACTTAGGCAACGCGATCAAAGGCTTTAAAAAAGCCATGAGCGATGGCGACAAAGCGAAAGAAGAAGAGCAAGCAAAACTCAGTGCCGAATCACAAAAAATTATTGAAGGTTCTGTTGAGAAAAGTACAGCAGACAAAGTGTCTGTTGATAAAGACCCAAAATAATTAAAGGCTGACCCTGTGTTCGACATTGGTTTTTCTGAATTAATTGTCTGCGCGATTGTCGCGTTACTTGTCATAGGCCCAGAGCGTATGCCAGAAGCAGTGCGCACTGTGGGCTTGTGGATTGGTCGCTTTAAACGCGGCCTGCGCGAAACCCGTTCGGAAATCGAACGGCAAATGGGTGTGGACGATATTCGTCGTCAGCTGCACAACGAAGATATTATGCGTAGCTTAGAAGATGCGCGTCGCGACATGGACAACGTGGTGGCCCAAACCCAAGCCTCGCTAACCATTGAAAATGATGTTGTCGAACGCGAATATCAAAGCGAACCCGATCTACCCTATCATTCTCATTACGACGAAAATGCAGCGCTGGAAAATATTGTAGAGGCCGCAGCCGAAACCGAAGAAAGTAATTCCAATTTGCTCGCAGAATTATTGGATCCATCGCTAGAGAAAAACCCACCGTCTGAAAAGAAAGTACAGCTTGAGAAAAAAATCTCAGCTGTTCCAGCGAACGCACAAGCTCACACCACATCCTCTGACACTAAAGCAGCTTTATGACTTCGGCCGAAAACGATAAAGAACTACCGCTGGTACACCACCTCATTGAATTGCGCACTCGCTTACTCTGGGTAGTAGGCGTTGTCTTTGCACTTTTTCTGGGGCTCTACGCTGCCTTTGCCAATGACATTTACGCCATTGTGTCTGCACCGCTCATGGAATTATTGCCCGCCAACAGCAGCATGATTGCTACTGATATTACCTCTCCACTTTTAACACCTATGAAGCTCACTTTTTTTGTAGCACTGGTGTTGGCAATTCCATTTATTCTCTATCAAATTTGGTCGTTTGTAGCGCCGGGCTTATACAAGCACGAAAAACGTATCGCACTACCCATTTTATTTAGCAGCGTAGTTTTGTTTTATATCGGTATGGCTTTCGCCTATTTCTTTATTTTCCCGCTGATTTTTAAAATCACCACACAATCGGGTCTGGTTGGCGTAACCGCCATGACCGACATTTCAAAATATTTGGATTTTGTACTGCATATGTTTTTTGCGTTCGGGTTTATTTTTGAAATTCCCGTTGCCACTGTGCTGTTAATTTCTGCCGAAGTTATGTCAGCAAAATCGCTGATTAAAAAACGCCCCTATGTGATCTTGGGCTGTTTTGTGGTGGGGATGATTCTGACTCCGCCCGATGTCACCGCACAATTCTTATTGGCGGTGCCCATGTGGATGTTATTTGAAGTGGGAGTTTACATTGGTTTGTTTATTGAAAACCGCCGCAAGAAAGCCGAATTAGAGGCGGAGTAATTCGCCTCAAACTTGATTCGCAAATACGCCCGCAATATCCGCTTTATGCTCTTCAATTTTCACCCACGCCTTCTCATGAAAGAAAAACACTACTGTATTAATCGCGGGCTCAACCAAGGCGATAGTTCCGCCCACCAAGGCACTGCCCGTTAAGGCATAGCCAACGCTGAATGCCACGCCGAAGTGTAAAGTTGCAAAGCTTGCGGTTTTGGCCATGATATTCCCCTCTATGAATCTGTTAACAATAAGCCGTTGCTTCAGGATTCATACTAGGCGACCATGGAAAAAAGGTAAAAGCAATTGAAAATATGATTGTCATTGCTATTTTCTATAGCGGTGACGCCGAGCTACCAACGAGAAAAAGGCTGCACCGATAAATTCGAGTTGTAGTAACGCGCATCTGCAGTCACTTCCACCCCCGCCCAATCAGGCTTGATGAACGCTTGCGCTTCAGATTCCAGCTCGATCTCCGCCACGACTAAACCTTGGTTGTCACCGAGAAACTCATCCACCTCCCACAGCATGCCTTCATGGCTAATTTTGCGGCGATACTTTTCTATCAGCGGGCCATCGCACAGCGCTAGCAATTGTTTGGCATCCTCAAGTGGAATCTCGTACTCAAATTCAGCGCGACTAGCGCCAGTCGTTGCCCCCTTTATGGTGAGATAGCCAAGTTCACCGGCCACACGAACCCGCACGGTGCGCTCTTTGCTGCGGTTTAAATAACCTTGGCAGAAATACACCGCAGGCGCAGCGCGCCATGCCTCGCCAACCACTAAAAATTTGCGTTCGATTTCGATAGCCATCTTCAATCTCTAGATTCGTTTATTGGGATGCCCGCATTCTAGAGACGAAAAAAAACCGCGCAACAGGTGCGCGGTTTTTCTGTTAAAACAACAATCACTCCATATTAAAACGCGTAGTTCATACCCAATGAGTAAGTTCTACCGAACCAGTTCAAACGGCGTGGTAAATCTTCTGCCAAGCTGTAGCTGCGGTTAGGCTCATCGGTCAGGTTACCGATAGAGAAGACCACGTTTACGCCATTCTCAAACTTGTAACTGGCCTGATAATCCATGACGGTTTCCGCGGCATAAATCACCGGCGCTTTAGTAATGTTCAGCGCCTCCCCCACAAAAGAGCCTTGATGGGTTGTCGATAAACGTGTTTCAAAACCTTCGTAGCTGTAGAACACGGTGATATTGCCAGAGCGCTCCACCAAACCGGGGAATGGCAAGGTGCTTCCCGAGTTGGTTGGGTCAAAACTGTTTTTCACACTGATTTTACTGTCTACCATGGAGATGCTGCCTGACACCCCCAAGCCTCGCCAAAGATCTGGCAGGAAGTTAAAGGTTTGCGTGTAAGACAATTCCAACCCACGGATATAACCGCCTTCGGCATTGTTGGTAGAGAAGGTGTAGGTGCCATTAACGACCGGCTTATCTACCACTAAACCGCCTTCAACCACGGGGAAGGTTTCAGGAATGATGAAACCATTGGCCGCGAAATCAAAGTTTGCAATAGACGCATCCTGAATAAAGGATTTGATATCGCGATGGTAAGCCGCAATCGAGAATGAGCCGTTAGTCTCCTCCATGTAATGCTCGTAGGAGATGTCAATTTGATCCGCAATAAACGGCGTCAAGGTTGGCGAGCTATTACTACCGTAGTTGTAGGTTGGGCCATTGGCGTTGTTGGCATCCACACTGCCTTGGTTGAAGTTTGCTAGCTTGTCTAAGGGCGCGCGGGACAATACGCGCGCTAAGGCAAAGCGCACTTGGTCTTTCTCGGTGATGTGGTAGTTCAGGTTCAACGACGGTAGGTTGTTGCCGTACTTAACACCTACCCGTGTAAGTGCCAAATCTGAACGGCAGTCACCCACTTGATCGCAGATCTCAATCGCGCCTTTACTCGCGTCACCATTAACGTTTACAAACGCCATATTGGATTGGTCGGTTTCGATACGGCGGAAGCCAATATTACCCGTCAAATCATGGTCAAATAGGGTGATGTTGATATTGGCTTGGATATAAAACGAGGTGACATCCTCTTGAATATCGGCCTGCTGATCCATAGACCATGATCTGCCCTCGCCCCAGCGCGCCGCGGCTTTAACAGGACGAGGCAGAGGGTTGCCATTGGCGTCAAAGGCATTGGGGTTAGCAATTTCGGGGGTATTTGGGCCGGTGTAGCGAGTGCGGCTCATTAACACTAGGTTGTTTTTGTAAGCCTCTTGAATAATGGCTTTGCCATCGACCGCCAGAAAGCTTGGCATATTGGAGAAGTCACCTTTCCAATTGACGATATCCGAGGTCGCATCGGTTATAGCCAAGGAGCGGTCAGTGGTAATACGGCCACCTGCGCCATCACCATAGACGAACACTTGGCGCGATTGCTTATGGTTGCGTTCTGCGAGACGCACACCCGCTTCCAGAGACGCAAAAATAGGCATATCGAGTTCGTATTTGCCATCAAAACGCACGGCATCCAAGGTATCTTCGTTGATGTAGGGATACTCTTCGTACTGCCCCATACGCAGCGTTGCGGTATCGCTGTAGCTGCGATTCAACGAAAACTTAGGTAGATCTATGCCATTTAGCTGGAATGCAGCTTGTTGATCATCCTCGCGATACCAACCGTCTGGATGCGCAGAGTTAACGGGGCCTTTTTTGTACAGGAACGAACGTGTCAGGTTGTTTTTATAAAACCCGGTTGCACCCGAGTGCGATAAATCGCCTGAAATCGTCCACTTGTCCTCCGTCCAGGTCGCATTAAAGCCGCCAGAAAGGATGTCGTAATCGGTCGATTGATCGTTGTTTTCGACTTTGAAATCGATGTTTTCTGCGTTTTTCTTGCCTACAAAGGTTGCGCCCGTGATGTAGAGATCATCGTAGTAGCGGGTGTTGTAGACGTTCATGTTTCTGAAGCCCTGCACCCGAATGCCGCGCTCAGTGCTTTGCGATTCAAACTTGGAGTAAAAAGCGTCTGCTTGAATCGCAAGTTTCTCATTCGGCTCCCAATCAATCGTGGCCATATAGCCATCGCGATCATCGGTGCCGCCTTTTTGTTTCGCAAAAAAGCTCTCAGGCGCGTACACATCTTTACCACCTACCGACAGAGCTGGCCTGGTGTAGTTGTCGTTTTCAACTTGTGACGCAGCGTTGGGTTGCAGCAATTTGGCGTAACCCAGGCTCACCCCCAAGGTTTCATCCAACAATTTTTTAGAGAAGGACAGCGAGAAACGCTTACCAAATGGCTCAACTTCGTAAAGCTCATTGGCCTTATCGTTGTAGTTGCCACGCAAACCAACTTGGATGCTTTGATCCTCCTTCATCTTGAGCGGGTTAGCCGTTTTCAGCTCAACCGTACCCGCTACACCACCTTCAATAAGCGATGCTTTAGGTGACATGTAGACTTCTACTGAGTTAATCAATTCCGATGGGAACTGGCTGAACTCCATGGCGCGGGTACCGTTAGGCGATACCTGCTCGCGGCCATTCAGGGTAGAAAACACAAAGCCCTCACCCATACCGCGCACTTGAATGGTACCCGCTTGTCCACTCGAACGAGTGACGGTGATGCCGGGCAAACGGCTCAAAGAATCTGCGATAGATTTATCGGGCAGACCGCCAATATCTTCTGCCGAAATCGCTTGCACAATGGTGTCAGCTTTACGCTTCATATCAATGGCGGTAGCGATTGATTTGGCGTAACCCGTAACCACTACCTCTTCAACGTCTGACGCTGTTTTTTCTGCTTCTTGCGCGTGCACCGCGTGGGTGGCCGCTGCGAGTATTACGCTTGAGATCACCAAGCCTAATGGTTTCATATCAAAATTTTTCATCTGCTTTATCTCGACTTGTCATTTATCGTTTTGGTTCGAATCTAGCACCCGGTAAGCACCTCCCCCCTTTCTGGGGGAGGCTAGGGGGCACAGCTATTTCGAATCCACAGTCACAGTTATCGCATCAGCCTTGGTGGTATTCACAGTAAACAAGTAGTCACCTGTTGCCGGAATCTTCAAGGCTATGTTGTCGTTAGAACCTTGAACCAAATCCGTTGCCACCCCAAGGGCAGCTTCGGGTGCACCTAGGTTTGGATTTGACCAATTGGTTTCAGCGACTTTAAAGACGTAATCGCCAGCAGAAATGGTTAATGAAAGGGTGTAGAGACCCGCACCTTGGTAGGTAAAGCGGTTGCCCGCAGCAGCGTCCCAACCCGTTGCAGACACGGTTCCACGCGCATAAATTGGCGTGCTTTTGAAGATGTCATCGAGATAAACCTTCACGACGGGTGCAGCAGCTTTACGCGTATTTACTTCAAAGCGATAGGTGCCGGCCGTGGTGATTTTGATCGGAATGTTATCGTTGCTACCCTGCACAATCGATAATTCACTGCCCAAGCTAATCGCAGAGGAAGAACCCATGTTGAAGGTGCTCCAATCGCTTGAGGCCACTTTGAATACATAGTCACCGGGCGTTAAATCCAGCTTCAAGGCATAGATGCTGTTGCCTTCGTATACCAGCTTGTTACCTGCACCAGCGTCCCAGCCCGTTGCGGACACAGTGCCGCGCAGATAAACCGCCGTTGCGCCAAAGGTATCGGGATTGGTCACCGTCAAGATGGGTGCACTCGTGCTTTGCAACGCGTTCAACTCGAAGCGATAGGTACCCGCCGTGGCTAGGGTGATTTTCAAATTGTCGTTTGAACCCTGAGTCAAGGTGACCGGTGAATCTACCGCAACCACTTGGCTTGAACCCAAGTTGGGTAGGCTCCAATTGGCCTCTGCAATTTTGAATTCGTTGGTGCCCGCAGGAACATTGAGTACAACGGAGTAGATGCCGTTGCCTTCATACTTCATGCGATTGGCTGCCGTGGCATCCCAACCGGCTGGCGACACACCACCGCGCACATAGATGGCGGTATCACCGAAAGGAACCGGTGGCTCATAGCCTGAGGTAGCCGTTGCTGAAAGGCCTGCCCCTTGGGCTCCAACCTGCGTTTTAACGAACACCGCAGCCGTGTAAGCAGGCACCATAAAGGTACCGCCACCAGCACCTTCAGTGAAGGTAGCTTTGCGCACAGCATCATCCACAGAGGTTTTTTGAACACTGTGTAAGGTGAAACTCGCTGAGGTCAGCACGCGTTGCGATACAGCAGTCGCTGAACCGTTAAAAATCACCACAATGGCATCTACGGCGGGGTCTAGATCCGCACGATTAGTTTGGTTACCAGTAACCTTGCCCGCACCGTCATCAATGCTCATCACAATCAAGTTATCTTTTTGGGTTACACCACCATCGTGGAAGCCAACACGATCCATAACATCGGCTGCAGTGGTTAAGCTAAACAACGGGCTGCTTTTACTGATCTTTAGCAACTCGTTGAACACATCGGATGACTTTTGAATCAAGAGTGGTGTCGGTTTAGCTTGCTCGTCAGCAAACGCCAACAGAATATTGGCATCTGAGGTGTCGCTGGCTGGCGGTAAACCCACCTTCCAATTGTTAGTCTGCTTGGTGAAATCCAGCACATTGAACCAATCGCCCGCGTTGTAGCTGTTAGACGACATGGACTTGGAGCGCAGAATATCGCTGCCCGCTTGAATGAAGGGAACACCCTGACTCAAGAGCGGAATCGCGAGGTTTAAATCCTGAATACGTACACGGTTCTCGATGCTGGTGTTCGCCGGCAGCGCATTGGGTTTATGCATCCAGTCCCACAGGGTTTCGTTATCGTGTTTTTCAACATAGTTAATCGCTTCTTGAGGGTCTAGGTTGTAAGCACCAAGCGTGCTTGCTTTAACGGTCTTGCCCGATTTCGCCAAGAGTCGGAATTCAGCCAAGTTACCCGCCAAACCAGCACGTACGCGGTCCAAGCTACCGCCATTGACTAACGCCATCTCGCGCACAGGGTTACGTAAGCGATCGTTAAAGGTGCCTATGCCAGTACCTGCTAGAGGAATCTGCGATGCGCGCTCAGCGATGCGGTCGCCAGAGCTTCCACCACCCGCTGTCCAGGCCTCGGCGTAGAAGTAATTATCGGGATCAACGGCTTTTACTGCCGCCTGCGCCGCTAAAAGTACGGATTTGGGCATATAGCCAGATTGGTCAAAACGGAAGCTATCCACTTTGTAAGCAGACGCCCATTGGACGAGTGAATCAGCCACAAATTTACCGGCCATGACGTGTTCAGTCGCTGTGTCTGGGCCAGCACCGGTGCCAGTTTCCACCACGCCTGAAACAGGGTTTTGACGGAAGTAATAGCCGGGAACAATCTTATCGAAGGTTGAATTGGCCGTTTTTACACCCGCCGCCGCCATGTGCGGGTAAACCACATCGTACACAACGCGCAAGCCAAGATTGTGCAACGCCATGTTCATAGCGCGCGTTTCCAGAATACGAGTCACACCCATTGGGTTGGTGGCGTAGCTACCTTCTGGCGCGTTGAAATGCTCTGGGTCATAGCCCCAGTTGAAGGAGTCGAAGTCTTTAAGGGATTCCATCAATGAGCGTTGCTTGTCAGAATCACCCGCGTACTTTTGCATCACACTGCGCAGCGTCGCATTTGGCTTTTCTACGCCGTTACACACAATGGCAGAATCACGCGGGCTTTGTGCCGCACACAACTCAAACACATAGCTATCCAAGTTAATGAGATCGCTCGGCTCCTCTTTGATGGAAGATCCATCGGCAATTGGGAGCAAGTGAACATGCGTCAACCCAGAATCCGCTAGGGCTTTCAAGTGTTTTACGGGTGCTGAATTGGTATCGGTAAAGGCCAAATACTTGCCGCGATGCTCTACCGGAGTACTTTGGTCATTTGCACTGAAATCACGTACATGGGTTTCGTAGATAGACATGGATTCCGGTGTGGCAACGACAGGCACTGTGTGATTATCCCAACCGCTTGGTTTGACGTCGGCATCATTCAAATCCACAAATTGTGAATGCAATCCGTTAGCAGACAAACTGATAGATTCAGGGTCGGTGGTTTCTAACACTTCAGTTTTGTTGGTGAAGGCATTAAACACAGTCACACGGAAACGGTAGAACTTGCGATCCAACTCTGCTTTAGGCGCGCTGTAGCTCCAAATGCCGGTAACCTTATCTTCAGTCATTGGCTTGGTGCTCTCAATCGCCAAGGCGTTACTGTAAACCCGCAATTCAACTTTGCTCGCAGTAGGCGCCCAAACAGACACACCTGTATTGCCAGATTTATAACTCACGCCAAGCTTGGCTTCGTTGGCATCATTAGCACCCGCGGTATAGAGCGCATCCAACACGTGTGCTGTTTGTAAACGTGTGCCCACCCAATTGCCGCTGGAAGTTTGGCCCACAATTACCAACTCTTTCTTGAGCAAACCCTTAATCACGTCGGCACTCAAATTCAGCGAGTAGGCTTTATAACTTTTCAAATGTGGAACCAACGCACTTTGATCACTGGTTACTGAGCTTGAAGACAAAGTCGCAACCACTGTGCCGTTAGCAACCGAACCATCATCGTTTGCAGTAATTTTTGCGCCGTCATTTGCCGCGTAAAGTTTTACGCTGGAGACATCGCGGTCCCACAAAATGGTTGAGGTATCAATCCAGTGTGCAGCGATATTTGAAATCGCTAACTTGGGTTGTTTAAATGCTTCGCAGACATCGTTAATACAAATTGGCAAACCGCTGGTGCGGCTGTTGCGCAAATCCGATGGATCAGCGATCACAAAATAGCGGCGATCAAACGGGCTTCCCGTTGCAGCGGTAGCAATAGTTAAATCATTGGTTTGTTTCGCTTGACCTGCACTGCGAATAATAAAATTGCCACAGGTGCCACCCGGCGCGAGCTTAACAATAAAGTAAGCGCCGTAGATTGGGTCTGGCGTACTGCTGGAAATAACTTGAGATTCATCGCCCCAACCTGAACTCGGTGTAAGCCACGTTGGGCTGCATGACTGCCAGGTATAGAGTGTGTAGCCTGCGAAATTTTTATCTTCTTTATTGAAGTAAATGACCGCTTCATCCGCCGCCACAGTTGCGGGCAAGGTTGGCAATTTAAAATCAGATTTTACGCAGGCGCTATCGGGCGTAGCGCGAATAAAACCATCGGCGCAAGGTGGCGGTGGCGGCGGCGCACCGCAGGAACCATCGGCTAAAACAATTTGAAAATTTCCACAGGTTTTTATAGGCGTTGTATCACTGCCTGTGCCACTCGCACCGCCACACCCGGCAAGGCCTGCAATAATGCAAACCAAGCCGAATAGGCTTAGTATTTTTTGATAATTAAACATCTGTTTCGTCTCCACAATGTTATTTTTTTAGCTGACTTTTGAAACTGGAATTTGGAACGGAAATTCGGAACTAAAATTCGAAACTAAAAGTGACGCAAGAAAATCTGCAAGGAGCCAATCACCGTCATCTAACTAAAAAAACAAACCGAGCTTAAAGTTTTTTGAATTATAAGATCTCTGTTGTCAACGCCGGCTTATAAAGCTGGCAGTACCAATCAAATGTTAAATTGTGTAATAAGCAACCCACAACAGCATGCATACGTATTCAACAGAGTACATACGTATGCAGTCAGAAAAAAATATCGGAGGAGGGGAACTCTCGTATTAAAACCAAACCTAGCGGCTGGTCACTGACCTGACTGCATCGCTCAAATTGAATTTTGCTTAAATACTTGAAGCGCTGAAAAATTCAGTTCAAATGAAAATTTGCGATAAGCAGATTGTTTTACGATTAACATTGAGAGATGAATTACCCTTTTTGTGAATTTAGACAATCGGATGTAATTCTTTTTTTGAAGGTGAAATTAAACGGAGCGGTTAAGAAAAGAAAAAAAAGCGCAGACCAGCTGCGCCAAACAACTAACAGCGAACTCACACAAAACTCTAAAAAATCGGCCAAGGCCATAGGTTAATACTAAGGAGGCATAGCCAAATCTTCAATTTGCTACATACGTATTCATAGGCATTG
>JACCDN010238170.1_pt1 | contig 27876 bp, 25 predicted proteins | sample 7441691 | NCBI WGS metagenome assembly JACCDN01 (sample SAMN15323439, study PRJNA562643) | freshwater metagenome | isolation source: river surface water | place: USA:Blue River Watershed | collected 2017-08-16 | reverse complement strand
TCTTCAGACTCAAGCTCTGGGGCAGCGAGCATGAACTTAATGAGTGAGTCTTGGGTGATTTCTTCAGCCTTGGCTGAATCCTTCAATACGCGGTTGGCATGCGCGAGTAGCTCTGAACGGTGCTCAGTGTAAAAGGCCCCCAGTTCAGCAACTGTCCATACGCTAAGTGCCACTTTATTGATCCTTCATTAACCGGTTTGGTCCTGCAGAGCCAGCCGTCGCTGCCTCTATCCCCTACTACGAATCCCAGTCTAGTTTGTCGTGGGAAGGGGACAAAACGGACATATCGTCCTATAGGCCCATGACTTGAGCTTGTTCCTCAAAATCAGGCACAGAATTTCGTACATCTTCAAAAGATCCACTTGCAAGAACTCTGCCATCTGCCAGGTAAACAACCGTATCTGCATCCTGAATTGTAGAAAGTCGATGCGCAACCACAATCAGAGTTACATTTCCCTTTAGTTGTTTGATTGCATTCGTGATTGCTTGCTCAGTGACAGCATCAAGTGCACTTGTGGCCTCATCGAGAATTATTATCTTCGGATTTGTGTAGAGGGCCCGGGCTATTCCCAGTCGCTGACGTTGCCCGCCGCTAATCGTGGATCCAGATTCGCCAATATCGGTATTAATCCCATCCGGATAGGCAGAAACAAAGTCGGTGAGTTGAGCCCTCGACAATGCATCCAAAACCGCTGCATCATCAATTTCATGAGGAGAAAAACCCAAAGCTACATTCTCGCGAATTGATCCCTTGCGAAGGTAGGTCTCTTGTGGAACAAAACCAACTTGAGTCGGCCAAAGCCAGAACGACTCCAAGGATGGCTTGCCCGAAATCAAAACTTCTCCGCTCTTCAGGTGCTTAATTCCGAGTATTGCATCGAGGAGCGTTGATTTGCCTGCGCCGGATGGCCCCACAATCGCGGTCAAGGATCCAGGCCTAAAAATAAGATTTACATTCTTGAGGACATCGTAATTTGTGCTTTCAAAACTTACAGAGACGTTTTTTACTACTATCTCAGGAGTGAAGTCTGCTTCATTTCTTGCAAAAGTCTTACTTTCCGAAACTGATTCGGAATGAGACAACTCTTCGAATAGGTCCAAGGTTGGGTAGGCGGCTCCGGCATTACTGCGAATCTGCACAGCAGCTTGCTGAATTCTCATCACAGCTGGAGCTATTCTTGAAGAAGCAGCCATAAAAAGTGCCATCGTCGCTGTTGCATTCACGGCATCTTTTAAGGCAAACTGAATTCCAGTGATGACGAGTATCCCGAGTAGCATGACACTTTCAATTACATATTTAGTAATCGAAGGCATGAACTGAAGGTCTGCCTGTAACTTTGCTAATCGATATCGACTTTTTCTGATTTCATTGACATAGTGGACGCGACGATTTCTTACAGTTGCAACTCTATATGAATCTAAGGATTCCAATATTACTTGGGCGCTCTCAATGCTGCGCCGCATGTTTTCTGCTCCAGCATGCCGTGCTCTAGAACTGACTAATTTGTACAGTACAAATCCAATGCCTCCAAAAAGCATCAGAGTAGAGAAGGCGACCGATGGGTCAACCACGAATAAACCGGTAGTAATCACCAAAAGAAGTGCTAAATCCGAAACCAAACTTACGACAGTACCAACAACACCTAAAACTATTATTCCAACACCAGTAGTAATTCTGTAGAGAGTCTCCTGTGAGGGATTTGAATTAACATAAGCTAATTCTGAATTTAGTATCTTTGAGGAAAGGTCGGTAGACATTGCTGCTGCTCTATTGCTTAGAAAATTCAATGTCTTTCGTGTTAAGAATACTGAAATGATTGTTCGGAAAGTCAATATAGCTGTTGCACTGCCAGCAAGAGCCAAAGCTTGTTGTTGAAATGTAAGTGACTCGATTCCGAATGCGCTGAGTACCATACTGACTCGGTCACCTGGTTCACGTGACTGAATCCCCGATACCCCTAAAGCGCCTAAAACACCAATTAATCCCACGCCTACCAAATCAAGAAACCCTGATAACACTTGCATGGCTGTTAAGAACAAAAGTTTATACTTGTCACGTTTCGCGAAGAGACTAAGGCACCTTCTTAAGTACTTAATTGAAGCCAACGAAGAAATTTCCTTGATAATCATTCTTCGTTCTCCTCACTCCAGATAGCCGGAAAGGCTTCCCAGGTCGTAGGACATAAGTTTACTGGCTTTGGTAGATTCCGAAACCAAGGGTCGGGACATAGAACTCGCTTCTCTGGATTTGAACAAAGATACGCAGCCCACCAACTGAGCGTTGAATTAGAGATAATGAAGATCTTTCCTACTCGCATTTTATTTAGGAGGTCAAGCGCAGAGTTCGAGTCGACAAACGTGAAGCTTTGAAATCCGTGGGGTACACCTAGTGCTTCTAAATCAATGCTTCCATTCGAAAACAGTTTGATATCTAAATTCGTGTAATCATTTTCGATTTCTTTAATTGCATTCTGGAAGTATGACAAGGAGAGCATTCCGATTTTTTCTTCGCCAGAGTAGTCCCCACGTCTTATGTGAACTATCACTACCGATTCTTGCTCCATATTCTTTCTTTTTGCCTTCGGAGAAATAGAATCTAAATGAAGCGCCAGCTCAGCAACGATTTCTTGCGCCACTTCCTTGGTTTGGAAGTATCCAACAATGTAAAGATTGCCTTTAATTCCCTTCTTTCGCACTACGTCTCTCAGATGAGAATCATCGGAAACAAATACCGGTAATCCATGAGGATTTCGCAGCCCCATTGCATATCTTGCGATATCTACTGGCACCTTCTTAAGCGATAAAGATTTCTTCCACTGAGTAGATCTCAGGATGTAATTATGAGTGGCAAGGAAGAGCTTGCCCGGATTTGTAGTATCCACTTCGACCTGAATACCTCTACTTTGCGCTAGGTAGCCGAGGAATTCACTTAATTCGAACTTTCCTCGTATTTGTGAAACATTAAAGATTATTTTGCTTGACTTGAGTTGTAACCCTGATGCAATTTGGAACAGTTGATTGCCGAGGCCACCGGACAAGAACACAACTGGATAAGCAATCTTCTTACTCATTTATCCAAATCAATCTCAATAACAACTTAGCCGCGAAAATCTTCGTCTTCCAGGATCCCCGCTTTACTCCAGTCAATAGTTGACGAAAAAGAAACTTTTTATGCCAGTGATTTCCTCTTCGATCCTCAACTTTCTCAAAAAGGTAGCTGATTGAATGGGAAATGTTATCGATGGCTACTTGATTACGAGTCAACTGCATTCCCCAGCCTTGCACATACCTATAGGTGACAACGTTGCTGAAAATCATTTCATTTACTTTTGGGTTTAAGTCGGCGATAAAATCCTGATCTTCGCCCATCATAAAAGCTTGAAATTTAATTCCTTTGATTTTCTCTGTTCTGAATACCCACCGCCATATGCCTGGATTTCTAATTATTGACTCATCAAGAATTTGATTTTCACTTAAGGTGTGAGTACTTAAAACAACTTTCTGGGTGTTGACAATTTCAAAACTACCCAAGCCATAATTCTTGCTTGGATTGAGGGATAACTTATTTGTTATGTCACAGACTCCTGCAATTTGCGGGTAGTCATCGGCATCCCAAAAGGTGATGTATGCGGTTGAACACGCTTGTACTCCGAGATTCCTAGCTTCACCGGGGGACTGCAGCTGACTTTCTATAATGCAAAAGTTTCCACTCACAATATCTGCAAATACTTCCTTAGCTTTATCTCTTTCGGACTGAATTTTGTTGTTTATTATGAGAATAACTTCTATGCCAGCTTCGATAGCTTGCGAAACAGTATCCTTTAAGTCAAAGGCAGATTCGTCCATACGGCGAAGTGGAATCACAGCTGTCAAACCTGTTAAAGACACGGTTTGCCCCTTCATGAATCTTTGACTTTGTGGCCAATACGCTTCCTTAGTTTAGTCTTATGCAATGCAGATCGTTCATCTATCAACGGGTCATCTTGGAGGCGCAGGTCTCGCAGCAAGGCGACTCAATGCTGGGCTACAAGCCGAGGGCATCAAATCTTCTTTTTTTGCCTTGGAAAATCCCACCTACCTTCCGCAGATGGGTGAGTATGAGATTGCACGGTCCGTGATTCAAAGAATTGAAACTGGAATCACGACTTTTACTTCAAAGAGACTCACAAAAGATTCTCTGGTTACTCCAATTAGCGCGAACCTTGTGGATCGAGAATTTCTGCTTTCCAAAAGTAAAAAAGAAAAGACAATATTTCATATCCATAACTGGTTCAACATATTTAGTCACTCTCAACTTGCGGAGCTAAGTCATGAGTTTCAACTGGTCCTAACGCTTCACGATCAAAGGCTTTTCACTGGTGCGTGTCATTACTCATTGGGGTGCCAAAATTTCAAGACAGATTGCGCGCGCTGCCCCCAACTTCCAAGAGTTTTCGAAAAGATTCCTTCGAAAACTCTTGAATCTGATTTGGATTTTTCTAGAGTAGCCTTCGTTACGCCTTCGAACTGGCTAATGAATCTGGCGAAGTCGTCAAAGTTGCTTAGAGACTCCCCTGGTTTGGTAATCTCGAATAGTTTCTACGGTTATGAAAGTTATGTCGAAGAGCACAAGAATATTGGACCGACAATTAATGTTGGCTTCGCCGCAATGGACCCTAAATCATGGATTAAGGGTGGCGACTTGGTTAATTCCTTGATGGCAAAACAGCTGAATGGGAATAGCTTCAGATTTTTCGCACTCTCTGATTTTGAAGACTATAGGGACTTTTGGTGCAATATTGACGTCTTGCTAGTTCCGTCACAAGCGGATAACAGTCCAAATGTGATTCATGAGTCTAAACTCTGGGGAATTCCGGTGGTGGCTTCAGATGTGGGAGGAATTCCCGAGTTGATTGCTCCCGATTTTGATGGGCTAATTCCCGCTCAAGAGATATCGGTTGAGCGAATGGAGTCCGAAATCATTTCGAAAAACTTGCTAAAAACAAATCTGGTGGAGAGACACCATGTTGCGACAACTCATCGAAAACTTCTAGATTCTAGCGTTCCAGCACATATAGACCTCTATAAGTCTTTGCTTTTAAAATAGCGCCTTAATTGGAGAAAGTATGTGGCGCGGTCTCATTCTGTAAATTCTGCTAGCAATTGCTTTATTTGTCTCTTTTTCCAAGTGCTTCGAGAAAGAAATTTCTGTCCTTGCGGAGTTTGCAACTTTAGTTTCTTTTCTGTGTAAGGAGTTATGATCTAAAGTGTGATGAGCAAATTCATCATTACCAATATTGACTACTAGGTTTAAATTAGGCACTATACATTTTAGATTCTGCACCAGCATACCTAGGGCTACGGAGCAATCCCAAGCTTGTAGTTTCCCCCGCTTGACTTTTATTTGCGCTGACAAAAAATACGCTATAGGGGTTATTTTTTGAGGATGCTTAATTGCTGCGACCAACACTTTTACCCATGGAACTTCACTATTTACGAAAATCTTTAAATTTTTCCACTGAGCTCTATTAGTTGCCCATCCCCAAATTAATGGATAGCAACTAATCGTGCTCACATTCATCTCTTCATCCAACCATGGCGAGTCTCCAGAGATTAGAGAAATGTCCTTACCTAATTGCAAACTCATTTCATCAAAATACTCAAGTGCTTGCGGCGTAAGGGTGCAATCATCTTCCAAGATAATGCAGTCTTCTTCGATGCTCAATACAAAATCTATTGCAGTAGGTACTCCCATTTTCACGCCAGCCTGGAAGCGGTTAATGTGAATTGTGATATCTAGTTTTCCCTCAAAGCTTCTTGCACACTGAATGACTTCCTGATTCTCTTTTATGAGTCGCTCAGAGGCTTTGTCGATAACCACATAAACGCGTCTATCGGTGTTGATTAAGCCTTCCAAAAGATTTTTAAGATTTTGAGCACGACAGTAAGTAACAATTAGTACGGGGAGTTTTCGGGGATGCAACGGTATAGAATCGTCGAGTGCAGGATTCATCTAATCAACCAATACTCTCCATAGTTACTGTTTCCTCATTCGACCCTCAGAGACTTGAATCAACGCTTCGAAGTTTACTTGAGATTGCAAGTCTTAAGGTTGAGCATCTCACGGTGCTGCCGAGACGAGACACCGTTTCAATTGCAATTTGGGAGAAAATTAGTCAGGAGCAAAGAAATTTCAGGTTGGTTTTTGATGAAAATCTAGGTATCTATCCTGCTATGAATATTGGCGGTGAGGCTGCGACCGGTAAGTATCTGGTTTTCTGGAATGGCGGGGAACGAATCACTAGTATCGATCAGTTTGAGAAATTGATTGACTACCTTGAAGCATCTTCTTCTCATCAAGTGATTACCCAGGGGGAAATTGAATGGCTGCCCGGACATTTTCAAGATATGTCGACTTACAAGAAATTTTTGTCAGGAAGCAGATCGGATTTCATATCCCACCAAACTTACTTTATTGCCAGAGAGAGCTTTATTCGTGTCAAAGGATTTTCCGAGGCTTTCAAGGTCGCGGGCGATACTGACCTGATTATACGAATGTCAGACAATGAGGTAGATATAGCGCTGGAACTAAGGCCAGTTTGGGTAGAGCGGTCCAGTTTTGCAAGTCAGCATCAACGAATTGCAAGGATTGAAAATCTGAAAATAAGCTTGAAATACATGTTCAAATGGAAAACCAGTCCCAGGCTTTCTCATTTAATCTTTGCAGAAATTGTGGCCGGGCTAAAAGTGTTGGCTAGAAACTTTGAAATTTCAAATCTAAGCTTCTCTCCTTTTGGCAATAACCGAAAAATCTCTAATCAGTTAGGTCTGGCAAATACCAAAGCCAGTTTGGGGAGATTGAAGGCAGCTCAAGCATTTAGTCAAACGTATTCACAACTTGAGTTTGAAGGTACTCGACTGAAAGTCGGAATAATTGGTGGATCTTTAGACGACTTGGAGGCGCAATACCTGCATTCTATTAATTCGAATGTTGTATTTCGAGTTTTAGGAATAGAAAATTCTGATGACTACTTGGACTTAAACCGGCCTAGTAATTCGTGCTTCAATTTTGACTTAGTTTTAGTGTCGCAGGTTCTTGAGCATGTATGGAATCATGAGAACTTTTTTGATCTACTCGTATCAAACGTACGTCCTGGTGGCTTGATTTGGGTTGGTTGTCCGGCATCAAATAAGGTGCACGGTTCGCCAGATTATTTCAGCGCTGGGTTTGTGCCAGGCTATTTGACTAATAATTTCAGAAATAGAAATGTCAAGGCTTTGAGTAGTGGCGGCTTTGGTACCAAGCGCCTCTACTTCGCCACTCACCTGATTCCAGGTTGGCTGACGCCAAGAGGGCATTCATTTCCCTTTTTCTTCGCTTTTGAGGAAAGAGGTGCACTCTCTCGTTTCATTTTGTGGATTAGATTCTTGCCTTATCTGATTTTCTTATCAGTCCTGAACGCAAAAGAGACTGCGAACTCTCGCTGGCATACGGAGACTTGGTGGATGGGCCAGAAGAACCTCTAAGAAAGGGCGCGTTTATTAGTTGGCGTTGAACGTAGACCTTACCTGAATCCAATCCGATGAGATCGCCGGTTCGAATTCAGGATTCGATTTGAACCATGGGGTTGGGACAAAGACATTGTCTTGGTTGCTAACTAGGGTAGCCCCCCACCAGCTAAAGGTTGAATTAGCCATAATGAAAGCGTCGCACTCTCCCATTTTCTGCAGCGTAGCTATCTCCGATGAAATCTCCCGATCAGAAATAACCGAAACCAAATACTTCTCTGAGAAGAAAGAAATTAGGTTCGTATCTAGAGAATTTTCTTCTGCGAAAATCCAAATCTGGTTAAACTTCATTTGCTTTTCAACCCTTGCCAAAGCATTTGCATAATATTCTCTATCGAGTATTCCAAAATTGGAATTACTCACGTAATCGCCTTGGCGTATGTGCACACCGAGAACTACCCCAGTTTTTTCAATTGCCGGAGTGCTAGCCGATTTTATTGAAACTTTAGAGTTACGCAAAATACCTGTTATTCGATTGACCCCCAGCTCATCAAAAGATCTATAGTTCTGGAAGTACCCTAAAACTACTTTATGTCTTGATTCGGAGGTTGATTTTCCTTCGATATCCAGACTCACATTTCTAAAAAGCTGAATGGAAACGAGAACCCTTAGAACAGCTGGTATGAATTTATGGGCTAAGCCACCCTCATAAGAATTTCCTTGGTTTAAATATCTCAAAATTAAAAGCCGAATGAAGAAACTTACGTTAAGAATCTTGACTAAGAATTTTCTAGGCCCAAATTTTGACTTGACTTTATCTGGTAAGTTTAAATTTACAAGCTCCGGAATGCCTTCACGGTTCAATCTTGGTCTAAGTATTTGAGCATTAAGACAAACGCTTGAGTTTGGATAGTTCTCTAGAGCACCCATTAGCTGGAATAGCTGATTTCCAAATCCCCCTTGTAGCAAAACTTCTGCTGTGGGTTCTCTTTCAACTTCGCTTCTGGATAGCCACCTAGGCATAGTAGGCCCGTACGCTTCTTGACAGAGTTTCTGAATCCTTATAAATATATTTTTTTGTTTCTTCAGAATTTGGTGGTAGATGTGTATGCGTCGCCGTCGAATCGAAACCATTATTTTCAACCAATTTCATTCCAGGGAAACAATAATTAAGGTTCAAATTCACGCCCGAAAAAATGAACTTAATAGCCCACGAACTTACGCTTCCGCTTAGTTGGGCGACGGCCATGGGTAGTAAATCCGGGCTTACCTCAAACAGCTTACTTCTAAAGTGCTTATTGAGTGCTAGCCGCATAAGATTAATCTGAGAAAAATTGATTTCACTCCAATTCTCTGCTCGTGTTGCCCATCCCCAGGAATGAAATCTCTTGTTTGTGAAATTCTCTTTGATTGGATTTGCAAAAACTAGGGGAAAATAACCGCATAGCGCTCCGTATTCAGATGTTCCGGATAGCAATCTAGACTCTTCAAGGAACCAGCTTAACAACTGGGGCCGACACTCAAGATCATCCTCAAGAATTATTGCGAAGTCGTATGATTTAAAGACTGCAGTCACACCATTAATTACAGAATTATGCAAACCAAGATTGCTGTCCTGCTCAATTGTCTCTTTACTCAACACCCGAAAGTTTTCGATAATAGATTTGCACTCCAAAATCAATGGAATATCTTTGGGTTCTCTTGGGCCATCGACGAAAAAAAGAAAGTGGAATAGGTCGAGATTAATTGATTGTTCAAGAGATGAAATCAAACTCTTGAGGGTTTTTGGGCGATTGAAAGCAAAAATGACCACGGGAATCAAGTTTAGACTTTGAGAGATAGTGATTTCTTTTGCACTATTTGCTGGCACAGCGCGCTTGATTTCTATTTTTGCTTCTCTATGGCAACAATCAATCAGGAGAGTTTCCTCTAACTTTAGGTTGAGCCCTGCACACCAATCTGTTCCTTTTTCGCACATAAAGCTTGAAACTAGAAGATTATAATTCCAGAATATAGATGCGACAACCCGACGGCTTTTGAGAATGCATTTCTTGAAAAGAATCTTTAACCCCTTCTTGAGCGTTGCATTCCGCATTACTTCAAGGATGGGGATACCTGTTACAGGGTAGTGAAAATCCAAATAGAATTCATACAAATCCTGACATGTTGTCTTATGAGAATTATCCATTTATATCAAATTTTCTCAAGTATGTATCAAGCACTAACATTTTGTACAGAAAATTAACCTCCTGCCATGAGGCTGTTTTCAGGTTGCTCAATGACTTCTCTACATTTCTTTTCCTCAGAAGTCCTAGTTGATTTAGGTCCCCGTTCAACAATATCTCGCCTTTTTGATCGAGTAGAGTCCTGAACCATAAGTTCGACGGAAAGTTAAATCCCGATTTAGGTCTCTTTATAAACTCTTCCGGTATGACTGTAGCCAATTCTTTTTTCAGAAGCGACTTATCTAAATTCAATTTCAGGTTATTTTTAGTGTTTTCTTCTGCAAATTCAGCTAAATCAACGTCTAGAAAAGGGCTTCTGAATTCTACTGAGTGAAACATTGAAACCTGATCGACAAGGCTCAATGAATTACAGGCCAACCAGGTTTCAAATAGCGTTTTCTGTATCTGATTTGGAATTAAATCTGTATTGTCGATTCGAGATCCTGTCATTGAAAACGGGTTGTACATATGGTTCGTTGGAATATCAAGATATTTCCCTAGGAGAGAGAAAGCTGCGTTAAATTCTTGCATCCCAGAATAAAAAAAGAGGTTGCTTTTTTTAGCCTTATGTGGCCGCTCTCTTACGATATCCAATTTGTTTTTATAGATTTTGTAGGCGAAGCTATTGACTGTACTCAGGTAACTAATCTTTGTCCCCGAATTACCGGGTTTCTTTATCTGGGCGCCATTTTCCCTCAAAGCCTTAGCCAGCCACGGATAACCCCAAAACAACTCATCCGCACCAAGACCGGTTAGGCAAACTTTAAACCCTTGCTCGTGAATTTCCTTAGCTAACCTAAATTGAGCGTACCCGGCGGGATCTGCAATGGGATCTTGAAGAGATGAGACAAATTCCTCAAAGTCCAGAACAAACTCTTTCTCGGTAATCTGTATATCGTGCTGAACATTGCCAAGAAACTTTGAGAGTTTCTTGGCCCAAGGTCTTTCATCGAAGTCGTATGCTCCTTCATATCCAACGGTAAATGAATGGATCGGGCTTGAAGTATTTCTGGAGGCAAGAATTGCGACAGCGACAGAATCAATACCTCCCGACTGTGCGATGCATACAGGTACGTCGGCGACTAGATTCCTGCTCACTGCTTTTTCCAGATAGTCAATTAGAGACTTTTTCGGTGACTCTTGAGAAATTTCGCCTGACTTGAAAATCTCGTGTAACTCTAGAAGATTCCCACTTAGGTCATAAGTTGCAACAGTGTTTTGTTTAAACTTCTTTGAATTTTCAAGAATGGTGTGGTTTGGCCCAGTGTATTGGTAATGGAAGTAGTCAAGAATTGCAGCTAGTTCAAGTTTGTTGGCCTGCGAAACATCATAGTTTGTGCTTAATTGCGAGCTAAATACAAGTTTGTTGGCCAAGGTTGTTATGTACAGTGGCTTTTCGCCAAACCTATCTCTAGCTACAATCAAAGTTTTATGAATTTTGTCAAAAATGACGAAGGCAAACATCCCGCGTAACTTACAAAACCCGCTAGACCCATATCTTTCGTAAATCGCAAGAATGACTTCTGTGTCACTCTTGGTGCGAAATTCGTATCCTACTTGCGATAATTCATCTCTAAGTTCTTCATGATTGTAAATTTCTCCATTAAACGTGATCACCGATTGTTCGCTAGTTGCAAGGAATGGTTGTTCTGCTTCCGGGGATAGATCGATGATTGCTAATCTTGTATGTCCCATCCAAACAGGGTCGTCTTTATGAAAGTTAACCCCATCTGGTCCACGTTCCGAAAGAGAATCTAAATGAACATTTAATTCAAGTTCACCGCTCGGAGTCTGATCTAGACTTAAGACAGTCATTATCCCGCACATGAGACCAAACCTTCCTAAAGAGGTGTTCCCGAATCATATATTACTTTGTATGTGCGGTGTCCATTAACCGATTCTCGAGATCTGGATTGTATTTCTCTAACGCATGGAAACCAAAGATAGAATCAATTTGAATTTGTGGATGCCAATAGTTTTCTGTAAAAATTCCAGCTGCTGTCTTTACATCAGGAACATTGAAATTACATATTGTGGATAAATAGCTAAGAACTAAATCTTCATTGTGCCCACCAGATAAAATGTTTGGTGCATACGGTGTAGATTTCGCAAATTTAATTGCTTTAATCATGCTCTCTACATTCCTGATTGAAAGTCCTCCATTTCCAACTTGCACCTCAACGCGACTCTTGAGTGAATGTCTCCTGTTATTCGGATGAAATTCATTTTTATGGATACTCACTCTAAATGGACGTTGCCAAGGAGCACCAATGTAATCGAATCCCAGTGTCAGTATTGGGCTAATGTTTTTACGCAGAAATGCGTCTGTTTGAAGAATTACTACATTCACATAGCTCTCGAACGCAAGATAGAATTCTTCGCACAGAAGAAGCTGATTGTATGATTGAACGCTTCTAAAATAATCAGGAATAAAGAACATGAATTTAGAGTTAGGAAATTGACTCTCAAGACTTTTGCAATCAAGTGTTTCAGGAACTACAAAGTAGTGCGGAAACTGCGAATTAAGGGCAAGTGAAATATGCAGTCTACGCAACTCTAATTCATCAAGGTTGGATTTATGAGTTGGAGTAATTAGGGCTATTGACTTCACCGAGGTAAAATTACTCCATATAGTCACATATATTATCGAATTAAGCGTGAAAACATGTATATAATTGTGAAATCAGCTTCAGGAAAAGAGATTTAATTGACTACAGTGCTCATAACCGGTGTTGCGGGTTTCATGGGAAGTCACCTTGCTGACAAGTTTCTAGAAAAAGGCTATAAAGTCAAAGGTATCGATAATTTTATTGGTGGCTACTCATCGAACGTACCGGCGGGTGTTGATTTCTTTGAAGCTGACCTAGATCACTACGAAAAAATTGAAGGACATTTTACAGATGTGGATTTAGTAATTCATGCAGCTTGTACCGCATATGAAGGTCTTTCTGTATTTTCTCCTTCTCTAATCTCCAGAAATACGTTTCAAATCAGCGCAAATGTGATTAGTGCTTCAATAAAGCATAAGGTTGAGAAATTTGTACTACTGAGTTCAATGGCACGCTACGGGACACAGGATCAAATACCCTTTGTTGAATCAATGCAACCAAAGCCACAAGACCCTTACGGAATAGCTAAAGTAGCATCCGAAATGTTGTTAAAGAATATGGCTGAGACTCACAGCATGAAATATGTGGTTGTCGTTCCCCACAACATCATAGGCCCACGACAAAAGTACGACGATCCGTTCAGAAATGTTGCATCAATAATGATAAACAGGATGCTCCAAGGGAAACAACCAGTGATTTACGGCGATGGTAACCAAAAAAGATGTTTTTCATTTATGAATGACGTTACGAGTCCTATTGTGCGGGCTTGTGAATCTGACTCGGTTAATGGCATGACAATAAATATCGGTCCGGACGAAGAGTATGTCTCAATAAATGAGCTCGCTTCAAGAATCGCAAGGATTATCGGGTTTGATTTAGATCCGATTTATCTCCCCGGTAGACCACAAGAAGTATTAAACGCGAACTGTTCAGCGGATGTTGCAAGGCAACATTTATCTTATGCAACAACAACAACTCTTGATGAAGGACTGGTCGAGTTAATTGAATGGATAAAGGAATCCGAGCCAAAGAAATTCAGTTACCATTTACCAATTGAATTTGTTACTGAAAAAACCCCCATTTCATGGACCACGGATTTGTTCAATGAATAACCCAGAAGAATCGGCCTCTTTCCAATCATTTGAAAAGTCGCCATATTTCTCCGTTAAATATAAGAAATACTTTGCGGTGTATGACCAACTCTTCTCAAGCTTCCGAAACAAGAAAATAACATTTGTTGAAATAGGGATTCTTCAAGGTGGTTCGCTGTTCATGTGGAGAGACTTTTTTGGTCCTGAAGCACGGATAATTGGAATCGATCTCAACCCAGATGCCAAGCACTGGGAGCAATATGGCTTTGAAATTTTTATTGGCGACCAAAGTCAGCCAAATTTTTGGCAAGACTTTGCCAAAATAGTCACAAATATTGACATTTTACTCGATGATGGTGGGCATACTAATCTTCAACAGCTTGTCACTTTGTTTGAGGTGTCCAAATTCGTGAACCCCCAAGGTCTAATTGTAATTGAGGACACACACGCAAGTTATCAAAAAGAGTTTGGGAACCCAGGGCGGTTTTCCTTTATCAATATTACTAAACGTTTAATTGATAATCTTAATTTGCATTTTGAAAACCCTAGTGGGAGAAAAGTTGAATTGGAAAGCATTCACTCAATTGAATATTTCGAATCAATTGTTGCGTTTAAATTCAACTCATTTAATCATGATGTGAATTCTATTGTCAACAACAACGGGACACATATGAATCATGTGGATTTTCGATATGCTAATCAAAGCAGATTGATTAGAGTTCTCCAGGAAATCGAAGGACTACTTTCCTTCAACTATTCGGAAATTGGACGGACAAAATCGTATCTTCGTTTTTTCAACGTGCTACTTGAAAACAAAACCCTTAAACACTTCTTTAAGGTATTGCTTTCTCCTATTCATAAACTTATCCAATTCTTAATTGGCGCCTCTCTTAATTATGAAACTTTCAAGTTCATATCCAAGCAAAAGTTTTAGTTTTTAATTCTAACTTACTCACCTTCTCATCAAATTTTCACGCGTTAGCAAGACCATGATTTTTTATCTAGCATACTACTATAGATTCACTTGCCTTTGCCTAAATCAGAAGTGGGGGTAAATCTGAGCTTTCTGCCCGTTCTATCAAGCCATTCCATAAACAAAAGGGTGGTGGTTGACATGCCCATAATGACAGCAGCCATTACGTACCGCGGTAGAGGTGCCGGACCAATCGCAACCAAAAGCAAATGTAAAAGAAGTAGAGGAAAAAGAGCTTTGATTCGAGTAGCTACAGAACGCGCCTGGATTCTAGATATGAAAAAGTAGATCAAAGGCCAGAGCCAAAGTCCACCCCACCCCCAGAACCAGGAAGCCTGGTTGACTGTAAATGTAAGTGCTTGTGCAATTAACTCCAAAGGTTTTAACATCTTTACGTTTACATCTACAGACGGTTCATCTACGGAAGGATGAAGCATCTCAAAACTATTCTGTAGCGCTATGTTAGTTCCTAGTCCTATTGGAACGTTAGGATCAAGCTCAACTTGGTTATCAGGGCCTTGGAAAAATGGTGGGGGCAGAGCGCCTCGGGATCTCTGTATATGTGCCATTCCGACAATCGCAGGGTTTTTCAAGACTATCTTGAGGTAATTTTCTGCGAATTCTAGATTGAAGTGCAATGCTTCTTTATCGCGACTCTTTAGAGTTCCCACAGGCTCATCTACGGTCGTACAACTTAATGGTGTTGTCCACTCCTCCTTTGGCGCGATAGTTTGTAAGAAATTCCAATCAGAGTCATTCAGGCGTGCTTCGCTATGTTGTGCGACGCATTTGAGATCTGCAACCATCCACGTCGTTCTTGCAGATGGATGATGGTTAGTAATTCCAAATGAGCTTAGAGTAAAAAGTGAAGAGACCAGCACTGCCAATATGACAGCAATTCTGGGCTTCTGAAAGACTTTGAAAATCAGGTCAAGAAATATAACTATCAAACCAAAGTGAGTAGTCATCAAAGATGCATATGCAATAAACACTAAAAGCAGAGATTTCTTTTCACTCTGGACAAACCCAGCCTGTTGCCTTAAATGATAACCGACAAGTAACAGGATTCCAGACACTTGAAAAGCATCGTGGCTTACGGTTAGTCCAAAGACTGAAACAATTGGTGTTGCAAGAATAACTAAATAACTTTTCTTTAATATTCGAATGTCTCCTGGGAGCCCAAGAATGAAATACTTTAGGGAAAAACTAAGCAGTAAATAAGAAATGAGCGAGGCTAAAATGATGCTCTCGCCCCAAAAGGTGACAATCTTCAAGTACCAAAAGAACGTGGCACTCCATAAATCAGTACTTTCACCTCTTTGGATCATCCGGATTGCTTCAGAATTATCAAAGCCGAGTCTCCCTGGAAACATCGCCAGGTACCAAAGACTAAATACGGCCACTTCCAAAATCTTAAATTTATTGCTTAGAAAACGAGAAAGGCTTTGAGAAAGGTTTAATTCAAGCATAGTTAAGCCTACAACAAATAATCTAAAGAGCTGATTCCGTTCGACTTTTCCTACAGAATCTAGCGGTTGCTAACTGGTAATGTCAGGCTCGTGAGACATGGAATCCGGGCCATTAAACTTAAGTCTGCTGTAGATGCGTTTATCGCGCTTGCGCTGGTAAATTTTCTTGGCTTTCTCATTTTATTTATTCTCAAGAGAACCGGGCTTCTTCATAGTTTACTTTTTGAGTTATTGATTATTTCATCTTTTGTAACAGGTACAATTTTTCTCTTGCTTTGGAAGTGTGGCAGACGATTACCTCTTAGTATTGAACCCAAATTAATCATGATTGGCGTACTAGTTTTTTTTCTTCTAGCACAGGGAACTCTACTAAATATAGATAGATCTAGATCTCTGTATGTTCTTTCGTGGGTCCATTTCCATGAAATTTCTTATGTCAATAAGAAGCCATCCCTTGATGATGTCATATCTCCAGAAGCCGAAGTTTGGGAGGCGATTTCTCAAAGAATTGATGAGCATATTGCTCGAGGTCTCATGGAAAACGGAGAGAAGAAGATTAGCCTCACTCCAAGAGGCGAGTTTTACTTCAAAGTTGCAAATATCTTGGGTGATATCTACAGCTTGGATGGATGGAAGCAGAACAAATATTGAAGAAGAGAGTTTTGGTTACTGGCGCTTCTGGTTTTTTAGGTTCATGGGTAGTCCAGAACCTACTGAACGATTCTGAAGTTATCGCGCTCGTCCGCCCTTCGTCAAATGTTTTCAGACTTTCACATCTGGAAGGCTTTAATTTAGTTCGGTTAGATGTATCAGAGTGGGGTAGTTTTATAAGAGTTGCCAAACCGGATGCACTTCTGCTTTTTGACTGGGACGGCGTTCATAACCAAGATCGAAACTCTCAAAGGCAATCTGGGAATCTGGATCGGTGGGTGGAATTGGCAAGAGTGGCTAAAGAGATTGGAATTTCGCTATTGGTTGGGGTAGGGAGTCAGGCCGAGGTAGGGCCTTCGCAAACTGTAATCACAGAGGCCGCCCCGGATAATCCAACCACTCAATATGGGGCCGCCAAAGTTGTCGCTCGACAGGCCATTCAAGAAATTCTCGCAGGCTCGGAAACTCGATTCCTATGGGTTCGGATTTTTTCCACTTATGGGCCAATGGATTCTCCTTCTTGGTTGATTCCGTCGCTTATTGACACCCTGAATGATGGACGTAGTCCTGACTTAACTTTGGGAGAACAAGAATGGTCTTATCTACATTCACTCGACTTTGCGAGAGCAATAAGGGCGCTTCTCAACGATTCAAATACTGCTGGGGTTGTAAACGTAGGAAATGAAACGTTAACAACTGTAAGGGATGTTTGTATGCGCATCACTTCATTAATGGGCTCTTCGATATCTCCTCGTTTTGGTGCAATCCCGTATCGTGACGATCAAGTGATGTTATTAAATCCTTCTTGCGCAAAGCTCAAGTTACTTGGATGGGAGCCGATAGTTTCTATGGATGCCGGACTCAATCAAACAATAGAATGGTTCTCGAGAAAAGAATTAAGTTCGATGAAATTACTGGATGGAAATGAGTTTAATTTTTCGCTTCCCTTAAGGCCATAAATTTCTCAACAATACTCAACTTACTAAGTCCATTTGCCTCTCTAAGGAAACCCTGGTCTCCCACAAGCGAGAGATTCTCTCTGCTACTTGAAACTATTCCTATCTTCGGAAAAGTCATTCTTTCGCTTGCGTATTCGAGGATTGCGGATCCAAAACCGCCACTTTTGCCGTGTTCCTCAACCGTGATTACTGGCCCTTTGTCAAAGGCTTTGTCTAAATAATTTTCGTCAAGAGAGGATACGAAAGGAACTGATGCAACCGCAACATTAATGCCTTTGTCAGCTAATTCTGAATGTGCTTTCAGTGCTACGGTTCCAATACTTCCTGAAAAAAGTATTGTCCCGTCCAACCCCGAAAGCACTTCCACAATTTTCCCAGGTGCAAATTCGATTGGTGCTGTGTGGATATGCAACTCTTTGCTTTTACCTAATCGCAGGTAGGCAGGTTTATCGGTATCGCATAGGAATTTAGTGATTAACTTCGTTTCAAGTGGATCTGCAGGCACTATAACTTCCATATTTGGCAAAGATCTCATGATTGCAATATCTTCTAATGCATGATGCGAATATCCCTGGCTACCATATGCATATCCTGCTCCAACTGAAACGACAACAACTGAATTGTTCATGAGACACACATCATTTCGAATTTGCTCTAAGCATCTTAGGGTGGAAAAATTTCCAATGCTGTAGACAAATACTTTTTTGCCAGTAGAAGCAAATCCTGCAGCCATTCCCATCATGGTTTGTTCATTAATTCCTGAGTTTATGAACTGGCTAGGGAAGCGTTCACTGAATCTGTCTAAGACTCCATATCCGAGGTCGCCCGTGATTAAAACCAAGTCTGGGTTATGTTCTGCTTCTAATGTGAGTACTTCTACAAATGCATCTCTCATAGATGGTTTCTCTCAAGCTGAGAAAGTGCTGATTTTAGTTCTTGATCATTCGGAGATTTATAATGCCAAAGAACTGTGTCTTGCATAAAGTCAATCCCTTTTCCTTTCAGGGTGTTAGCAATGATGCATTTAGGTTTGGTATTGTTTACCAACGCGCTTTCAATTTCCTCATGATTGTGACCATCAATTTCGGTCACATCCCAGCCAAAAGCTTTCCATTTATCTGCAAGTGGCTCAAGCTGAAGGGTTTCTTCTGTGCCAGCTAGTGACTGAATCCGGTTACGATCTATGACCACAATTAGGTTATCTAGGTTGTGTTGATTTGCGACAAGAGCTGATTCCCAAGTTGTTCCTTCGTCGCATTCGCCATCTGAAATGATTACGATGACCTTTCCTGATTTAGAATTCTTTTTTCTGGAGAGAGCAATTCCTAGACCGTAAGGAAATCCATGCCCGAGTGAACCGGTTGAAAGTTCTACACCTGGCACATCTTTGGCCGTCACATGTCCGCCTAGTTGGGCGCCGTTCTGGCAATAAGCGCTCAACCACTCCATAGGAAAGTATTCGCGAAGAGCAAGGACTGAATATAGCGATGCAGCTGCATGCCCTTTAGACAAAATTACGACTTCCCGTGTATCTGATTCCAATGGATCTGAGGTGATTGTTGAAATATTGCAATAAATCGTGGCAATTACATCAACGATAGAGAGTGCAGATCCCACATGTGAGGCTTGTGCAGAATGAGTCATTTTCAAAATCTGTCTTCTTGCTTCAGTCGCAAGGTTTAATGGGTTCTGAAACCGATATTTGGACAAGATGCGAACCCCACATTTCAATCCACTGAATCGTTTTATACTTATCTAGTTGCTAACTCTACTAAATGGGCGGACTATTTCCTGAAGCAGTCTACTATTCGACTAGGTCGATTGGGGGCTAAAGTGAAGGCAGTAATTCTGGCTGGTGGGCTTGGAACACGCCTTAGAGAAGAAACTGAGTTTAAGCCGAAGCCAATGGTCGAGGTGGGGGAACGTCCAATCCTGTGGCACATAATGAAGAATTTATCAGCTCAAGGAATCAGAGAGTTTGTTGTATGCCTTGGATATAAAGGTGAAGTGATAAAAAATTTTTTTGTGAACTACGCGGAGAATACTCACGACATCACTGTGGAGTTAAGTGGAAATGGCTCATTAGTTTTACATAATGAAGATATTCAGGAAGATTGGTCCGTCACTCTGGCCAATACTGGCACGAACACCATGACTGGTGGAAGAATTTATAGAGTTAAGAAGTATGTCGAGGGAGAGACTTTCTTGTGCACGTACGGGGACGGACTAGCAGACATTAACTTACAAGAATTGATGAATTTTCATGAGGAGCATGGAAAGCTAGCTACAGTCACAGCTGTAAAGCCAACAAATCGATTTGGAGCCCTTGAGCTTGGTTTGCACAACCTTGTATCTGCATTCTCCGAGAAACCACAGTCCGACAAATGGGTTAACGGCGGATTCTTTATATTTGAAACAGGGGTCTTTGACTACATCAGTGAAGATTGCGTTCTCGAGAAGGAACCACTTGAAGAGATTGCAAAGAGTGGGCAGCTGCATGCTTACGAACATCATGGTTTCTGGCAACCTATGGATACATATCGAGAGACTCAAGAATTGAACATGCTCTGGGACACTGGAAAAGCCCCTTGGAAAAACTGGGACTAGCGCTGTGCTAAGAGGACTTGAAAGTTACCGTGGAAAGAAAATACTGGTAACCGGTCATACCGGGTTTAAGGGAACTTGGCTCTCAGCAATTCTCTCTATGGCGGGCGCGGAAGTCTTTGGGCTTTCATTAAAGCCAAAAGCGGAATCTCTATACACTCGAGTCGAAAAACTAATGAATGACGAGGCATTCTTAGATATACGCGACCGGGATTTGATCAATGCTTATTTTCAAAAAAACAAGTTTGATGGGGTATTTCATCTGGCTGCCCAGCCTCTCGTAAGGCTCTCTTACCTTCAACCTATTGAAACATTCGACACCAATTTAATGGGTACCGCGCACCTGCTTGAAGGAATTACCAAGAATTCTTCAGCAAAGTGGGTAGTAGTAATTACCACCGACAAAGTTTATGAGTACTCAGGGGAAGAAATTGCCCTGAACGAGAATGAAAGATTAGGCGGTTCTGACCCGTATAGCGCGAGTAAAGTAGCTGTAGAGCATCTGTTAGTTTCATGGCGGAATGTCATTTCATTCACGAATTCTGAATTAAGACTAGTAAGTGTCCGAGCGGGAAATGTCATTGGTGGTGGCGACAACGCAGTCGATCGCCTGCTGCCCGATATTGTTAGAAATTTCAAAGCTGGCCAAAAAGTTGTTATACGAAACCCAACTTTTGTTCGACCTTGGCAACATGTACTGGATCCGTTAAGCGGGTACCTTTTGATTGGAAAGCGATTCATGGCGGGTGATTCGGTATCCGATTCCTATAATTTTGGTCCGACTGAAGAATCAAAATTAACTGTGCAAGAAATCGCTGACATTGCGGCAGAAATCTGGCCTGGAAATCCAGGAGTACAAATTCATCATGATGAAACTCGTATTCATGAAACTCCATTTCTTTGGCTGGCTTCAGATTGTGCGCGTTCAGAGTTGGGATGGCAGAATAAATTTGAAGCCAGAGAAGCGGTGCAGCTAACCTTGAATTGGGAAATTGACTCTCAAATTGATTCGCCTACTTTAGTTTTAGAAAAGCAGATTAAAAGCTACTTCGGGGAAATAGAATGAAAAAAATTTCCATAATTACGCCTTGCTTTAATGAAGAACTTAACGTGGAAGCCTGCGCAAAGACTCTCCAAGACGTAATGCGGGAGAATTTGTCTCATTATTCTTATGAACACATTTTTTCTGATAATGCTTCAACGGATGGCACAGTAGAGATTCTTCGAAGACTCGCTCTCAAAGACCCGAGCATAAAAGTTATTGTGAACAGTAGAAATGTGGGTCCATTTAGGAACATGTGGAACGCGATGAAGAGTGCCTCCGGGGATGCAGTGATCCCTTTGTTGCCCGCTGACTTACAAGATCCTCCTTCTGTGATTCCTGAATTTGTCACTTCTTGGGAAAATGGCAACTTAATCACTTATGGCGAAAGAATTAATCGTCAAGAATCTATCCTCATGCGAGGTGCTCGCTCTGTTTACTATCGGATAATAAGCAAGTTCGCTAGCACCAATATTCCCCTCAATTCTGGTGAGTTTTTGTTGGCTGATAAGCGAGTAATTGACTCAATTCTTCTCTTGGACGACCAATATCCTTATATTCGTGGCCTGATTGCTCAGACGGGTGTGAAGAGTTTCTCTGTACCGTATACATGGGTGAAAAGAGCGCGGGGAAAATCTAAAAACAGCTTGATTTCCCTCATTGACCAGGCGATCAATGGGTTTGTTTCAACTTCTCGAGTGCCTGCGAGGCTTGCACTTCTCGGAGGATTCGTCATGTCCGGCCTTGGCTTAATGTATGGTGTTTTCAACTTTGTAATGGCATTGTTTTATGACCTTGGAACCCCAATAGGTTTAACTACAGTAATTGTTGGCATTTTTCTCTTGGGTGGAATACAACTCTTCTTCCTTGGCATCATCGGTGAATACGTACTAAGTATTCACGGTCAAGTCAGGAAAAGTCCTGCTATGTTCGAAGTTGAACGAATTAATTTTGAAAAATAGGAGATGAATTGAATGTGTGAGGAGCGCTAATGGAAATAGCCACCAAATGTGCAATATGCGGTGCGTACTCAAATTCTGAGGTCTTTCTGCCAGCAAATGGACTTGGGTCTCGACCAGTAGACGAGCTGTTCTCTGCCCGTCGCCTCCCAGATCGAATTTATTACCAGTGGGTACGATGTAAATCCTGCGATTTGCTCAGATCTGACCCTGTTCACGAAGTTGATTTAGCTGAACTATATGAGAAATCTGGATTTGATTATTCTTCAGAGTTAGAGGGTTTGACCAAGACTTACATGAAAATTGTTAACAATTTACTGAAGGTGAAGAAGTCCAGCTTAAGCATTTATGAGGTTGGGGGAGGCAACGGTTTCTTTCTCGCAGCGGCAAAGGATTCTGGTTTTAAAGAAATTTGTGGGATTGAGCCGAGCGCTGAGGCAATTGAAATGGCGAGGCCAGATGTAAAAGCCAGACTCATAAAGTCCATGATGGGGCCAGGTGTGATTCCAAGAGAATCATTCGACGTCGGAACAATGTTCCATACTTTGGATCATTTGCCGGACCCTGGTGGGGTTCTTGCAGCCTGTAAAGATGCCCTTGTGCCAGGGGGACTTTTTGTTGTCGCTGTACACAACGAGCGATCAATTTCAGCACGTCTACTTGGGGGAAAGTCCCCTATTTTCGATGTAGAACATACTTATTTATTTTCTCAAGGCACGGCTAAGAAACTTTTTCAGAGTGCGGGTTTTGTGGATGTTGATTCAGGCGTTTACTGGAATACATACTCTTTAGCATATCTACTTCACCTTTTACCTCTTAATCAAAATCTTAAAGCCCGCGTACTTTCGTCGGCCATAGGATCAATTCTGGGAAGAATAAGGTTGACCGTTCCTCTAGGTAATATCTGGATTTCTGGTAGGAAGCCAATTTAACAAACTGCGCCACAGCAAAATCTCACTCTAGGACTTTAGTTTATCCTTTACTTTAGATGCCAACTGTCTCAGCATCCAATTAAGATTCTGTAGCTTAATGGCAAGACTTCTGACTTTGATTTCTTTTATATCATTATTTACATACATAGCATCGCCCCAACCCACACCGAGAGCCCAACGGGTTGTAACTCTGCCAAAACCTTTATTCCTTAGGAATTCATCCAAATCATTAACTAAAGTGCATTCTTTGTAAACTTCGGAATTATTTACTTCGGTATAAATCCATTTAAACTCTGAAATTCTTTCTCCTAGGCCCTTTAGCGCCCTTAGTTCAACGCCCTGAACATCAACATTAAGAAAGTCTGCAAACCTTTCCCGAGGAATGACCTCGTCTAATCGTTTAGTCTTGACTTTAATTGATTTGTCATACTTGATGTCCGGGTAACTTTCAGCATGACTTCCTAGCTCGAGCAAACTAGAAGATTCTCCATTTGATGCAATATGAAATTCTAATTCAACTTCGGATTCATCCCATACTGCCGCTTCAATAATGACATTTCCTTCCGGGGGAAGTCTACGGTTAAGCTTTTGAACCAAATCTGGTTGAGCTTCAACCCAAACTACGTTTCCCCACCCATGCAGCTTGTATTCGGTGGATTCTTCTGCCATGTGGGCTCCTACATGCAATACACCCTCAGGTCTGACTTTAAAATTTCGGACGAGTTCACGGACTGGTATCAACATAGTTCGATCCTACTTAGAACTATTCCAGTAACTAACCGCCGGTGGCGCTAGGTTAGACTCTTGAAGTATAAGCATTCGAGTGCGGACTATTCTTATCAGTCAAGAACTACACGGCCGGAAGGGGTCAAAAGGTGCACCGCAACAATGCCCGACTGGTCATCATTTGCAGATGGATCTACCCATTCAATATCTACTTCACCAAGGGACGCCAAAATTTCACCTTGGAACCAAGAGTCTGCGAGATGATTAGCGTCTGCAATTACAATTTTTTCAATCTCCGCTAACGGTGTCCCGTCCTGTGATGGGTGATCTGCAGATAGCCACTGGATAAAGAAGGGGAATTCACGAGTATCGGCAATTTCCTTAACTCCGATTTGCTTCCACCTAAGATCTGTTCCATTAGGACGAGTGCGGTGTCCCTCAATTGCATCGCGACCAAATTTCGACTCAATGGGCGCAATATCTTTTGTACTAAACACCCAGGTGAACCAACCGCCACCTTCGTTGGCCTTTTTCGATACAGCCTTTCCCCACGGTGTTTGTTCTGTGGCTGGGTGATCAAGTGGGCAGACAACTTCAATGTATTGGCTGTTCTTGAGTGCTGCCGTGAAGTTGCGTGTGCCGAAGCGTGGATGAATTCCACCATCAACAAATGTGCTGCCAAGGCGAGCGCCAAGTCGCTGCACAGTGTCAGCAAGTTGGTCATGGGAAGTCACATACGAAATATGGTCTAGATACATAGTGGAATTGTGCCTTATCCCTAGGAGTGGTAACTACCAATGAGTTCGTTTAGCTGCCTTGAATAGTCGACTCTAATCAAGAAATCTAGCTGGATGGCTTCCTTACAACCCAGAGCAAGTGGGAAGGATTATCTCTAGGCTCAAGCCCACGGCAGAGTCGAGTCAAGGCCAGTAACCCCTTATGTGAGCGCACAAATCTTCGCACCCTTTCTTTGGGAAGCGCATGAATTCTTCGAGCCTTGAACTCTGAAGTCGATTCAAAAATTGCATCTCCGAAGTGCCATGAGTTAAACAAAATTTCAAAACTCCCTGTAAAGCCGTAACCCAAGCTTCCCGCCCAAGGATTATCTCCAGAAAAATACAACTCTAAAGTCTCTTTAGTCACAAAGTTAACGTGTGTTGGGTCCTGAAAAGCAATTGGAGAAGGAATTGCTGGAGTTAAAGCAATGAATATGCCCTCTGGCTTCAAACATCTCAATACTTCAGACATTAATGCTACAAACGGAAAGGTTACTTGACCGTCCTGCGTCCGCTCCCAACGTGGAATATGCTCTAGCACATCAAATGCAGAAAAGCTCTGAATGGAGTTTGTCTCAAAAGGTAGTGGACACGTCAAATCTGCAAGCACGGATTTGTGTGAGGTTCCTTCAATTAAATGAATGTCTGTCGCAATTAGGTTTGGAACACGTAAAGGATTTCTCGGTTGCGCTCCAGCACCAAGATCAACGTGCACCGCATCAGGAGAAAAATGAAATTCAGGGATGTAATCTTGCCACTCCAAGAGTTTCATATCGGAGCTCTTCTCACTTTCCTTGCAGTTGAGTTAAAGGATTGAAGGAGACCTTAACTCAAAGACTGATACTCAGCAATTTCGTTTCGATGGATTAGAGTTTTCTAACAGGAAATCATCAATTTGGTCGTCGAACAGGCGTTTCCCTGACCTTGGCCTGGTAGACCTTCGCGCGCCAGAGAGGCATACGCAGAATTAGTTAGCAGTCAATTAAGACCTTATGCCCACGCACATGGGTTGCTGGGTCGCCGGAGTTGCGCATTGAAAGTCTCGTCGGCAGCACTTCTAGTTGTTTTCTTGTGCGCATTAGCCAGATAAAGTCTTAGTATTATCAGGTTGTCATTGTCTGTTAGCGGTGAATGATGGTGCAGCTAGCGCGAGTGCTGTAGCCAGGGCTGCGATTCTTCCCGTATTCATAAAGACAAGTTTTAATGGTGATGTAGAAGATGTTTACATCTACTGCTTAGTCAATTGGCACATTAGAGATTCACATGTAACTAGTAGTGCTACGTTGTGGGTAAGATTGGCGCGGGCAGCCATGATTGCGCTAATTTTCAAGATTGTGGAGTTTGCTGGATTTTTTGCGGCGCAGCTTTCGATTTGCTCGCGCATGTCTGTATTTATTATGTATTCATTATTACCTGTTTGGACCATCATAACATCTCGGTAGAACGTCGCTAGGTCAAGGAGCGCGACATCGATGGAGTCACGAACCATTCGGGTTGCTCGTGATTTCTGCTCCTTCTCAAGTTCTTTTACTGCCTTAGAGCCGCCAGTCGCCATTCCTCGGCCTGTTGCGCCTTTTCCATAAGCTTCTTGTAGTTTTTCAATCTCAGTTTCATCGCGTGACTCTGAAGTTGCCTTTGCTTCTTCAGTTGCAATGTCAACAAGAGTTAGTGCTGCCTGAAGAGTGGAGGCAAGAGAGCCTAATTGCATGGGTAACTTCATAATCACTTTTCGATTACTGCGCGCAGTTTCATTCTTTGCCAAATATCGAGCTCGTCCAATGTGCCCCTGACTTACCTTTGCGGTAAGTTGCGCCATATCTGGTGAAATCCCGTCTCGATATATCAAGACCTGAGTAACCGCTTCTATTGAGGGTGTCCGAAGTTGAAGATGGCGACAACGAGATCGAATCGTTGGCAAGACATCATGAAGCGTTGGCGCGCAGAGTAGCCAGACAGTTCTTGTTCCTGGTTCTTCGATTGCTTTGAGAAGAGCGTTCGCTGCAGATTCAGTAAGTCGATCAGCGTCCTCCATCACAACCACTCGCCATCCACCCATAGATGGTGCCCAAGCAACTCGTATGACTAATTCACGGATTTCTTCAACCTTGATTGATAAGCCTTCGGTACGAATCACTTCAACATCAGGGTGACCACCTGTTTTGGCAGCGTTGCAATCACTACAGGTTCCACAACCGTCGTTAGGGCAGATGAGGGCTTGTGCAAAAGCGAGTGCTGCTGAGGATCTGCCTGAGCCTGGAGGGCCCGTAAAGAGCCAAGCATGGGTCATTTCTTGGGTTTGAGCGCCCTGACGTGAAGCGTCGGCCGCTGATTGAAGAATTTCAATGATGTGTTCTTGACCGACGAGGTCATCAAAGACAGATGACATTTACTTTCTAAACCGCTTCTTTTTCTCAGGTTCAGAGTTGCGCTTGAGAGCTTGTAGTTCACTGACACGCTCAGTGATTTGACGATGGATTTCATCTACGTGTTGCGTTCCGTCGACAACGAAGTATCTTTCAGGGTCCATCATGGCAATCTGTAGGTACTCCTGGCGAACACGTTCGTGGAAGTCATTTGACTCAGCTTCAAGTCGATCACGTGATTGCAAACGACCCAAACCAATTTCAGCTGGGACATCAATCAAGATGGTAAGGGTTGGATACAGACTTTCAGTTGCCCAACGAGAGATGCGAGCAACCTCTGCTGGATTAAGAATGCGGCCTGCACCTTGGTAGGCAGCAGATGAATCAAAGTATCGGTCGGTGATAACAACATCGCCGCGATCAAGCGCTGGTCGAATCACAGAGTAGACATGGTGCGCGCGGTCTGCAGCATAAAGAAGCGCTTCAGCGCGCGGACTAATGGCACCTGTTTCATGTCCGAGAAGAATCTTTCTCAAATCTTTTCCTAAATCTGTCCCACCTGGTTCACGTGTGAGAACAACAGATTCACCCTCTTGCTCAAGCCACTGAGCAAGAAGCTTTGATTGTGTTGATTTACCGGTGCCTTCGCCGCCTTCAAAGGCGATAAAGATTCCTTGGGCTGGTGCTCCAGTAATTGAACCCAGTTCACCCTGAAGGGCGGACTTGATATCTGACCAAAGTGAGACGTTGGGGCGATCTTTCATCTGGTGATAGGAAACTGATCCAATGAGTACTGCGATGAGCCCGGCTATGCCGATAGTGATTTGTGCGCCGTTGTAATCAAGTGTGAAGTTCTCAAATTGATAGCTGTGTTCACCGATGGTGGCCGCAATGATTGGGGCAATAGCTAGAACTGCTACCAAGGTGATGCGGATGATGGATTGTACGAAGGCAAAGGTGCGCCCACGGACATCATCGTGGACTTCCATACCAAGCATGGTGAATCCAG
>JACCDN010534759.1_pt1 | contig 27886 bp, 22 predicted proteins | sample 7441691 | NCBI WGS metagenome assembly JACCDN01 (sample SAMN15323439, study PRJNA562643) | freshwater metagenome | isolation source: river surface water | place: USA:Blue River Watershed | collected 2017-08-16 | reverse complement strand
GATAACATCTCTATGGTTGTTGATTTGATCGCTCCAATTGCCATGGACGAAGGTTTGCGTTTCGCAATCCGTGAAGGCGGCCGCACTGTCGGCGCTGGCGTTGTAGCTCAAATTATTAAGTAATATTTCCCCCCTTGAAAAAATAGGGGGTATTTTTTTAGGAGTGTAGCTCAATTGGCCAGAGCACCGGTCTCCAAAACCGGGGGCTGGGGGTTCAAGTCCCTCCACTCCTGCCAGTACATCAAGTGAGGAATAGATGCAAAAATCATCGCCAGTAGAATTCTTTAAACAAGTCAGGCAAGAAATTAATAAAATCTCTTGGCCTACAAGAAAAGAAGTTATCATTACGGGAATCATGGTTTTCATCATGGTTTTGGTTTCAGCAGTTTTTTTCCTTGGCGTTGATACGGTATCAGCTTTTATTATTAAAAGTATTTTAAGTTTAGGATCAAAGTTATGACCGAAGTTGTCCATCGTTGGTATGTTGTGCACGTATATTCCGGAAACGAAAAAAAAGTTGCTCAATATATTCGCGAACAAGCAGATAAAAAAGGTATTTCAGAAGAAATTTCACAAGTTCTAGTCCCTACAGAAGAAGTTGTTGAAATTCGTCGTGGCGTAAAAGTAAATGCAGAAAAGAAATTTTTCCCAGGTTACATCCTTGTAAAGATGCAACTTACGGATGAAAGTTGGCATTTAGTAAAAAATACGCCAAAAGTTACAGGTTTCTTGGGGTCGAAGATAAAACCAACCCCAATCACAGAAGCTGAAGCGCAAAGGTTGCTTAATCAATTACAAGAAGGTGCAGTTGTTACAAGGACTGCGCTTAAATTTGAAATTGGAGAAACAATTAAGGTTTCAGATGGTCCATTTGCATCATTTAACGGTGTCGTTGAAGATGTGGATGAAGAAAAAACAAGGCTTAAAGTGTCAGTTACAATCTTTGGCCGAGCAACTCCTGTAGATCTTGATTTCTCACAGGTTGAAAAAGCGTAAACAACAGCGGAAGGTCCTTAGTCAGACCAATTCCCGCGAACCTAACTATAGAAAGAGGTTATTATGGCTAAAAAAGTACTCGCTTACATTAAGCTGCAGATCCCTGCAGCAAAAGCAACTCCATCCCCACCTATTGGTCCAGCTTTAGGGCAAAGAGGTTTAAATATCATGGAATTTTGTAAGGCATTTAATGCGCAAACTCAAAACATCGAAGCAGGAACTCCGATTCCTGTTGTGATTACTGCGTTTACGGATAAAACGTTTTCATTTATCATGAAATCACCACCTATGACTTTCTTCTTGAAGAAAGCTGCGAAAATTGAAAAAGGAACTACCACTCCTGGTCGTGAAACCGTTGGTGAAGTTTCAATGGAACAAATTCGTGAAATCGCAACCAAGAAAATGGTTGATTTAAATGCAAACGATGTTGACGCTGCAATGCAAATGGTAATTGGCTCTGCAAGATCAATGGGCTTGAATATTGTGGGGGCATAAGAGTTATGGCAAACAAATCAAAAAGAATGAAAAAAGCGTACGAAGGTTTAGATCGCAATAAATTGCACACTTTAGAGCAAGCTGTAACAATGGTTAAATCTGCTCCAAAAACAAAGTTTGATGAAACTGTTGAACTTGCATTAAACCTTAACGTAGACGTAAGAAAAGCTGAACAAGCGCTTCGTGGCGTGGTCCAATTGCCTCACGGAACAGGAAAAACATTACGTGTTGCGGTATTTGCAAAAGGCCCAAAAGCTGAAGAGGCTTTAAAGGCAGGTGCTGATATCGTTGGAGCTGATGATTTGGCCGATAAAGTTATCGCCGGAGAAATCAATTTTGACCGCTGTATTGCAACTCCAGACATGATGGGTGTTGTTGGTAAAATTGGTAAAATCTTAGGTCCAAAAGGCCTTATGCCAAATCCAAAGCTTGGAACAGTCACAATGGATGTAACAGGCGCTATTACAGCAGCAAAATCAGGACAAATTGAATACCGTACAGACAAAGCAGGCATCATTCATGCAGGTGTTGGTAAAGTAAGTTTCGACACTGTAAAGCTTGTTGAAAACATTAATGCACTTGTCGATGTTATTGCAAAAATAAGACCAGCCGGAGTAAAGGGAACATACATGTTAAGAATGGCTGTTTCATCAACAATGGGACCTGGTATTAAAGTTGATTTAGCCTCAATTAAGGCGTAACAAAATTCGTGAAAAAGAGTCATTCTTTTTCACGATAAGAGAGAGAAAACCTCTCTCTTGTCCTAGACTGCAGGTATTTATAAATCCTGCATAGACAAGAGAGGGAGTGTACAACACTTCCATTCTTGGATCGGACACTTGAGTTTCTGTGATCTATTATAAATCACAGGTGGTGTTAATCAAAAATAAGGAGTCAAATTCGTGAATAGAGCTCAAAAGCAAGAACTAATTGCTAACTGGCGTGACCAATGGCAACAAGCTGGCCTTGTTGTTCTTGTTAACCAAGTTGGGTTAACTGTAAGCGAAATGACCGATTTGCGTCGTAAAATGAGAGCTGAAAATGCTTCATTTCGCATTGTAAAAAATACATTAGCGAAAATCGCAATTACAGGAACAGCGTTGGAAGATTTATCTCCTTCTTTCACAGGCCCTGTTGGCGTTGCATTCTCACAAGATCCCATTGCTGCGGCAAAAGTTGTTGACAAGTTTGCATCCTCAAACAACAAGGTAAAAATCCTTGGCGGTTTCATGGATGGTCAAGTTTTAACACAAGATAATGTTAAAGCTCTTGCCAAACTTCCATCTTTGGATGAACAACGTAGTATGCTTATCGGCATTATCAGCGCACCTGCGACAAAAATCGCGCGCTTGCTTAAAGAACCAGGGGCACAGATTGCTCGTGTGTTATCAGCACACAGCAAACAAAATTAATAAAATATTATAAAAATTATTTAGGAGTAAAATTATGAGCAAAGTTGCAAAATTAGTAGAAGATTTATCAGCGTTAACAATCCTTGAAGCTGCAGAACTCAGCACAGCATTAGAAGAAAAGTGGGGCGTTTCCGCTGCTGCTCCTGTTGCAGTTGCTGCTGCAGGCGGTGCTGCCGCCGCTGCTGTTGAAGAACAAACAGAATTCAGCGTTATCCTTAAGGAAGCTGGTCCAAACAAGATCAATGTGATCAAAGTTGTACGCGAAATCACTGGTCTTGGCCTCAAAGAAGCTAAAGACTTGGTTGAAGCTGCTCCAAAGCCTGTTAAAGAAGGCGTTAGCAAGGATGAAGCTGCTAAGCTTAAAGAAAAAATTGCAGCAGAAGGTGCAACTGTTGAAGTTAAGTAATTACTTAATTACAACATAAAATAATACTGGAGGCCCTAGAAATTCTAGGGTCTCCTTTTCGTCGTTTGAACTGATTTTTAATTATTAATTAAGTCCCAAGGGGGAACACTATGGATATTTCGTACACAGGTCGCAAAAGATTTCGCAAGAGTTTTGGAAGAATACCTGAGGTCGCTCCAATGCCAAACCTTATAGAACTACAAAAAAGTTCTTATGATTCATTTTTACAATATGACGTTCAAGCACAGGATAGAGAAGATATTGGTCTTCAAGCGGCATTTAAATCAATCTTTCCCGTAAAAGATTATGCTGGAAAAGCTCAGCTCGAATTTGTTAAATATGGATTTGAAAATCCAAAATTTGATGTTTCTGAATGTGGACAAAGAGGCGGCACATATGCTGTTGCTCTACGTGCAACCTATAGATTGATCTTATGGGAAACAGAAGAAGCTACTGGCGCAAGAACTATAAAAGATATAAAAGAACAAGAAGTGTACATGGGTGACATGCCCCTAATGACCCCAAATGGTACATTCATCGTTAACGGAACAGAACGCGTTGTTGTATCTCAGATGCACCGCTCTCCTGGTGTATTTTTCGATCATGATAGCGGGAAAACACATGTTTCAGGAAAATATTTATTTTCAGCAAGAATCATCCCCTACCGTGGTTCATGGATTGATTTTGAATTTGACTCAAAAGACTTAGTTTATGTACGCATTGACCGTAAACGCAAAATCCCTGTCACGACCCTATTGATGGCTCTTGATGATGAAAAAACACAAAAAGCCAAATACGAAGCCAAAGAAAAAGGTGAGACTTTCCAAGCCTCAACCGCAAAAGGGATGAGCCGTGAAGATATTTTAAATTATTTTTACACATCTCAAGAGTATGTTTCATCCATGAATGCTTGGCGTTATGATTACGTCAGCGATAAATGGAAAGGGGTTAAAGTTTCTCACGATATCGTAGACGCTGATACTGGAAAAGTTGTCATCCCAAGCGATACAAAAGTAACTCATCGTTTGGCGAAAAAATTAGAAACTGATGGTTTGAAAAGCATTTTAGCTCTTGGTGAAGATCTGGTTGGGAAGTTTCTAGCGCGGGCTATTATAGATAACTCAGGAGAAGTCTACGCTGAAGCTGGTGATGAAATCGCATTAGCCTTACTTGAAAAATTATCAAAGAATGGCATTGATCGTATTCATGTTTTAGATATTGATCATACAAATGTGGGTCCTTATTTGCGTAATACGTTAAAAATAGATAAGAACAATTCACGCGAAGAGGCTTTAATGGAAATCTATCGCGTTATGAGACCTGGTGAACCACCAACATTGGAAGGTTCAGAACAGCTCTTCACATCATTATTTTTCGACTTAGAAAGATACGATTTATCATCTGTTGGTCGCGTAAAAACAAACTCAAGATTAAACCTTGATTTACCTGTGACTACACGCGTTTTGGCACGTGAAGATTTCTTAGGAGTTACAAAAGCGCTCTTGGATCTTAAAGATGGGAGAGGTCAAATTGACGATATTGACCATCTTGGAAACAGACGTGTAAGATCTGTTGGAGAACTCCTTGAGAATCAATACAGAACCGGGCTTACTAGAGTAGAACGTGTCATCAAAGAGCGTATGTCTTCTCTTGATTTGGAAGATGTTGTTCCAAATGATTTGATTAACGCAAAACCAGCAGCATCTGCTGTACGTGAATTTTTTGCATCTTCCCAGCTATCACAGTTCATGGATCAAAATAATCCCTTGGCGGAAATTACTCACAAACGTCGTTTGTCTGCCTTAGGACCTGGCGGTTTGACACGAGACAGAGCTGGATTCGAAGTACGTGACGTCCACACAACCCATTATGGTCGTATCTGCCCAATTGAAACACCAGAAGGTCCAAATATTGGTCTAATAAACTCCTTAGCAACATATGCCAGGATCAATCAGTACGGATTCATTGAGACTCCTTATAGAAAAGTAACTGATGGACTTGTAAGCAATGAGGTTATCTATTTATCTGCTATGGATGAAGGAAGATATACTATTGCTCAGGCAAACGCAGAACTCAGCGACGAAGGAAGAATCACATCTGAATTTGTCAGCGCACGTAAAGCGGGTGATTTCATAATCGCGCCTATCGGGGAAATTGAGTTAATGGATATTTCGCCAAAACAGCTTGTATCTGTAGCCGCATCACTTATTCCTTTTCTTGAAAACGATGATGCCAACAGAGCTTTGATGGGATCTAACATGCAAAGACAAGCTGTTCCTTTGTTAAAATCAGAGGCTCCTCTTATCGGTACGGGCATGGAAGGAACTGTTGCAAGGGATTCTGGCGTCACTGTTATTGCAAAAAATTCAGGGATTGTTGACCAAGTCGATGCAAATAGAATTGTTGTACGCGTAACATCCAACACAGATGATGTTGCTGGCGTTGATATTTACAACCTATTGAAATTCCAACGTTCCAACCAAAGCACATGTATTAACCAAAAACCATTGGTTCGCGTTGGCGATCGAATTGAAATCGGAGATATTATTGCTGATGGTCCATCCACAGATAATGGAGAACTTGCGCTTGGAAGAAATGTTCTTGTTGGTTTCATGTCTTGGAATGGGTATAATTTTGAAGACTCAATCATTATCTCAGAGCGAATTGTAAAGGATGATGTATTTACTTCTATTCACATTGAAGAGTTCGAAATCATGGCACGTGACACAAAACTTGGAAATGAAGAAATCACGCGAGATATTCCAAACGTTGGCGAAGAAGCTCTAAAGAATCTTGACGAAGCTGGTATTATTTCCATTGGAGCCGAGGTTAAACCTGGCGATATTCTTGTTGGAAAGGTGACTCCAAAAGGAGAATCTCCAGTTACCCCAGAAGAAAAACTTTTACGTGCAATTTTTGGTGAAAAAGCCTCTGATGTAAGAGATTCATCTTTACGCGTTCCGCCAGGAGTTAATGGCACAATTGTTGAAGTGCGAGTTTTCTCAAGACGCGGTTTAGATAAAGACGAACGTTCTTTAGCAATTGAAAAAAATGAGATTGATCGACTTGCAAAAGACAGAGATGACGAAAAATCTATTTTAGAAAGAAACTTTTACGCAGGACTTCACAACCTTTTACTTGGCCAAACAATTACAAAGGCTCCTACAGGGGTAAATGTTCAAACTGGAACAGTTGTAACTGAAGATTTCTTGAAATCTATAACAAAAGGACAATGGAGACAAGTTATTGTTGAAAGCGATGACATTGTTCGCCAAATTGAAGGACTTAAGGCTCAGGTTGATTCAGCCATTGCCGCTTTAATGCAGCGTTTTGAGGATAAGGTTGAAAAACTCAGAAGAGGTGATGAACTTTCTCCAGGCGTATTGAAAATGGTAAAAGTTTTCGTGGCAGTTAAAAGAAAGCTTCAGCCTGGAGATAAAATGGCCGGTAGACACGGTAACAAAGGTGTTGTGTCATGTATTGTTCCAGTAGAAGATATGCCGTATCTAGAAGATGGAACACCTCTTGATATCGTTTTGAACCCACTTGGTGTGCCCTCACGTATGAATGTTGGACAAATCCTTGAAACTCATTTGGGTTGGGCGTCCATGAATCTTGGAAAGCAAATCAATAAATTAATTACAAATTGCAATAATAATCAAATTGACACTAAAACCTTAAAGAAAGAATTAAGCTGTTTATACAAAGATGCAAAGATAGATAAAATCGTAGACTCTTTTGATGCGGATCAGACAATGGAGCTTGCTTCTAACTTAATTAATGGTATTCCGATGGCAAGCCCTGTGTTTGACGGAGCAAAAGAAGAGGAAATTACAAATTTCTTATCTCTGTCGGGCGTTGACACATCAGGACAAGAAAAGCTTTATGATGGAAGAACAGGAGAACCATTCAGCCGAAAGGTAACAGTTGGCTGTATTTACATCCTCAAGCTTCACCATTTGGTTGATGAAAAAATTCACGCACGTTCTGTCGGTCCGTACAGCTTGGTCACTCAACAACCTCTTGGAGGAAAAGCTCAATTTGGTGGTCAACGTTTTGGAGAAATGGAAGTCTGGGCGCTAGAAGCTTATGGCTCAGCATACACTCTTCAAGAAATGCTCACTGTTAAATCAGATGACGTTGCAGGTCGTACAAAGGTTTATGAAGCAATTGTACGAGGCGACGACAATCTTGAAGCTGGAATTCCAGAATCATTTAACGTACTTGTAAAAGAGCTCAAATCTTTGGGGCTTAATGTTGAATTCAATCAACGCACGATATCATAAGAGGATAATAAACATGCAAGGTATGAACAGAAACTTAGTTAATCTTTTTTCACCGCTATCCACTGCTCAACAGTTTGATGAAATACAAATTTCTGTTGCCAGTCCAGATCAAATCAGATCTTGGTCTTATGGGGAGATTAAGAAACCAGAAACCATTAACTACAGAACATTTAAACCAGAACGAGATGGTCTTTTTTGTGCACGTATTTTTGGCCCAATCAAGGATTATGAATGCTTGTGCGGTAAATACAAGCGTATGAAATACAGAGGCGTTATTTGTGAAAAATGTGGTGTTGAGGTTACTCTTACAAAAGTACGTCGCGATCGCATGGGACACATTGAGCTTGCATCACCAATTGCGCATATCTGGTTTACAAAATCACTTCCAAGCAGAATAGGTTTCTTGCTCGATATGTCCCTTAAAGATATTGAACGTGTTTTATACTTTGAAAGCTATATTGTTGTTGAGCCAGGTTTAACTGATTTAGCTATGGGGCAACTATTATCTGAAGAAGAGTATGTTGATGCTCAAGATCGTTATGGTGAAGATACATTTGCTGCCAATATTGGCGCCGAAGCATTAAAAATCATGCTTACCAATATTGATTTACAAACAGAACATGATCGCGTAAAAGCCGATCTTTTGACAGTAACCTCAGAAACTAAAAGAAAAAAATTAGTAAAAACTCTTAAAGTGGTTGATGCATTTTTAAATTCTAACACACGCCCTGAATGGATGATCATGGATGTTATTCCTGTAATTCCACCTGAACTCAGACCACTTGTTCCTCTTGATGGCGGACGTTTTGCAACATCAGATTTGAATGATTTATACAGACGCGTTATCAACAGAAACAATCGTTTAAAAAGGCTTATGGAGCTGCGTGCTCCTGATATTATCATCAGAAATGAAAAGCGTATGCTTCAAGAATCCGTGGATGCATTATTTGATAATGGGCGCCGCGGAAGAGTCATTACAGGCGCGAATAAACGTCCACTCAAGTCTCTTTCTGATTTGCTCAAAGGAAAACAAGGCCGATTCCGTCAAAACTTGCTTGGAAAACGTGTCGATTATTCTGGTCGTTCTGTTATCGTTGTTGGGCCTGAGCTCAAATTGCACCAATGCGGTCTTCCAAAAAAGATGGCATTAGAATTATTTAAGCCATTTGTTTTTGCTCGCCTTGAAAAATATGGACTTGCGCAAACCGTTAAAGCTGCTCGCCGAATGGTTGAAAAAGAACGTGTTGAAGTTTGGGATATTTTGGAAGAAGTTATTCGTGAACACCCCGTTCTTCTCAACAGAGCTCCTACCCTTCACAGGCTTGGCATTCAAGCTTTTGAACCAATTTTAGTTGAAGGAAAAGCAATTCAGCTGCATCCTCTTGTCTGTACTGCTTTTAACGCAGATTTTGACGGAGATCAAATGGCTGTGCACGTTCCATTGTCACTAGAAGCGCAGCTTGAATCACGCGTCTTGATGATGTCAACGAACAACATCTTAAGCCCTGCAAGCGGAAAACCAATTATTGTCCCAACAAAAGATATTGTTCTTGGCCTTTATTACTTAACAATGGAGCGTGATGGTGAACCAGGCGAAGGAAGCTTGCTTGGATCTTTGGCTGACATTGAACACGGTCTTGAATGTGGTGCGTTAAGCTTGCATGCAAAAGTACAGGTCAGAATCCCGGTAATGAATGATGATGGTGTTATTGAAATGCAACGCGTCTCAACCACACCAGGACGTGCAATTTTATGGGAATACATGCCAAGCAAGAACATTCCATTTTCTTCTATCAATCACGTTTTAACCAACAAAGAAATCTCTGGATTGGTAGATTTGGTTTACAGAAACTGTGGTCAAAAAGAAACTGTAATTTTTGCTGATCGCGTGATGAAACTTGGATTCTTATATGCAACAAAATCAGGAATTTCATTTGGTAAAGATGATTTAATCGTACCACCAACAAAAACACACCTTGTTACACAAACACGTGATAAAGTAAATGAATTCCAGCAACAATACCTTGATGGTTTAATCACGCAAGGTGAAAAATACAATAAGGTTATCGACGCTTGGTCACAATGTTCTGACTTGGTTGCTGACGCTATGATGAAAGAAATTTCAAAGGTTATCCCAGGAGAACAAATCAACTCTGTTTATGTTATGGCTCACTCTGGTGCCAGAGGATCTGCTGCTCAAATGAAACAGCTTGCTGGTATGCGCGGACTTATGACAAAGCCAAACGGTGAGATCATGGAAATTCCAATTATTGCTAACTTCAAAGAAGGATTGAGCGTTTTAGAATACTTCAACTCCACTCACGGTGCGCGTAAAGGTCTTTCTGATATGGCCCTTAAGACGGCAAACTCTGGGTATCTCACACGTCGTTTGGTCGACGTTGCTCAAGATTGCATCATCACAGAACCTGATTGTGGGACAGAAAACGGCTTAACCATCCGGGCTGTTATGGAAGGAAGTGAAGTTATCGCGTCTTTGAGTGAACGGGTGCTTGGGCGTATTGTATTTGAGGATTTGGTTGACCCAATCAGCGACGAAACAATTGTCAAATCAGGTCAAATGATTGATGAAGAAGCTGCATTAAAAATTGATAACACAGGCATCAGTGAAATCAAAATTCGCTCAGTCTTAACATGCGAAAGCAAAATTGGTATTTGTGCGAAATGTTATGGCCGAGATTTATCTCGTGGCACTTTGGTTAACCTTGGCGAAGCTGTTGGTGTTATTGCAGCTCAATCAATTGGAGAGCCAGGAACGCAGCTTACCATGAGAACATTCCATATCGGCGGTGCTGCTCAACGGGGAGCCCAAAAATCAAGCATTGAAGCAGCTATGGAGGGTGTAATTGCTCTCAAAAACAAAGTTGTCGTTGCTCGTGATGATGGTACGTTTGTTGTTACTGGACGATATCTTGAGGTTTCAGTTTGCGATGACCATGGACGTGAAAAATCACGCCACAAGGTTCCTTTTGGTGCTCGTCTCTTAGTAGATGAAGGTCATCGCATTGAAAAAGGACAAAAACTCGCAGACTGGGATCCATACACAGTTCCAATCATCACAGAACGTGACGGTATCGTAAATTACGTAGACCTAATCGAAGGACTTTCTATTCGTGTTGTTATGGATGAATCCACTGGAATTTCAACACGAGTTGTAACCGATTGGAAACAACAATCCAGAGGTTCTGATTTAAAACCAAGAATTATCTTACGCGATGAAGCTGGAAACCCATTAAAACTAACATCTGGGCTTGAAGCAAGGTACTTCATGTCTGTTGAAGCTATATTGAGCGTTGAAAACGGAGCTCATGTAAAAGCAGGTGATGTTCTTGCTCGTATTCCAAAAGAATCCACAAAAACAAGGGACATCACAGGAGGTCTTCCTCGTGTTGAAGAATTATTCGAAGCGCGTAAACCAAAAGACAGCGCTATCATCTGCGAATCTGATGGCCGCGTTGAATTTGGAAAAGACTACAAAACAAAACGCCGCATCACAGTTACCCCACTAGAGGGGACTGAACCTCCAATGGAATATTTAATTCCAAAAGGTCGCCATATTATGGTTCACGAAGGTGACGTTGTAAAACGTGGGGATTTGCTTGTTGATGGAAACCAAGTTCCTCATGATATTTTACAAGTGATGGGCGTTGAGGCTTTGGCAAACTATCTTGGAAACGAAGTCCAAGAGGTCTTCCGTCTACAGGGCGTGAAAATTAACGACAAACATATTGAAATGATCGTGCGTCAAATGCTTCAAAAAGTTGAAGTCATTGAAGCTGGAGACACCACAATGATGAATGGCGAAATCCTTGATCGATGGGACTTTAAGGAAGAAAACGACAAAGTTGCTCTTGAAGGGCTTCGTACAGCCACCTGTCGTCCAGTTCTTCAAGGGCTTACAAAAGCATCACTTCAAACGCGTTCCTTCTTCTCAGCTGCGTCTTTCCAAGACACAACACGTGTATTAACTGAAGCTGCAGTCTCTGGAAAAGTTGATCGTTTGACAGGACTCAAGGAAAATGTAATTGTCGGTCGCTTGATTCCAGTTGGAACAGGAAGCTCTGTAAATGACTTTAAAATCCTTGCAGCATCAAAAGATAAAGTTTTGATTGAAGAAGCTCGTTTACAGCAAAAAGCATCTACTTCAAAAAAAGCCGCGGGTTAAATTAGAAAAAGACCAAGGAACCGTCCTTGGTCTTTCTTTTAAAGGAAAAAACATGAAGCTAAAAAAGTTATCTCCATCAATTGTTGAAGGGAAAAAAGTTTTTGTTCGTGTTGATTTGAATGTTCCTATGTATGATGGGAAAATTTTCGATGATTCTCGCCTAAAAGCAACTTTAAAAACAGTCGAGTTTTTGATCCATCATAAAGCATCACAAATTATATTATGCTCTCATTTTGGAAGACCAAAAGGCTATGATCAAACTTACTCCTTGTTTCCGCTACTAAGCACTTTAGAAAAAATCTACAGTTCATCTATTAGTTTTGGAGATAACTTTGATCATAAAATCCATTTACTTGAAAACGTCAGATTCTATGAAGGTGAAGAAGACAACTCTCTAGCATATGCTAAAATGCTTGCATCTTCTGCAGATATTTATGTAAATGATGCTTTCTCAGTATCTCACAGAGCTCATGCATCCATCGAGGCAATCACTCATTTCCTTCCATCTTATGCAGGCTTTGCTCTGGCTTATGAAGTAGAATCTTTAGAAAAAGTATTGAACTCTCCAAAACGACCATCAGTTGCTTTTATAGGAGGATCAAAAATCTCTACAAAAATTCAAATCTTGGAAAATTTAATTAAAAAAGTCGATACTCTTGTTTTGGGAGGAGGGATGGCAAACACTTTTCTTGCTGCGCAAAATATTTTTATGGGCAAATCTTTGGTTGAACATGATTTTAAACAACACACTTTAAATCTTATATCCTCCTCAAAAGATCATAAAACTGATCTTATCCTCCCTTTAGATGGGGCTGTTTTACGGGAAGAAGAGAGATGTGAAATCGATATAGGCTCTATTAACGAAAATGAGTCTTTCATTGATATTGGGGATAAAACTTTAAACAAAATTGATGATATATTAAAAAAATCAAAAAGCATTATATGGAATGGTCCTTTTGGAGTTTTTGAAAAAACTTGGGGAGCAAAAGGAACCATCCAATTAGCAACAAAGATCGCTGAACATACAAATCAAGAAACTGTATCTGTTGTGGGTGGCGGAGAAACAGCTGCTGCGGCAATTCAAGCTGGTGTTGAAAATCAGTTCACACTCTTGTCTTTGGCTGGTGGAGCATTTTTAGAGTTTTTAAGCGGCTTAGACCTGCCTGGATTAACGGCTTTAAAAGAAAAATAAACTATAGGATATATAAATCAAATGAAAACGATATTTTCTCTCTTTCTATTATTAACGATAACAAGCTGCAGTGATGATTTGTTTAAAGATCGTCCCTTGGATGAAATTTACAATGAGGCCATGGATAATATGATGGGAGGATATTACGTCAAAGCTGCCCAAACTTTTGAAGAAGTAGAACGTCAATATCCTTACAGTTCTTGGGCTAAAAAAGCACAAATCATGGCTGGATATTGTTACTATAAAGGAAGCAAAGCAGAACTTGCCGTTTCTGTATTAAGTCAATTTGCCAGTATGCATCCAGGTCATGAATTAACTCCTTATTCAACATATTTAATTGGTTTGATCCATTATGGAAGAGTACAGGATCCAAAAAGAGATCATAAAATCACACAAGACGCTTTAAACGCATTAGAACAACACACTAAACGATTCTCATCATCAATTTATGTTAATGATTCAAATGATCGAATTAAATTACTTAAATCATTACTTGCTGCAAAAGAAATGGATGTTGCAAAATCCTATCAACAAGAAAAAGCCTATGTTGCTGCACTTGGTCGATATCAAACTATTTTAAATAAGCACACAGATTCTATTTATGCACCTGAAGCTTATTACCGCCTAACTGAACTATTCTTAGACTTTGGAGATACGGATAGAGCAAATGAGATTATACGTTTATCTAAAATTCGTAACCCAAATTCAAAATGGACAAAAATGGCAAATGATCTTCTAGAAAGAACAGCTAATAAATGATTCATGAGCTTGCAATTCAAGATTTTGTATTGATCTCAAAAACAAACCTTGATTTTCAATCTGGGTTAAGCATTTTCAGTGGAGAGACAGGAGCTGGCAAATCTATTATATTAGATGCTTTAGGCTTTATCTTTGGAAACCGGTCTGATAATTCATTCATTCGTCATGGATCGGATAAATCGACATTGGTATGCAAATTGGAAGCAACCCCTGAAGTGATTAATCTTGCGCAAGAACACGGAATTGAAATAACCGACAACACCCTTCTTATTAAACGTATCTTGTATAAAGATGGTGCCAGCAAAGCGTTTATAAATGACTGTCCATCTTCTGTTGGTTTTTTAAAACGTATTTGCGATCATATGATTGAATTTCATGGTCAATTTGATCGCTTGATGGAATCTTCCCTACATTTAAAAGTTGTAGATCAATTTTCAGGGGTCCATCAGCTGAAATCTGAATTCAAAGAAACATATTTAATATGGAAAAATTTAAGCCAAGAGCTTACCAATACCATATTAAGTCATGAAAAATTTTTGAAAGATCAAGAGTATTTTTCTCATTTACACGAGGAGCTAAAGCAATTTTCACCACAAGAATCTGAAGAAGATACTTTATTAGAAGAAAAAACACTTTTACAACAGGGTGAGAAAATTTTTAAAACAATAGATCTTACTAGCCAAGCTATTGGATCTCGGAATGAAAGTGTAGATAAAATAAGGCGCGCGCATAAATCAATATCTAAACTTGAAGAGGACATCCCTCTTTTTATCGATGTTTCAATCCTGATTGGCGAAGCTTTGGATAAATTGGCTTTGGCCGAAGATATGCTTGAAGAAAAATCTTTAAAATTAGACCTTAATCCAAAAAGACTAGAGGAAATTGAAAGCAGACTTTTAGATTTACGCTCTTTATCAAGAAAACATCACTGCATACCCAATGCACTTCCTCAAATTTTTCAAGAGTTATGCGAAAAATTAGAGTTAATCCAAAATATTGATAACGCTGTTTTACACTTAAAAAAACAAATTGAAACAACCCAAAATCAAATGCTGAAACAGGCAAAAAATCTTTCTGATGAGAGAAAAAAGCATTCCAAGATTCTTGAAAAGATGATCACCGATGAGCTGCCCGAATTAAAACTTGAGAAAGGCAAATTCTCCATTCACTTCAAAGAAAAAGTACTTTCTGAGATAAATCAAGATGGATTTGATGATGTTGAATTCTTGGTGGATTTAAATGGTGTAGGCCAATATTCCCCTCTTTCTAAAACAGCATCTGGCGGAGAACTTGCAAGACTCATGCTAGCATTAAAAGTAGTTCTTGCCAAAATGCAAACATCGCCCGTTATTATTTTTGATGAAATTGACAGTGGCATGGGGGGATCAACAGCTGCAGCCGTTGCAACCAAATTGAAGAACTTATCCAAATCATCTCAAGTTATTGCAGTCACTCACTCACCTCAAATTGCAGCCATTGCTGATCATCACTATTTCGTTGAAAAAAAAGGTGACCCTATATCAAGTCATTTAATTATACTAGAAGATGAAAACCGAGTTACAGAAATTGCACGCATGCTTTCAGGAGACCATATAACAGATGAAGCAAAATCTGCTGCTAGAAAATTAATGCAAGGCTCTTAAAATGAACTTATCTCAAGATCAGGCTTTAGACCTGAAAAAAAAACTTATTGAAAAATTAAAAAAATGGGACCAAGCATATTTCATAAATAATGAATCTATAGTTGATGATGATGTATATGATGCTACAAAACGAGAGCTAATTGATATTGTCGCCTTTTTTGATTTTGATGAACCTTATTTAAAATTAGTAGGAACCTCGATTGATTCATCATCTTCAAAAATCAAACATCTTGCTCCAATGCTATCTCTTGACAACGCCTTTTCCAGCCAGGAAGTTTTTGACTTTATCACGAAAGCAAATCGATTTTTAGGATTAAAAAATACATTTTTTCCTCTTATCGCTGAACCTAAGATTGATGGATTATCAGCATCTCTTACTTATGATAAAGGACAGTTTATCAAAGCAGCAACACGCGGCGATGGCGAAATAGGCGAAGATATCACTAAAAATATTCTAACATTTAAGAATCTACCTTTTGATATTCCTTATCAAGGCCTTCTAGAAATCAGAGGGGAAGTTTACTTTGAAATGGATGATTTTAAAAAAATCAATCAACAAAGAATTATTGAAAATTTAAATGTTTTTGCAAACCCACGAAATGCTGCCGCGGGATCTTTACGTCAACTGGATCCCAAAATAACAGCTCAAAGACCCTTAAAATTTTTTGCGTATACAGTTCACTCAAATGAATCTCTTCCTGATCTAAAAACACAAGAAAATATATTAGAAGAATTTAAAAAATGGGGATTTAATGTTAATCCTCTTTGTGAAAAAATATCCTGCATAAATGATGTGGATACATTTTATGAAAAACTAAAAAACATGCGTTCACGCTTGCCTTATGAAATTGATGGGATCGTTTATAAAATTAATGATCTTGATCTGCAAAATAGACTGGGGCTCAATCATCGTTCCCCTCGTTGGGCAATCGCTCAAAAGTTTCCGTCTGCCCAAAAAGAAACCATTCTAAAAAATGTAATCTTCCAGGTTGGAAGAACAGGCGTTATCACGCCTGTTGCTCAGCTTGATCCCATAGATGTTGGAGGAGTGATTGTTTCTCGAGCAACGTTGCATAATGCAGATGAAATAGAACGCAAAGGTCTTAAAATTGGAGACACCGTTGTATTACAAAGAGCTGGGGATGTCATTCCTCAAATTGTAAGCGTTAATACTCAAAAAAGATCAGGAGCTGAAATCTCCATTTTTTTTCCTCACAATTGCCCTTCTTGTAACTCTATACTTATAAAAAAAGATGGAGAAGTCGCCTGGAGATGCATCAATATCTTGGGCTGCACTGACCAAGTAATTTCAAAATTACAGCACTTTGTTTCAAAAGATGCTTTTAATATTGAAGGCCTTGGGACAAAAAATATCGAATTTTTATACCATAATCATATGATTGAAACATTTTGTGATATATTCACTCTTGAAAGTAAAAGCTCTAGACTTCAAGCATATCAAGGTTGGGGAGAACAATCTGTTCAAAAATTATTTCAAGCTATTTCAATGTCCAAAAAAATCTCATTAGATCGTTTCATTTATGCCCTTGGCGTCCCTCAAATTGGCATTTCATCAGCAAAGCTTCTAGCAAAAACATATAAAACATTGGATAGTTTATATCAAGGGCTAACTGATGATTCCATAGAAACGATTGATGGGATTGGCCCATCAATGATTGCAGATTTAAAAGATGTTTTTCTATCTGACAATATGATCCATGAAATTACAGAATTAAAGAAATTATTAACAATTGTTCCTTATGAAAGTAATAGCGTCCTATCTCCTCTAAGCGATAAAGTTGTTGTTTTTACAGGCACTCTTGTTAAAATGACACGTAGTGAAGCAAAAGAAACCGCTGAGCGTATGGGAGCAAAGGTTAGCTCTGCAATATCAAAAAGCACAGATTTTTTGGTTTGCGGAAGAGATCCAGGATCAAAAGCTAAAAAAGCATCAAATCTTGGCATTGAAATTTTAGATGAAGATGCGTGGTTAGATATTATTAATTAATAAAAAGGACTTGAAAATGAAAAAAATATTATCTTTAATTTTATTGTTAACTCATATTGCAGAAGTAAATGCCGGTTCATTTTTTCCTTCCAAAGAAGCGTCATCTAAAATCACTCAGAAATCAATTACCTTACGCCCCACTGATCCTGAAGGCAGGAAAACAATTAAAGAAAATTTTATCAAGGAATCTATTAAAAACCGAGTTACGAACTATAATGATGACCCCGAATTTGCAAAAGCAAGAGCGGAACACGAAATTTCAAGAGTCCTCTCAACTACAGAATTTGCTTATGACGTTATCGCTAATGATATAAATCAAAAAATAGGACACATGGTTCTAATTAAGCAATATGATTACACAATGCCCACATTGTTTCTATATGATATTCGTATTTATGATGAATTTCAGAAAAAAGGTTACGGAACCTCAGCTTTAGCTGAGTTTGAAAAAAAAGCACGAGAAATGGGGGCAAAAAGAATTGGACTTCATGTGTTTGAAGCAAATGAAGGGGCTCGTAAATTATATCAACGTGAAGGGTTTCGTATAAATTCACGCAACATGTCGAAAAACTTAGAGGATAAAAAATAAGTGAAAAATATCGCATCAAATTGGTTTAAATCGTTACAAGATAAAATTTGTTTGGATCTAGAGTCTCTGGAAAATCAATCTATTTTGAACGAAGATCAATTTCGAGCGACAAGTTTCACATTTACAGATTGGTCTCGAGATGGCGGTGGCGGAGGAACCATGGGGGTATTGCGAGGTGGTCGCGTTTTTGAAAAAGCAGGAGTTAATTTTTCTGCTGTTCACGGACAATTTCCTGCTGAGTTTGCTTCAAAAATACCAGGAGCAGATAAAGATCCAACATTTTGGGCTTCTGGAATTTCAATCGTTATTCATCCAAGATCACCACTCGTTCCTATCATTCACATGAATACAAGAATGATTGTGACCACAAAAACTTGGTTTGGCGGAGGAATTGATTTAACTCCTGTATACCCGACAGATGAAGATACCGAATTTTTCCATTCTCAAGTAAAAAACACTTGTGATCAATTTGATACAAGTTACTATGATAAATTTAAAAAATCCTGTGACGAGTATTTCTACATCCATCACCGCAATGAGCCAAGAGGGGTTGGTGGAATTTTTTACGACAACCTAAACTCTGGAAATTTAGAGCAAGATTTTGAATTCTCAAAAGCTGTAGGAAATTTATTTATTAATGTTTACAGACCCCTTGTAAAAAAATATTTCAACATACCTTGGGAAACTGCTCAAACACAAGATCAACTTCATAAACGAGCAAAATATACAGAATTCAATTTGATTTACGACAAAGGAACTGAGTTTGGATTGAAAACAGGTGGAAACATAGAAGCAATTTTTGTTTCTCTTCCACCAATGGCTTCCTGGCAATAAATTTATTTTTCTGGGAATAAAATTGCTTTTTAAATTTTCTGTTTATATAATTACAGAAAATTTGCACCCGTAGCTCAGATGGATAGAGCGTTGCCCTCCGAAGGCAAAGGCCAGAGGTTCGACTCCCCTCGGGTGCGCCATTTTCTCAAAAGATTACTTTTTATCCACAGATAATTTATTTTAAACTTGACTAAATATTACCATGTCTTCATTATAGTTTTATTCATGCCCAAATGGCGGAATTGGTAGACGCGCAAGTTTCAGGTATTTGTAGGATAAAACCTGTGGAAGTTCGAGTCTTCTTTTGGGCACCATTTTAAAATTCAAAGGTGGTAAGTTTTGAACAATATCAATCTGTATAAAAACGATATCCCACCAAACATCCACTGGGGGGAATCAATAGCAGTAGACACAGAAACTACAGGTTTGAATATATTTCGAGATCGTTTATGTCTTATTCAAATTGGGTGCGAAAATGGAGATGTTCATATTGTTCAATTTTCAATACAGAATAATTTTGATTGTCCGAATTTAAAATCATTACTTCTGAATGAGTCTATTCTCAAAATTTTTCATTTTGCAAGATTTGATATTATGTTTATTTACAAGTTTTTAAAAATTGCAACAAACTCTGTGTATTGCACGAAAATCGCTTCAAAGCTTTGCAGAACTTACACTGATAAACATGGCCTCAAAGACCTTATAAAAGAACTTCTAAATACAGATATTGAAAAAGAACAGCAGTGTTCATATTGGGGGGCTGAAGCCTTAAACTCTAAACAGCTGGACTATGCTGCCAAAGATGTAATTTATTTACATCAACTAAAGACCCTTTTGGACCAACAATTAAAACGTGAAGATCGATTTGAATTGGCCAAAAACTGCTTTGATTTTATCGCAACACGCGCACGCCTGGATCTTTTAGGGCTTGAAAAAGAAGACATCTTTACACATTAAATCTCAAGGAGCAAAAAATGACAGAATTAAAAAACACAAAAACACATGAAAATTTAAAGGCTGCTTTTGCAGGAGAATCACAAGCGAATCGTCGTTATCTTTATTTTGCCCAAATTGCGGATGTTGAAGGATCTCCAGACACCGCAGCACTTTTTAGATCAACAGCCGAAGGTGAAACTGGACATGCTTTTGGCCATCTTGAATTTTTAGCTCAAGCAGGAGATCCCGCGACAGGGCTTCCTATCGGAGATACTCTTTCCAACTTAAAATCTGCCATTGAAGGTGAAACACATGAGTACACAGATATGTATCCAGGGATGGCAAAAACAGCAAGAGAAGAAGGTTTCGATGAAATTGCAGATTGGTTTGAAACTTTGGCAAAGGCTGAAAAATCACATGCAGGTCGTTTTCAAAAAGCTTTAGATTCTTTGGTATAATTGCCATGCAAAAAAAGGGTCACGTCTTAATTGCAAGCATGATAGGAAACGCTTTAGAATTTTATGATTTTATGCTTTATGGCGTTTTTGCAACAATTTTTGCAAAACTGTTTTTTCCATCTAGCGACCCTTTTATATCTATTCTATCAAGTTGGGCAGCATTCGCCGCAGGATTTTTAATGCGCCCCATAGGCGCCATTGTCTTTGGACACATCGGCGATAAATTTGGACGCAAACGAGCTTTAACAATTTCCATCCTGGTCACCTCTTTCCCCATATTGATTATTGGGCTTATGCCGCCTTATGAGAAAATTGGTCTTTGGGCCCCATGTTTGGTTATTTTTGCAAGATTGCTTCAGGGCCTTTGCACCGGGGGTGAATACAATGGCGCTGCAATTTTTGCACTAGAGCACTTAAGCAAAAAACATGGAAGAACTTTTCCTGGAATGGCCGGAGGGTTAATTACCTCTTCTTGTGCCATAGGCGCAATTCTAGCAACAGCCATGGGAGCAATTGTCACACATGCAAATATCGATGGACTGTGGAGAGCCCCCTTTCTTTTAGGTGCTTTAATCAGCTTAATTGGATTTTATATAAGACACAAATTAACTGAGTCTCCTGAGTTTGAAAAAGCACTTGCATCTAATTTAACAAATTTATCTTTTTTGAAAATATTAAAAACCCATCCGAAATCTTGCTTTACGGCTTTTTCAATTGGTGGGCTGAATGGTGTCATGTCTTATCTTCTATTTGCTTTTTTAAATATCTATCTATCAAAATACCTGCAAATTGAGCTAACTCATGCCATGCTTTTTAGCATGTGCGGACTGATCTCATTTATGATTCTTTCCCCACTATTTGGATATATCAGCGACCATTTCAATTCACGTGCTTATTTTTTTATTGCATCTGTAACTATTTTAATCATCAGTTCAGCAGTTTTTTGGCTGCTCCAAACACGGAATTTCTCAGCAATTATTGTTGCCGAAATCCTTCTTGGCGGAATGCTTGCGAGCATTGGAGGTCCACAACATGCATTCATGCAAAAACTCTTCCCTGTACAAGATCGTTACACTGGAATCTCATTTAACTTTTGTTTAGGCATGGCATTATTTGGAGGAACAACTCCTATGGTGTTAACATATTTAATTGAAAAAACAGGGAATTTAAATATGCCAATTATGATGTTATCAATATGCTCAGGCTTATTCATTATTGCATTAATTATTCTGGGCCCGCTAAAAAGTAGAATAAACGCTAACGATCAATCATCATCGCTGTAAAAGTTGCTTCAGCCACAACTGAACCTTCCACAAAAGCTTTTCCTTCAAACTTCCAAACAGTTGCCCTGGCTTGTTTTTTTATAACTTCAAGCACGAGGCAATCTCCAGGAACTACGGGTTTTCTAAATTTCGCATTATCAATCGACATGAAATAAACAACTTTTTGAGATACATCCAGTCCTTGTGATTCAAGCGTTTTTCCAACTAATACCCCTGCTGTTTGAGCTAAAGCTTCAATAATTATCACGCCTGGAAAAATAGGATGTCCTGGAAAATGTCCCTCAAATAAAGATTCATTTCCAGATACATTTTTCATACCAACGATTTTTTCTCCTATTTCAATCTGATTTATTCTATCAACAAATAAAAATGGGAAACGGTGTGGGATAAATTTTTTAATTTCTTCTATATTCATTATTGAGCGTCTCCCTTGTTCATTTGGTCAATTAATTCATCAGTCACATCAACAACTGTTCCATTAATATAAATAGCATCCATCCTTAAAATAGCATTATATCCACGAGAATCGTTAAGCGCTCGAGCGACGTTTTGGGCTTTATCTATAATAATCTTCATTCTTGTCTGTTTGATATTATCGTATTCAGATCTGAGCTCTTGTTTACGTAATCTGCTTTTTTCAACACCAACTTGGTATTCTTTAGCTTTAGATTCACGCACAGAAATATCTTGAGTCACCAACAGCTCTTTATGCTTGGATGCCAAATCATTGTCCATGCCCTCAATCTCGCGTTTATGCTTAAGTTGAAGCTGGGTTAAGTCATTATCAAGCTTAACATACGCCGAACTTTTTTCGATGAGTTTTTGGAAATCAATGCAAGCGAATCCTGAATAAGCAGAATTTGAGAACAGAACCAAAGCAAAGAAAAGATACAGCATCTTTTAAAACCTATAATCCAGGCCAAAAAGGAAATTACTTTCTTTATCATACTTTTTACTGCGCAACGGCCACGCATAATCAAGTCTTATTCGTCCTAAAATCGGAATCGTAAAAGCAAAACCAAACCCTGCAGAAACACGCATAAAACTCTCGTTATAAAATTCCTGTGCTGCATCAGGTTTGAAGCCAGAATCCCACAAGTCTCCAATTTCAACATATGTTAAGAATTTTGCGCCAAGTTCCGCTCCACCAACAGGAATTGCAATTTCAGCAGCTCCGGTATAATATTTTTTCCCACCAAGTGCATCATCTTTTACAGCATCTGTTTTTTTCACACGAGGCCCAACTCCCCACACATCAAATCCATGAAGGCTCTCACCTCCAAGCATCATGTGATCAGAAATTCGTAACGAATCTGCAAAAATAATTCCTGCTCTTCCTTTAAGATTGAATGTAATCTTTTCTGTTATAGGAAAATGCACCAAAGCTTTCACCTCGTTTCTGATAAATGAAATATCTCCACCAAGGCCTGCAAATTCATTTGTCAATGCCAATGCATATCCAGAATCTGCGCCAAGCATGTTATCTCTTCTATCATAAACACTATAAAGCGTTGCCTTTGAAACACTACGTTCTTTTCCATCTGCCTGTTCCGCAACATGCTTTGAAACCTTATCTTTATTTTTTGAATCAAGTTCCATTTTTTGAAGATAAAATGTATAAGTCAGTCTTTGATAAAAATCCTCTGATAGATTATATCTGGTATAAACACTCAGTCCTTTTCTTTTATCAGTATAACCTTCAAGCTCCATTCGATCTTCATCCGTTAAGAACAAGTCAAAACCGGCTCCAACTCGATAACCAAAAAAGTGTGCATCAGAAAGACCAAGAAGTGCATTTTGTCTTCTGGCCCCCTTTTCAAGTTCTAAATTTCCATTGATCCCATATCCAAAAAAGTTTGGATCTGCAAGTTTAACCTGTCCATTGAATCCTTTAAATACATTGCCTCTGCCATCTTCAGAGTTATAACCAACGCCAAACTTAATTTGCATCGTGCCTTCCTCTTCAACAAAAATTTTCAAAATCATTTTATTGGAAGAGCTTCCTTTTGATCTTTCCTCACGAACTGCTTGTGGCTTAAAATATCCCAAAGACCTAATTCTTCTCAAAGAGTCCTTTACCTTGGTGACATTAAAAGGATCACCCTCTTTAAGCAGCATCTCACGCCTTACAACGCGATCAAGAGTTTTCATATTTCCGATAATATCAATACGTTCAATATACATCTTAGATGTTTCTTCAACAACAAAAGTCAAATTTACTTCATTTTTTTCAGGAATCTCTTGCGTTCTGTGATCAACGTTCACAAATGCATACCCCTGATCCCCTAATTTTTCCGTTAATAGCAATTTTGCCCTTTCAACTGAATCACCATTGTACCACTCTCCTGATTTGATCATCACCTCTTGTTTGATTTTTTCTATATCAACACCAGGAATTTTGACATCATATCTTAGATTTCTAATTTTATATCTTTGCCCTTCGTTAACAACGAAAGTTAATATGAAACCACTTTTATCTGGAAGCAAAGAAGCCCCTGAAGAGATCCCTTCAAATTTAATATATCCATTCTTTGCATAGAATTTCTTAAGCGCGTGCATATCTGTTTGCAAACGTTCTGGATCATAAGTATCGGTTGCTGTTAAAAATCTGTACCACCTTGCTTCTTTTGAGTAAATTTCATTCTCAAGTTCGCTTTGTGAAAAAGCTTGTGCCCCAATAAAGTTAATACGCTGAATATTTGTCATCACACCTTCTTGAATCACAAAAATAACATCAACACGATTTTGATCGCGTTTGATGATTTTAGGCTCAACAGTTGCTGCGTAACGACCTTTTCTTTGATAGATTTCTAAAATCTTTTGTGTTTCTTTTTTGATCACATCAGTTGTAAAAACTTGCCTTGATTTAACCTGAACTTCAGCTTTTAGAATATCATCAGAAATACTGTCATTTCCCTCAAACGCAACTTGATTCACAGTGGCATTTTCAATAACAGCAACATTTAAAGTTGTTCCATTAACACTGATTTTCACATCATTAAACAACTGAGTTTCATAAAGTCTCTTCAAAGATTCATCAACCCTGGAAGAAATAATTTCATCACCTATCTTGATTTTCAGATGCCCTGTCACAACATCAGCTTCAACCCTATGAAGTCCTGAAATATTAATATTTTTAAGCTTTTCCGCAAAAAGAGAAAAATTGCCTAAAGAAACCAACAGAAGTGAGCCATACATTACTTTTTTAATCATTTAATATACTCTTTTTATTTAAACTCTAAGAAAACAAGGATTTTATCCATGAAAACACTTTAAAATGAACGAAATCATTGCCATTTATATAAACCATAAGCCCTAAAATCAAAATTAAGCCTGTCATAAAAGCTCTTTCTTGAATCTTTTGAGAAAGCGGTTTTCCTCGAATCGCTTCAATGCTATAAAATAAGATGTGTCCACCATCAAGAACGGGAATAGGGAATAAATTAAATAATCCCAAATTCACAGAAAGTAACGCCATCATCCACACCAAAGTCGCCACTCCCATTTGAGAGGCTTGACCAGTTACTTCTGCAATCCTTAAAAATCCGCCCATTTCATCAGCGCTACGTTTACCTGTGAACATCTGCCCAATATTAACAAGCATTGACCAAGAAAATGAAAACGTCTCATACACAGAGGTGTAAAGAGCGCTGCCTACGCTATGTTGTATATATTCTGGAATAAGGCTGCGCACAATTCCTAAGCGCCCAACTTTTTTCATATGACCTTCTTTAGATTTTTCCTCTTCTTCTTTTGGAGCGACAGTTAAAGACAGTTCTTTACCTTCACGATCGACAATCATATTCAAAGAAACATTGGCGTTTGTTTTTACAAATCGCTCTATATCCAAAAATGTTTTGATCTTCTCTCCATTAATAGACTTGATCATATCACCGACTTGAAGTCCCGCTTCTTTTGCAGCACTCCCTTCTACAAAATCAGAAATCTTTGCAGGTACATATCTTTGTCCAACAGTTGCAAAAAGAAAGAAAAACACCAAGATAGCCAAAATATAATTCGCAATTGGCCCTGCAGCTGCAATCCAAATACGCTGGTATGGTGTTTTGGCATGCATTGTTTTGGACTTTTCCTCATCGGTCAATTTTCCCATTTCTTCATTATCTGGTCTACTTGAGGCGTCTGCATCACCAAGATATTTTACATATCCTCCAAAAGGAAAAATACTAAATTTCCATCTTGTGCCTGACTTATCTGTCCACCCAAAAATCTCCGGACCTACTCCAATTGAAAATGTTTCAATTGTCACGCCAAACCTTTTTGCTACTAAATAGTGCCCCAATTCATGCACAAACACAAGAATTGTAAAAACAACCAAAAATGGCAAAATATATCCAAAAAACATTCTTAATCATTCCCTATTTCAAAAAACTCATTTCTTTAACACCCGGCATCATACCACCCGAACCTCTCAAGAGCAACAAAAATCAAAGGCAAACATCAAAGGATACCCATCAATTAAGTAATATTATACCCGGATCATAATCGTTTGTCAATTTTTTTTATCAAAATTTAAGATTTATTCTCGCAAGGAAGTTAATAGAATATCAGATTCTTGTTTCAGTTTTTCAGCCTGAATGGATAAATTACTTGACACATCAACCATTGATTTTGAAATTTTAGTCATTATTTCAGATACTTTTGTTACGCTTGAGATGTTATCAAAGACATCACCACTAATTGAAACGGCGTTTGATATTGAATTTTCGATGGATAATGTTTCTTGGTCTTGGACCTCCAAAGAAAGCGTAATATCATTTGAAATTTCGTCTATTTGATAAATCGTTTGCGTAATGCCTTGCATATAAGTAACAATATCACCATACACACTTTCTGTAAAATCAATCAACCCAATAATATCGCGTACTGCCCTTGCTCCACTTTTTGATAAATCTTTAACCTCTTGAGCCACAATTTGAGTCCCCCTCCCCTCTTCTCCAAGCCTTAATGATTCAATCGCTGCATTCATGGAAAGGTATTTTGTTTTGGAAGAAATAGAGTTAATATAATCTGTCATGTCTTTTATTTTATCGAGTGTTTTATTCAACTTTTCAATAACATCATCAGTTCTTTGAACACTTTGAACAGCATTTTTTGAAAGTTTGTACGAAGATATAACTTTTTGCTCAATCGATCCAGTTGTAGCCTTAAGAGTAAATGAATTATTCTGGATATCATGAATACATTGTTTTATAAGCTTTGCATCGCCGTGCGCCTTTATTGCACTATTAAAACTTTCTTGAGAATTATTAAAAATATCATTTGCTATTGTTTTAAGATTTTTCGAACTTTCAAAAATACTATCTGTTGCATTTTTTAATTTTTTCTCAAATTTTAAAGAAAGATCCAAAATATGATTTCTGTGCTCTTTTTGAGCTCTTTCTTTTTCTTCTTCACGCAAAAAATTTGCATGCACTAACTCTTGTGTTCGCTTATCAAGCTGAATTTGAATATTAAATTCAGCCCTTGCTCCACGTTCTAACCAATAAATACAAGAAAAAAGGGTCATTGCGATAATACTCAACATACCAATTGATGGCAAAAATTGAACAAATGGCTTCGCATCAAAAAAAGCCACTACTGCATATAACAAAAATGTTGCCAAAACATATAACGCCCCATAAATAATTGGCCATCTTAATAAAAGAATAGCGCAGGTCAAAAATAAAGCAATTGCAAACATAGCTGACTCAATTCCATCATTAGAGAAATAAGCAATCATCAAGCGCACAAAACACAGAGAAATTCCCATGCCAAAAGCAATTTTTGCATAAGCATCTTTGTATAAAAATGTTGTATAAATCGTTATCAAGCATATTGGTAAACCAATCATATAACGTAAATATGACATAATCAAAATATTTTGATGCTGTTTTATATAGTCAAAGAATCCAAACAATGACCAAAGAATGGTGCCAGCAATCAGCACACCAATACGTGCATTAAAGTATTTTAATACATTTTCTTTTTGGTATTGCATCTCTTGATCTGGCTGAAACAAAAAACCAAGCTTTAATAGAATTTTTTTCAAAAACCTTCTCCAATTTTCTTAATTCAACTATATGCTGCGATAGTAAACAAAACATTTATAATTAATAAAAAAATCATTAATAATTTTTTAATATTTCCATGACAGCATGTTCTTTGAAGGAACAACAACAAAGAGAAGAAATGCGTCATGCCCCATTTTAAATCAAAAAAAATATCATTATTTCTTTGCAGCGTATCATGCAGCGTTCTAATCGTGGGAGAATCAAGCAGAGCCTTTGCATCGACAGTGGCAGTATCTGGGGGTGTGGATGTGGTGAGGCCGGAAGTGAAGGTGGCGGTTCCAAAAGACTTTGCTTTGCCCAAGAATCCAACTGTTTTGCATGGAAATGTTGCGCAT
>JACCDN010187287.1_pt1 | contig 27888 bp, 28 predicted proteins | sample 7441691 | NCBI WGS metagenome assembly JACCDN01 (sample SAMN15323439, study PRJNA562643) | freshwater metagenome | isolation source: river surface water | place: USA:Blue River Watershed | collected 2017-08-16 | reverse complement strand
TGGGTGTTTATCCAAAACCATTTACAGATGTTATGCACGTTTCTGTGATCGAGCTTTTAAAGCACGTTGCAGTTAGCAAGCTTTGATCCTGATTAGGGAAAGAAAAATATATGCAAGCGATTGACCTCATTGCCATGTTGCCGGAGCTAGTACTCCTAACGGTAGCTTGTTTGCTTTTATTAACGGCTTTTATGAATGAGCCACAAGCAAACGATGACGATATTTTTTATGCGCCTCGTGGCACATCGTTAGCCTATAACATCGCTCTTGCGACATTACTTGGCCTAAGTTTTGCTTTTGGTTTGCAAGTGACAGATCAACCAGTACACGCTTTTAATAATCTATTTATGGTGGATGCTTTATCAAGCGTTCTTAAATCAGTAGCTTGTTTGGCTGTGATGATTACTTTGATTTACTCTAAGCAGTACTTGATGGACCGTGGTTTATTCCGTGTTGATTTCATCGTGTTGACCTTATTGGCTTTGGTAGGTCAGTGCATCATGATTTCTGGTTCTAATTTGCTGACTTTGTATCTTGGTCTTGAGTTGTTAGCTTTACCAACGTATGCGATCGTCGCGATGCGTCGTGATTCAGCGCTGTCTGCTGAGTCTGCGATGAAGTATTTCATCCTAGGAGCATTGGCTTCTGGTTTCTTGTTATACGGTATGTCCATGCTTTATGGCGCTACTGGCAGCTTAGATCTAGATGAAATTCTTAAAGCAGTGGGTGACGCACGTATCAATCGCCTTGTTCTAGCTTTTGCAGTGGTATTCATTGTTTCTGGTTTGGCATTTAAGTTAGGCGTTGCCCCATTCCATATGTGGGTGCCTGATGTTTATCAAGGTGCTCCAACAGCGATTACATTGATGATTGCTGGCGCTCCGAAAGTAGCTGCCTTTGGCTTGTTATTCCGTCTATTGGTTGGTGGTTTATTGCCTTTGACTCAAGATTGGCAGCCAATGATCATGATCTTGGCAGTTCTATCATTAGTTATTGGTAACTTAACTGCGATTGCGCAAACCAATGTTAAGCGTATGTTGGCTTATTCAACAATTTCTCATATGGGCTTCATGATTTTAGGTATGTTGTCTATTTTTGATGAGCATGCTTATAGTGCAGCGGTGTTTTATGCAGTCACATATGTATTAACAACCTTAGGTTCATTTGGATTATTGATGTTGTTATCACGCAAGGGTTATGAGTGCGAGACTTTGGATGACCTAAAGGGTTTAAACCGTCGCAATCCATGGATGGCATTCATGGGCTTGATTTTGATGTTCTCTTTGGCGGGTATCCCTCCAACAGTAGGATTTGCTGCTAAGTTATCTATCTTGGAAACACTGGTAGATGGTGGTCATTTGTACTTAGCGATCATTGCTGTGATGACATCATTGATTGGTGCTTTCTACTACCTAAGAGTTGTGAAGTTCATGTATTTTGATGAGCCAACACAAACCGCTCCGATTGAAGGTGGAGGTATTGCTAAGGCAGTTTTCACATTGAATGGTCTTTTTGTTTTATTGTGCGGCATCTACCCAGCGACCTTGATGGCGCTTTGTTTATCAGCCATGACTAAAACTTTATTAAGCTAATTCAATAAAGATAGATAAATCATCCATGTTACCTACCGGCTTAAGTGCTGAAACTTGGTTAGTAATATTGGTCGCGCTAGTCGCGGCCAATTTAGCATTTGTTTCCAGTAAATTTCTACTCTTCAAACCATTGCCAGAGAAGCATGTGGGTTGGTGTTTATTGGAGATGTTAATTTGGTATGCCTTGGTTGGATTATTGGCCTACATTCTAGAAAACGCTATTGGCAATGTCTTTCCTAAGCGTTGGGAATTCTTTGCTGTCACTATCTGTTTATTCTTAGTAGGGGCATTCCCAGGTTTCACATGGCGCTTCTTGATGAAACATCGCCATGATGTACATAACTAATTAATATGTCTCAACAAGAAAAAAGCTTGGCTGATTTGCCAGTCTCAGATGCACATTTACGTGAGACTGTTAAATCGTCTACTGACGCTTATCAAGGTAAATTTCTAAAACTGAAAAAAGATATTGTGAGCTTGCCAGATGGCAAAGAAACTTATCGTGAGTATTTAATACATCCTGGAGCTGTGGCTATTCTTCCTGTCTTGGATGACGGCCGTATTTTGTTAGAGCGGCAATTTCGCTATCCAGTAGACCAAGCCATGATTGAAATCCCTGCAGGTAAATTAGAGCTTGGCGAAGACCCATTGTTATGTGCGCAAAGAGAATTACTTGAAGAGACTGGTTATACCGCCAGCTCTTGGGAGTATCTTGGGCGCATTCATCCAGTCATCTCCTATTCCACAGAGCTGATTGAGATCTACTTAGCAAAAGGCTTAACTCCAGGACAGCGTTGTTTGGATGATGGTGAGTTTTTAGACGTCTTTGCTGCAACGATTGATGAACTGCATGAGTGGATTGCTAATGGCAGCATCACGGATGTCAAAACGATCATTTCTGTGTACCACTTGGCTAGAAGGCTGCAAGCCTAATAAATATTCAGAGCAACACTTGAATTAACAAAATATGTCATCATTTAAATATCTATGAAAGTTTATAACCTCGCATGCAATTTAGATCATCATTTCGAAGGCTGGTTTGCCTCCGAAGCTGATGCTTTGGAGCAGCAAAATAACGGTTTGTTGATTTGCCCGATTTGCGAGAGTCATGAGATTCGTCGATTGCCTTCAGCCCCTCGTATTTCTAAGCATGTGGGGCGTGAGTTAGATGCACCATTGGCGTCACCAGCCTCTTCTCAAGCGAACTTGCCAGCTGTTTCTAAACCTGCCACACGAGATGCGAATGACTCTGGTAATTCGATGGTTCTATCTGGTCAAGAGCAGGCGAAGTTACAAGCGCATGTTCAGGCCGCAGTGATGCAGGCTATGCGTGACATCATCAATAAAACAGAAGATGTTGGCGATAACTTTGCTGAAGAAGCTAGAAAAATTCATTATCAAGAAGCTCCTGAGCGCAGTATTCGTGGTCAAGCGACCAGTGATGAAACAGCAGAATTAAGAGAAGAGGGTATTGAAGTGGTTGCCTTGCCTCTTTTGCCAGTTCTAAAAGACACCCTGCAATAAGATCTTAATTAGCGGGCACTAATTTCTGCTTGCGACTGTAGTCTTGTACGGGGATTTCATGAGGCTTTAATCGGCGCTCACAGATGGGTTGCCCATCAAATATTTTCCAGACTGAACAATCTTTATCAACGCTTTCTGAGATGGCGTGATCTGTAGGTCCCTTGCCTGTGGCTGCTGTTGTTGCTAAGCCTGCTGCCGTGACTGGATAGGCTGCTACTAAGGCGCATCCAGTTAAATGACAAAAGATGGCCAAAATTGATAAAACCCGGAAAAGTCTAAAAAAAGCCACAAAGATAAATTTTCGATATAGTTATACGACTAATAATATAAATCAAGTAGGAGACAAAATGTCAGTAACGATTGGACACCATATTAATGGCGAGGTCATTCATTTTGGCGGCAAAACAGCCCCAGTTTATGAGCCAGCTACAGGCCTCGTTAAAGCTCAGGTTGAGCTGGCCTCTGCTTCTGATGTCGATAAAGCTGTAGAGGCGGCTAAAGCAGCATTTCCAGCATGGTCAAGCACTCCGGTGACTAGAAGAGCTAAGGTGATGTTCAACTTCAAAAACATCATAGAAGCCCGTTTAGACGAGATGGCTGAGGCTATTACCCGTGAACATGGCAAAACCTTTGACGATGCCAAGGGTGAGATCCAGCGTGGTCTAGAAGTTGTCGATTTTGCTTGTGGTATTCCCCAGTTGCTCAAGGGCGAATATACCGAGCAAATTGCTAAAGGTATGGATGCATGGACGATGCGTCAAGCTTTGGGCGTTTGTGCTGGTATTACCCCATTTAACTTCCCTGCCATGGTGCCGATGTGGATGTACCCAGTGGCTATTGCCTGCGGTAACACCTTTGTATTAAAGCCATCTGAAAGAGATCCATCAGCAACCTTGTTGGCAGCTAAATGGTTAGAAGAGGCTGGTTTACCAAAGGGTGTCTTTAACGTTGTTCATGGCGATAAGACTGCCGTTGATGCTTTGCTGGAGCATCCTGATGTCAAAGCGATCAGCTTTGTGGGGTCGACTCCGATTGCTTCTTATATATATGAGACAGCAGCAAAAAATGGCAAACGCGTTCAAGCCCTAGGTGGGGCTAAAAATCACATGGTCGTAATGCCTGATGCGGACTTAGATCAATCTGTTGATGCCTTGATGGGCGCAGCTTATGGTTCTGCTGGTGAGCGCTGTATGGCGATCTCTGTAGCAGTAGCAGTTGGTGATGTCGGGGATGCCTTGATTGCCAAACTCAGCGATCGTATCAAAAAGCTAAAAATTGATAATGGTATGAAGCCCGGTGCTGAAATGGGCCCGTTGGTTACCAAGACTCACTTGGATAAAGTCACTGGCTATGTCGATGCAGGCGTTAAAGAGGGTGCTAAGTTAGTGATTGATGGCCGTGGTCTTAAAGTACCTGGCGCAGAAAATGGCTTCTTTTTAGGTGGTTGTTTGTTTGACCAAGTCACACCAGAAATGAGCATTTACAAAGAAGAAATCTTTGGACCGGTTTTAAGTGTGATGCGTGTGCCTGATGTGGCAACAGCTATCCAACTAATTAATGACCACGAGTTTGGTAACGGAACAGCCATTTTTACAAGAGATGGCAATACAGCTAGAGAATTTGTGAGCCGTATTCAGGTAGGTATGGTTGGTGTTAATGTGCCCATTCCTGTTCCGATGGCATTCCACTCATTTGGTGGTTGGAAGCGCAGCTTATTTGGTGATCACCATGTGCACGGTCCAGAGGGTGTTCGCTTCTACACGCGTATGAAAGCGGTGACTCAGCGCTGGCCGGAAACCATTGTTCAAGGCCCTAGCTTCACGATGCCAGTCAATGGTTAAGGCTCGATCTCGCTAATTTAATGATCTAAATCAATATTCTTTGATTTAATCAAAAGACGGCTGGTAACTCATTTCACAGGGGCTAAAATAGCCCCTGTGACTATTTCAGCCCCACCAATTAACGTTGTTGCAGAACCATTGTTTCAGCCTGAGTTGCTGAAACGTTTTGACATCAATGGCCCCAGATACACCTCGTATCCAACAGCTGACCGATTTCATGCTGAATTCAAAGAGTCTGATTACGTCCAAGCTTTAAAGCGCTGTGCCAGTGCTCATAAACCACTGTCTCTTTATTTTCATTTACCGTTCTGCCCGAATATTTGTTACTACTGTGGATGTAACAAAATCATCACTAAAGATCATGGCCGGAGTGCTAAATATATTAAATACCTGGCAAAAGAAATGGGCATGGTGACTGAAGTGATGGGTGTGGTTGGTAAGAGACTTCCTGTCACGCAACTGCACTGGGGTGGCGGAACACCGACATTCTTATCTCATGATGAAATGCGTGAGTTAATGCATCACATTAAAGAGTATTTTGACTTGCAGGATGGTGGTGAATATTCTATCGAAATTGACCCGCGTCGAGTCACTGAGTCCGATATCGCTTTGCTTGCTGAGTTAGGTTTTAATCGAATCAGCTTGGGTGTTCAAGACTTTAATCTAGAAGTACAGCAAGCAGTTCATCGTGTTCAAACCATTGAAGAAACTAAAGCCGTATTAGATTGGTCCAGAAAATATGGATTCCAGTCTGGCAGTGTTGATTTGATTTACGGTTTACCTAAGCAAACGCCAGAGACTTTTAAGCAAACAGTGGAAGCTGTCATTGCGATGGATCCTGATCGTTTATCTGTTTATAGCTACGCTCATTTGCCAACCGTCTTTAAACCTCAGAGACGTATTGCCGAAACAGATTTGCCAGTTGCAGCAGATAAATTAGATATTCTTTCCAATACGATTGATCAGCTAAGTCAAGCAGGTTATGTTTTTATTGGTATGGACCATTTTGCTAAGCCAGATGATGAATTGGCGATTGCTCAACAAAAAGGGCATTTGCACCGCAATTTCCAAGGCTACTCCACTCAAGCTGAGTGCGATCTATTGGCTTTTGGCATCTCGTCAATTGGTAAGGTCGATGACGTCTACTCTCAAAATGTCAGAACCTTGGATGAGTACTATGGCACTCTTGATCAAGGCCATTTACCAACATTGCGTGGTCTACAGTTAAATGCGGATGACATCTTACGTCGTGAGTTGATTGGTGAACTGATGTGTCAATTTGAGTTGGATACAGCCAGCTTTGCAAAAAATCACGGGATAGATTTCAGCAGTTATTTTGAACGTGAGATCATCGAACTTAAAGATCTAGAGCAGGCTGGTTTATTGCGCTGGGAAGGCAGTAAGATTGTTGTACCAACCAAAGGACGCCTATTAGTAAGGCGTGTAGCGATGACCTTTGATCGCCACCTGAGAGATATTAAGACTGAAGCTCGCTACTCCAAGGTAGTTTAAATTTCTACTTCAATTGATTTAAATCGAACAGTCACTTTCGTGCCATTTTCAAATGATTTGTTTTCAACAGTGATGCTGGCTTGGTGTTGATTCACAATTTCTTTCACAATCGCCAAACCTAATCCGCTGCCAGTTGCTTGATTACCTAAAACTCGGTAATAAGCATTAAAAATTTTCTCTTTTTCTGCGTCCGGAATCGTTGCGCCATCATTGCTGACGGATAACTCAATATATTGATTGCTTTCACTTAATGCGACATCAATTGCGCCATTTTGAGTGCCATATTGTGAGGCGTTATCAATGAGGTTTTGAAGTAGTCGTTCAATCTTGCTTTGTTCACCATGAATCACATAATCACCATTACTGTGGAATGTAATGGTTTGGCCGCGTTGCTCGATAAGAGGGCTTTGTGCATGGATCACTTCTTCGCAAATAGCATCTAAGGAGAGCAGGGTCACCTTTTCTTTATCAACAGAGCCACTCATGCGACTAAATGTTAATAACTGCTCTGCTAGTCGAGTTGTTCTGCGAAGGCCTTTGAGAGCCTCTTCTAATGACTTATTTCTTTCTTGATCATTATTGGCATTAACAGCATTTTGAATGTGAATTTGCAAGGCAGCAATCGGCGTTCTAATTTCGTGAGCGGCTGCATCGATAAATCGTTGCTCACGTGTGAAGTTATCCCTGACTCGCTGTAGTAAATGATTCAGTTCATGAATCACAGGCTTTAATTCGTTAGGTGTTTGTTTCAGCTCAATGGCTTCAATTGATTGGGGTTCGCGTTTAGATAGGAGATCAGCTAAAGCTTGTAACGGTCTAAGATTGGCGAAGGCAATGGTATTGACCACTATTAATAATAGTAGGGCGCCTGCAACCAAAGGGGTAAGTATCGCCACACCAAGGTCACTCGCCATTTCTTGGCGAACAGCATTTTTTTCTGCAGCCAAAACCAATACTTGTCCGGATATAAGGGTAAATACATGCCACATTTCATCATCTAATTGATGAATGGTGAATCCCGGTTTAAAGGGACCCAAAGGTTCATTGGGTGCTGAGGCAGATTTAGCCAGTAATGTGCCGTCATTGCGCCAAACCTGGAATGCAATTCTGCTTTCGTAAGGGTGGCCAGTTTCTTCAGAGGCGCCATCAAGATCTTCTAATTCTTTAGGGAGATTGATGATAATGGGGTTGGCGATAGTCGCCTTTTCTAATTGACGGGCCACTAAAGATTCAAGAACTCGAGCAGAGGTTGCTAAACGAGCACTAAAAATTTCTTCTGATTCATGTTCGGCAACCAACTGTGACCACAAGCCCATGCCACCCAAAATAAACAGCATTGAAATCAGGATGCCGATCACCAAGCGCTGTCGAATGGAATATTGTTTCATGATCATCAGTCTAACTTGCCAATTCGATATCCAACACCCCGGATGGTTTTGATGGCTTCAGTAGAGATCTTCTTTCTAAGATTGTGAACGTGCACATCAATCGTATTACTCTCAACGCCATCACCCCAACCATAGAGAGACTCTTCTAGTTGAGAGCGACTAAATACTTGTTGAGGATTTTCTGCTAATTTTTTAATTAAAGTGAACTCTCTTCTTTGAAGGTCAAGCAATTCACCCTTCCAGGTTACAGTAAATGCAGCCAAGTCTAATACTAGTTGGCCAATTTCTAAAATATTGTTGCTGCTACCACTTTGCCTTCTCTCCAAAACTCTGATGCGAGCTAAAAGCTCGTCTAGCTCAAATGGTTTGGTTAGATAATCATCAGCACCCAAATCTAAACCTAAAATGCGATCTTTGGTGGCATCTCTGGCGGACAAAATAAGAACAGGGGTGTGATTGCCTTTTTGGCGAATAACTTTCAATACTTCTGTGCCATCAACTTTAGGTAAACCCAAGTCTAGGATGGCCATGTCAAATTCGGAATTTTTAAAAGCATTGATGGCCTTTTGGCCATCGTTAACATGTTCAACCAAATGGTTAGCACGTGTTAGAGCAGAAGCTAAGCCCGAAGCAAGTAATTCATCGTCTTCCACCAATAAAATTCTCACTGCAGCTTAGCCCTTTACCCTAAGATCTTTAATCTTTGAAATGGATCAAATATCCTCAATTATTTACGCTTTTCAGCAATTTTCTCAAGAATTTGATTAATTTCTTTGCGGCGACCATCGTCAGCTACTTTGCGACCGTTACGAGCTGGTGCTGATAGTGCTTTACGAAGCGCACGTTCCGCACCTGCTAAATCACCATTTCTGAATAAAAAGTCACCGTAGAAGTAGTTGGGATCAATACCGTCTGGGTTGATGGCTAAACCCTTTTTAAGAAACTCAGTGGCTTTCTTATCATCACCAAAACCGATTGGCCATCCTGGTACTTGGTAGTAGAGTGAGCCTAAGCTTGTGTATGCAGAGCCATCCAGTGCGCTTGGGTTAATTTCAAGTGCTTTTTCAAGGGTCTTCTTAGCATTCTTAACGTGTCCTAATGCGCCTAGACCACCTTTAGCACCGGCATAGCTAGATTCAATAATGCCATGCCAAATTAATGGTTCAGCACGATTGGGGTTTTGATCAACCATCTTGTCTGCTACCTTGATCAAAGATTCAAAACCTTTTTCATGCTGTGCTGTTGGTGACTGGTACTTTACTTTTTCCCACTCGCGTTGAAGTTGAGCAACATCTTCCTCTACGCTGGCAAAAGAAGATCCGCTAGCAATAGCTAGAAGAGTAAATAATGAAACGATGACTTTATGAATGTTTGTCATATAAAACTCCTTTTTATTTCTTCAGATATTTTTTAATAATGGGTAGTTGACCTAAGATCGCCTTGTCTGGAATCTTAGGGAAAAGCTGGTTCATAAACACAAAGAATGATTCTTTGCCGCCCAACTTCTTCTCCCAGGCATTCGTTTGTAAAAACTTCATCAATTCTGTAGCAACATATTCAGGTGTATCTGATTCTGTTTTTAGTTCTGCATTCATTTGCATAACGGTATCAGAATTGATGGGAGTCTTGGTAGCTCTTGGCGCGAAATATCGAACTGATACAGAAGTGTCTGATAACTCTCTTCGAAGGGATTGCGAAAAACCGCGTAAACCAAATTTGCTAGAGCAGTAAGTCGCAAAACCAGGAAAACCAATATAACCAAAGATAGAGCCAATGTTAATAATCTGAGCTTTGTCTTCTTTTTGCAAAAGATCCAGTAAACATTTACTCAAGAGCATTGGGGCTAATAAGTTGGTATTTAGTAGGCCTTGGATCTCGCCAGAGCTTTGCTCATTGAAACTTTTAAATTGGCTAGTGCCGGCATTGTTGATCAGTAAATTGATGCCGCCGGTAGACTTAGCTAAAGCCTCAAGTTGCTGATGAGTGTTGACATCACCAATGTCGCCAGCAAGCACTTCGATCTTAGCGCCAGATGTTGCCAACGCTTCCTGAAGGGCGGCGAGTTTGGCTTCATTGCGTCCTAACAAAATCAAATGCTCGCATTGAGGTGCAAGCTGCTTTGCAATAGCTTGACCAATACCGCCTGTTGCACCAGTTAGAACTGCTTTGTATCGATTTTGAGACATATTTATCCGTTAAAAATATCATCTTTAGAAGGAAGGCTTCTAAAGATATCACCATATAGCTTATAGAAGCTCTTGGCACAATGAATGATAGTCGCTTGGTCATCAGGATTCTTCACCTGATCCATCAGGGATTCAAAGAACTTCACATGCTCTAAATCAAGACTGCCGTGAGAGTTGAGGTAGCTAAAAGCATTGGGTGGAAGATCTAAAGACTCTTTGATAGAGCCCGCAGCATTAGTGGCAATGGCGATGCTAGTACCTTCTAAAACATGAACCATGCCAAAGAAGCCAACAGGATTCCCACGATCGATTTGATGATAGGCATAAGCAACCATCATTTCAGTAGTGACATGAGGCACTGAGTGTCTAACTTTTTCTGCGTCACCACCGCAAGCTGCGATGTCATTCAGAATCCATTCCTCATGACCTAGTTCTTCTTCAATATATTCGGCAATCGCTGTTCTTAACCAATTATGATGTTCTGGCAAGCGTGATCCACATGCCATGAGCAAGGGGACAGTGTGCTTCACGTGATGATAGGCTTGGGTTAAAAAAGCAAGGTATTGCTCTTTAATAATTTCACCTTTTAATGCTGACTGAATGATAGGTGCAGCAAAAAGAGCCTGGCGTTCATTTTCGGTCGATGTTTGTAGTTGTGTAAAAAAACTCAATTTATTCTCCAAAATTGCTAATTAGTTAATTGCAAGTGGGCTTGTGTATAAAGATTCCAACTTGCTTTGATATTTCTTTGAGATTGCCTCTCGCTTAGGGCGACCATTAGGAGTTGCTAGACCATTCGCAGGTGTTAGTGGCTCATCAGCGATGAACCACCCCCCAATGCGCGCGTAATCAGGTAGTTCGTTGTTCACTTGTGATACAGCTAATTCCAATTGTTCCTTGCTAATGGCAGGGCTGATTGGTACAAGTAATGCTGATAAGTGAGCTTGACCATCACCCATTACAACAGCTTGGGCAATGATGTTCGTACCTAACAATAAAGACTCTGGCCATTCTGGTGAAACGTTTCTGCCAAAACTGGTGATTAAGATATTCTTTTTACGACCATCTATAAATAAATAGCCCTCGTCATCTAAGTGTCCGATATCTCCAGTCTTCAACCATTCCTCTTGAGCAATTACTTCTCCTAAATAGTGAGTAAAGCCTTGGCCCGAAATTTCAATCTCACCATCGGCGGCAATTCTGATTTTTCTATTAGGTAATGCTTTGCCAACGCTATTGAGCTTGTTGGCTGCCGGGGTGTTGAGCGCGACAACAGAACTGCATTCTGAGAGGCCATAACCCTCATATGCCGGAATATCTTTTTCTCTTGCTTGAACAATCAAAGCTTCCGGTGTCTTGGCGCCACCAACTGCCACAAACTTGAGGCTCTTTAAGCGAGGATCATTCTTGGTGCAGCCAAGAGTGATCGCTTGAAGCATTTGTGGCAATAAGATCACGCTTTCCGCTTGATGCTCTTCGATTGCATTTAAGCAAGCCTGGGCATCAAATTGACTGGCACCTTTAAGGCCAATACTTGCTAGGGGCAAACAAATATTTTCTGCTCCACAAAGTAGGGCGGTATAAACGCCGGCAATATTTTCCAAAAGAACTGCCAAGGGTAATAAATTCAGATGCTTTTTAATACCCAGTGGACGCAATGTCACTTCTAGAGCTTCTGCTACTTGCCATTGTTGTTGGGTGCTTAAGCAAACGCCTTTAGGTGCTGAGGTTGTTCCTGAAGTAAATGTTATTTTTTGAACATCGCTCAACTGCACTTGTGCTGAAATTCCACTAATGGAGCTAGCGCTTTCATACAAATCCATAGAGCCAACAACATTATTTTTAAAAACAAAGCCTAGGTTTCTGGCCACATCCTCGTTGGCACAAAAAATAGCCTGAATACCGCTGGTACGTATGGTGTGCACCCACTGTTCTGGAGTAAAAAATCCAGGAAGTGGAATGAGTGTGAGATTGAGTGCTTGGGTTGCTAAATCAACCGCAATCCATTCCGGCGAGTTATCCGTCAATATGCCAACTGGCGCTTGAGGATTTTTTCTATTTAAAAGAGCAGTTGAGAACTGCTCAATTTTTTGAAGTAGTTGAGCCTTATCCCAGCTTTCAGTTACACCTGAGATGATGACTTGGTGATCCGGAAATTTATTGATCCAGCTGTGCATAGCCTGATGCAATATCCCCAAACATCACCTGAGGTTTGGTGTCGTAATAAGTGCCCCAATTCTTACCTTCATCAGGCAAGCGCTTAGGGTCGGCTTCTGCTAATTGAACTAACTTAATACGTAAGCGTTTAAATGAATTGAGCAAGTTATTGGTGGCTGTAAACGCTACCCATTTGTAACCTTGCTTATTTAAGTAGTGTGTCATGGTGATAATTAATGCTCTGCCAGCACCAGCATGCGTCGCTGCTAAATTACCCACCTCAACGATTTCACTGCGCAAAGTATTTTGACCAACGTGTGCAGCAATATCCATCTCTAAAGGCATATCAAGGTATTGCTCTAAAAATACTTTTTTATGAGAGATTGTTGAAAAACCTAAAGCTGCTAACCATTGATCATTTTCATCACGGCAGCCCACCAAGATATCGCTAAAGTGATGAACATCAGCACCATATGTCTTGTAAAAAGTGTCAGCAATAAAGCTCTGTAGATTTTCTCTGTCTGGGTGATCTTTAGTCACCCATTCAAAATGGTAGCCAGAGTCTATAGAATTAATATCAAGATTAATTACTGTATGCTTTGAATAGTGCTGGGTCATCAATGTAAGAGCCATTTGCTAGCCTTTTATGTCTAATATGGTTGTAACAATAAAGACCAAAAATTAAGGCTAAATTAAGAATCCCTAATATTTGCGGTATTTCTTTTGTTTTTATATAAATCATTGATTTATATGAATATTATTTTAAGTTTTGGAGTGTCTGATGAAAAAATTACTAGGTATTTTCTTAATGGTAGCTAGTTTTAGTGCTTTTGCGGCACCTTTGTCTATTAGTGATGCCTTGCCGGCCATTAATCTGAAAGATCAGCATGAACAGGCCTTTTTGGTGCCGGCAGATGTTCAGTTGATCTTGTTTGCAGCAGAAAAGGGTACTAGCGAGTTAATGAGTAAAACCCTTGAGACTTTGCCGGCAAGCATCCTAAAAGATAAGAAGGCTATCTATATTGCTGACATTAGCGGTATGCCAGGCTTCATTACCAAGATGGTAGCTTTACCAAGAATGCAAAAGTTAGCGTATTCAATTGCATTGGTCAGAGATGCTAAAGATGCTGAATATCTTCCGCGTCAATCTGGCAAGGTGACCGTGATCAAAGTGCAACAGGGGAAAGTTGTCGCTATTGAGTATGTCAATGAGGCTAGTCAAATTCAGGAATTGTTGAAATAAGAGAGTAGAGAAAAAGAGCAAAGAAAAAAGACAAAAAGAAGAAAGAAGAAAGAAGAACAAAAAAGAGGAAGCAAAAATAGTTAGAGATTCTTCTTAGATGACTCAGAAGTGCTTTACCACTAGAATTTAATCTAATCAATCTTAGAAGAGTTCTGAATGCTACGTTTTGATATTCCACCTGTTAATGCTAATGTCGCTCGCTTTGAAGCCTTCCTTACTTTTTCTTTCTGCCTCATTGCTTTAATGGGCTACCCATACCTCATGCCTCTTTTAGCGGTCATGGGCTTTATCAGAGGATTTTTTGGACATTACAAATGTCCTTCGCATCGCTTATTTGCAAAAGTAATGACGGCGATGAACATCGCTGGAAAGAAAGAAAATGCTGGTGCAAAAATGTTCGCCAACAAAATTTTATTTGTTGCTGCAACCATTGCTAGCATCCTGTTCTATAACGACATTAGCTTGTGGAAGGTGCCCGCTACTGCACTGGTCATTTTTTCAACGCTTGAGTGGGCATTCTCTTTCTGTGTCGCATGCTGGGCGTATGGCTATTGGTATAAGGCTTTTCCGCCAAAACAAGAATAAGCCAAAACCTTATGAGTAAGAATGTCATAAGGAATTTATATAGATTTCATATGGTTCAATTTTTTATAAGTAAGTAAATATTTTTCTTAATAAAACCTTAATGTCTAGTTAATAAACCGACAGTATTGTCGGCGTATGCAAATTAAAACTAGTCCTTCACCAACGCGCGCTTTTTTAGGTGTCCTCCCTTGGAGGATGAGCCCAGAGTTACTTGCATTTGGTTTGAGCATTTATTTCTCATTTTTTTTAAATGACATTCTTTGGAATGATCTATTAAAGACTCAAACTGGAACGGCGACATCTCGTTGGGCTTTTTTTTGGGCTGTGTATGTAGCGGTGACAGCATTACAGTTTTTAATTATTAATTTGATGTTGTGGGGTAGGTTCAGCAAGTGGCTGGCTATTTTGTTAGTGGTGGCGACTGTTTTGGCAGATTACTATGCTGAAACTTATGGGGTTCATTTTGATACCACCATGCTACGTAATATATTCACGACTAATCCGGCTGAAGCAAAAGAACTGTTGACCAGTTCAATGCTATTTCATTTTCTGAAATATGCCACTTTGCCTATTATTGCAATCGCCTTTCTAAAGATCAGAACTAGCAGCGCTATAAAGACGATTGCTAAAAAATTGGCACTGACTCTCATAGTTTTGGTGTTGGTTTTAGGTTCTTTGCTGTCGCAGTTTAAGAACTTCTCGTCAACTATGAGAAATCATAAAGAAATAAGACATGTTGTTCTGCCCACTAGCTTCTTATTTTCATCGGCAAAAATTGCTTTTCAGAGCACAGCAGAGGTCAATAAAAAAATAAAACCCATCGGTAATGATGCTGTTAGAAACCAAGTTTCAAAAACTAAAAAGCCAGAAATCTTAGTGATTGTTGTCGGTGAAACTGTTCGAGCAGCAAACTGGGGTTTGTCAGGGTATGTGCGTGATACTACGCCATTGCTTGCGCAACAAAAGGTACATAATTTTCCCTACGCAACAAGTTGCGGTACTAATACAGATACCTCTGTTCCTTGCATATTCTCGGAAAAAGGTAAGCATCATTATGATGAGAAAACAATCAGATCTAGCGAATCATTACTCCATGTCGTCAATAAGGTTGGATTTGGCGTAACATGGATTGATAACCAATCTGGATGTAAAGGAGTTTGTGCGGGTCTTGGTTTTGTAGATGCAAAATTGCATGCAGCAACAAAAAATTGTTTCGATGGTGGCTGTTACGACAATGCTCTGTTAGATAGTCTTGAGTGGCAGATTGATCACAATTCAGGTAACCAAGTTATTGTGTTGCATCAATTGGGTAATCATGGCCCTGCTTATCATGCAAGATACCCTAAAGAGTTTGAGAAGTATCAACCGGCTTGTAATACATCAGACTTGTCAAAGTGCTCACAGCAGGAGATTGTCAATGCTTATGACAATAGTATTAGGTACACAGACGCATTTTTATCAAAGACGATCGATCAATTAAAGAAGCATAAAGAAAAATCCACTTCATTGATTTATATGTCAGATCACGGCGAATCTTTAGGTGAGAATGGTATTTATCTGCATGGTCTACCGTATTCCATTGCACCTAAAACTCAAACTCAAGTGCCATTTTTTATGTGGTTGTCAGATAACTACAAATTAGATCATCCTAAGCATGAGGACTGTTTGGTCGAACAAAGTAAGAAGCCTGCTCATCATGACAATTTATTTCATACAGTTTTAGGCATGTTTGATATCAAGACAAGTATTTACGACAGAAGTTTTGATTTGACAGAGAGGTGTCATGGTTAATCAGCCAAATTATTTTTGGCAGCAATTGAAGGCCATCCTATTTGCCGCAATTGTCTTAATCTGTGTTTTTGAATTTTCTAAAATTGATTTCTGGATAAATGATTTCTTTTACAGCTACGAGTTGAAAGAATTTAGCTTAAGAAATCATCCCTTCATGACCCAAGTCATGCACCATGGCATGAAGACAGCCATGTATGTTCTTGGGCTTGGGTCGGTTGTTGTGGCAATAGTTCAGCTTAAATCAAGGTCTTCTTTATTGACGGCTCGCCATGTTTGGGTGGGTTCTCTTGGTGTGATCATCATCCCAGCTTTGGTTGCTTTTTTAAAGCACCTAACTAATAAGCACTGCCCATGGAGTTTGGATGTCTATGGTGGCAGTGTGCCGTATGCTGGTCTTTTTGAAACTCATTTGAGTCAATTCGGTAGTGGCCAATGCTTTCCTGCTGGCCATGCTGCTGGTGGCTTTATGTGGTTTTCCTGGGCAGTCGCTTTATGGTTTATTTATCCTAAATTTGCTAGAGCCATTCTTTATTTAGCTATTGTTTTAGGGTTGATCTTAGGTATTTCTAGAATGATGCAAGGTGCCCATTTCTTTTCTCATGTTTTATGGACAGCTTGGTTCTCTTGGGCAATCAGTTTAGTATTGGCCCTGATCTTTAAGATCATTCCAGTTAAGCAATAAATCCTTAAATAGTGACGATAGGCTTCATGACATGCCAGTAAAAAAAATTACCGACCTTATTCAGCGCCGTATTTTTAATACCTTGAAGTATTCTTTGGAAGGTTTTATGTTCGCATGGCGATCAGAAGAGGCTATTCGGATCGAGTGTTGCTTAATGCCTCTGGTAATCATAGGAGCTATTTACCTAGGGCAGTCTAAGATTGATCAAATCTTGATGATATCGAGCGGACTGCTCATCATCATGATTGAATTGCTAAATACGGCTATCGAAAAGACAATTGATCGTATTTCTACGGATCAACATCCTCTATCAAAGGTGGTCAAGGATGTTGGTAGTGGGGCAGTTCTTTTAGCGATGATTAATTTTGTTTTTGTCTGGCTTGTGCTGCTGTTTTAATTATTCCAAACCGCAGGTTTTTTGGCAGCCTTCGCTAAACCTTCTAAGTAAGCCTCATGGGCTTCTTTTTCATCAATGCTAGCTAACTGAATCGTTAATGAGGTAGGCAAGGGTTTGCGCTTTGCTTGTGCGCTGGCGCTATCACCATGGGCATCATCCATTAAGAAGTCTTCTTGACCTCTGGTCATCGCCAAATAAACTTCTGCCAATAACTCAGAGTCTAATAAAGCACCGTGCAATGTGCGGTGATCGTTGCTTATGCTAAATCTCTCACAAAGCGCATCTAAAGAATTTCTTTTGCCTGGGAACATCTCGCGAGCATTTTTGAGTGTATCAATTACAGACACAATATGATCAGTCATCTTCCCGCGCTTCAGAAGACCCAATTCCATATCTAAAAATCCAAGGTCAAAGGGCGCATTATGAATAATGAGTTCTGCATCCTTTAAAAATGCAATGATCTCATCTGCCACATTTGCAAATACTGGCTTATCTGATAAAAATTCAACAGTAAGGCCGTGAACAGCTACTGCGCCCGGATCAATATCTCTTTGAGGGTTGATGTAGTGGTGGAGTTTGGCGCCTGTTAAACGACGGTCAATCATCTCTAAACAGCCGATCTCAATGATGCGATCACCTGTTAAAGGATTTAAACCCGTGGTTTCAGTATCTAGAATAATTTGACGCATGAATAAATTTAAATAACCTTTTAAAAGCTTGTTTGTTTTTTATTGTTCACTGATAGTGTGCATTTAATCTTTCAACATTTCTGCAGGAATTTGCATAGGACCTGTACCACTGTATTTATCTAGGTAAAGATAAATCACTGGTGTAATTAACAAGGTCACCACTTGAGAGACCAATAGGCCGCCCACCACTGCAATACCTAAAGGCTGTCTTAATTCTGCTCCTGCACCTAAGCCAAGGGCAATTGGTAGTGCGCCCATCAAGGCTGCCAGGGTTGTCATCATGATGGGTCTAAAACGCAGTAAACAAGCTGAGCGAATTGCTTCGCGCGGGCTTAAGTTTTGATTTCTTTGTACGTCTAGAGCGAAGTCAATCATCAAAATGGCATTTTTCTTGACGATACCAATCAATAGCAAAATACCAATAGTTGCGACAATGGTGAGCTCTAAATTAAAAATGCGCAAGAAAATCAGAGCGCCAATAGCAGCGGATGGGAGTCCAGCAAGAATGGTTATTGGGTGGATGTAACTCTCGTACAAAACACCAAGCAGGACATAAATAACCAATACGGCAGCTAGCAACAAAATGATTTGACTAGATTGACCGCTCTTAAACACCGCTGCATCACCGCCATAACTTGTGATAATCGATGAGGGTAGCTGAAGTTCTTTGACGTACTGCTCAAGCTTCTTGGTGGCATCACCAAGGGCTACATCTGGAGCCAAGTTAAAAGAAATCGTCACCGCTGGCACTTGACCTTGGTGATTGACAGCTGTTGGTCCAATGGTTCTTCTGAAGCTGGCAATGCTAGATAAAGGAACTAATTTATCGCTAGTTCTGCCCCTGACATAGATACCATTTAAATCAGTTTCATATTGTTTGAATTCATTAGCCGCCTGGAGGATGACTTGGTAAGTATTGACACTGGTATAGATTGTTGAGACTTGACGTTCGCCATAAGCTGAATAAAGAGCATTCCGGATATCTGCAACTGACACTCCGGCGCTAGCGGCTTTGTCTCGATCAATATCAATTTGCGCTTGAAGACCTTTAAGTTGAGAGTCAGTTGTGATGTCTCTGAAGATCTCGGGATCTGCACGCATTTTTTCAGTGACCTTATTGGACCATTCATTAATGCCTTCAAAGCCTACGCTTTGTAAAATATATTGGTAGCGACTTTTAGTTACTTTGCCACCTAGTTGAAGGTTCTGAATCGGTCTTAAATAAATGGCCAAACCTGGAATGTCTTTGAGGTCAGAGCGCAAACTTTCCAAAACTTGTTTCATCTTGCCGCGCTCATCAGCTGGTTTTAAGTTGACAAACATTCGACCTGAGTTGGTGCCTGAGTTCGCGCCACCACCAATAATTGATACCAAGCCTTCAATGTTTGGATTCTTGCGAACAATCTCCGCTGCTTTTGTTTGTAGTTCCACCATGGTGTCAAAGGACACATCATCAGCAGCTTCTGTTGTAACAAATAATTGGCCGGTATCTTCTTCGGGGAAGAAGCCCTTAGGACTCCATATAAATAGAGCGATAGTAATTACAAAAGTAGCAATTGCACCCTGTAATACTTTTCTCTGATTATTCAGCGCCCAATCTAAAGATGATTCGTAAGCGCCTAAAACCTTAGCAAAGTAATAATCAAACTTGATGGTGATTGGGTACTCTTTAGGGGCTGTGTGTGCTTTTGGTAGAAAGCGACTGCAAAGCATAGGCACCAAGGTGAGTGACATGACTGCAGAAACTAAAATTGATAAAGATACAACTACAGCAAACTCTCTAAATAGCAAACCAATGGGGCCTGGCATAAAGAAAATTGGAATAAATACAGCTACCAAAGAAATTGAAATTGAAATGATTGTGAAGCTGACTTCACGGCTACCTTTTAGGGCTGCTTTTAAAGGGTCCATGCCTGCTTCAATATGTCGCATGATGTTTTCTAGGACCACGATGGCATCATCAACCACTAAACCCACTGCGATGGTGATACCCAGCAAGGAAATGTTATCAAGACTGTATCCGAGCCAATACATTAAGGAGAAAGCACCAATCAAAGAGATGGGTAAACTTAACGCTGGAATAATCGTGGCTGATACATGCTTTAAAAATAAGAAAATAACCATTACTACTAAAGCAATGGTGAGTAATAAAGTGAAATTCACATCATGAATCGACTCGCGAATTGATTTAGAGCGATCAATTAATAAATTCAATTTGATAGATGCGGGCATTTGTTGTTCAAACTGCGGCACCATTTTTCTCACAGAATCAACTACTTGAACTGAATTAGCAGTTGGCTGCCTCAAGATGGCTAGAGCAATCGATCTTTCGCCGTTAAATGCCGCAAGAGTTTTGACGGATTCATAACTCTCTTGAACGTCTGCAACATCTTTTAGTCGAATAGGTAAGCCATTGCGTTGAGCCACAATCAGGTTGGCATATTCACTCGCCTTAACAATCTGAGGGTTGGCGTAAATGGTTAATAGTTGTCGAGGACCATCCAGTACTCCGACAGGTGTATTCGAATTAGCGCTATTGATCGCTTTAGCCAAATCATCAATGGTGAGATTTTTAGCACTTAGAAGAGCTGGGTTGACTAAAACTCTGACTGCGTAGCGTTTTTGACCATAGACTAAAACTTGGGCAACACCATCAATAGTTGAGAGAGTTGGGGAGATCAGGTTTTCTGCGTAATCATTAATTTGGGACAGATCCATCGATGGCGATGTCATTGTCATAATTAGAACTGGAGCATCCGCTGGGTTAACTTTGCGGTATGACGGTGGATTCGTCATCTCAATTGGCAAGCGCTTTTGTGCGCGCAAAAGCGCGGCTTGGACATCAACGGCAGCTTTATCAATATCGCGATCGTTATTGAATTCGAGTGTGATGTTGGAAGTGCCTAGAGTATTTGTTGAGCTGATGACAGTAATGCCATCAATTGTTGAGAATTCTTTTTCTAAGGGTAGGGCCACAGAAGATGCCATGTTCTCTGGGCTCGCGCCGGGTAAATTGGCGCTAACTTGAATTACAGGTGTGTTAAAGCTAGGTAGAGCAGCAACAGGTATCTTGAAGTAAGCCATTGTTCCGGCGACAACGGTTGCTAATGACAGTAAAACTGTCATGACTGGACGGCGTATGCATAACTCTGAGATGTTCATTGTGGCTTAGCTTTCTCAGCACTTTTTGTTTCTCTAATTTGTCCGTTTGGACGTAAGTTTTGTTTGCCTTCCACCACAATCTTATCTTCAGCAGCCACACCAGTTACAGCACTTTGGCCTTGATATTGATAAACAATTTTGATTGGCTTAAGAGTTACTTTGTTGTCTTTTTCAACAACATAGAGGAAGTCACCTTTTGGATTAGTGACAACAGCTTGTGTTGGAATAATTAAGGCATCTTTTAGGGTTTTAGCTTTTAATTTAATTCTGACAAATTGCCCAGGAATCATTGCGCCATCTTTGTTGTTTAATTCAGCTTTAACACGCACCGCACCAATCGCTGGATCAACTTGGTTGTCAACAACATACACCTTGCCTTCAATAGGCTTATCAGTGCCGTTAACTTCAACACTTACCGTGAGGTTGTCACCTTCTTCTCGTTTACCGAGGATTAGCGGAATTTCTTTTTCGCTAATAGTGAACTGCACATTGATAGGGTCTAGTTGAGTGATGGTGACCATCGCACCTGTTGTCGTTGTTGATGTGGCGCTACTCGTTGTTGACACGTTGGTGCCTGCTTGTACCAAGCTGCCTACAAAAACGTTAATTACGCCAGCACGACCATTGATGGGTGAGCGGATATGATCAAAGCTCAAAGCTACTTCAGCAGCTCTGGCATTAGCTATTGCTGAATCCATATTAGCTTTTGTTGTATCGGCAGCGGCTTGTGAGATGAACTTTCGCTCAATCAGTTCTAAAGATCGTTTGTATTGGCGGGTGGCGTCGTCAGATAAAGCTTTCGCTTTATCAAAGTTAGCTTTGCTCGCTCTGTCATCTAAGGTAAAGAGCAAGTCGCCTGCTTTCACTGCTTGACCTTCTTTAATATGGATCTTGCTAACAATGTTTGTTGTTTGAGGGCGAATATCAACAATATTTTTAGCAATGATGTTGCCTGTTGCTTCTAAGATGACTGGGATATCTTTTTTCTCAACTAAAGTTGTTGTGACTAATTGTGGCGGCGATTTTTTGCCTGTATCTGGAAAGAAATAGTTGTACGCATAATTAAGACCGTAAAGGATCACAAGACCAGCGATGATTTTCTTTTTGTGAAGCATGCAAAATTGGTAGGTTTTGATGAGGTCAATTTTTTTAACCAAAGCCATTCCGCGCGTCACTGCAGCACAACCCCAACTCAGTAATTTAGCTTTAATTTGTTCGATCAATTTCATAGCTGATGGGGGCAAAAAGCTACCCCACTATCTCCTTGTGTTTTATGGGAATATTCTCGCACACTTGGACACCTAGGGCGGATATCTCTGGTCCAAGAAAAAACCACCTAAAAGGTGGTTTTAAGGACATTTTCGATTCATTTTTTATCTAAATTACCCAGATATTTTCTTTAAGTGCTCTTCTACACCCTTATTGGCAAGAGCATCAGCTAATTCATTGCCGGGATGTCCGGCATGCCCCTTGACCCAGTGCCAATTGATATCGTGTTTACCGAGGAGGCTATCGATTTCTTGCCATAAATCAACATTTTTAACAGGATCTTTATTGGCTGTTTTCCAGCCGCGCGCCTTCCATCCTCCCATCCACTCTGTGACACCTTGCATCACGTATTTGGAGTCGGTATAAAGAGTGACATGACAGGCCATCTTGAGGGCTTTGAGCGCTTCAATGACGGCAGTCATTTCCATGCGGTTATTAGTGGTGAGGGTCTCGCCACCATGCAAGTGTTTTTCCTTGTCGCCTGATCTTAAGACAACCCCCCAACCACCTGGACCTGGATTACCTTTGCAGGCGCCATCTGTATAGATGATCACTCTTCCTTGGTTTGAGTTAGCTGCTTCGCTCATTCAGTTTTTTCCAGTTGGGTATTGGTGGGGTGAGTACTTAAATTCGTTGCTGTGCTGAGTTGTGGCGATTTTTTAGGTGTACTTACCTCTACACGACCCACCAGTGTCAGAGTTGAAACGCGTTTAATCGCAGAAACCATAAATACAGAACCTAAAACGGGCCACCAACGATCACCTGCTTTTTCTAAAAATGCCATTTTTGTCATGCCTGAGGCACTTCTAAGCGGTAAACGATAACAGCCAAAACGACCGCGATCGACTGAAAAATCTAATAATTTCAGCCAGTCTTTGATGCGCAACAAATCAATGAATTTTCCTTCACGAGGCAGGTAAGGTTGACCGATCAAGTGACTGCAATACTGTCTCAACCCCCACAAGCTAGCAGGGTTAAAGCCAGAGATCACCACACGACCTTCTGGCATCAAGATTCTATTGACCTCTCGCAAGACTGCATGAGGATCTTCTGCAAACTCGAGAACATGAGGAAGTAATACCAAGTCCACGCTTTGGCTAGCAAATGGTAATTCTTCAGGGATGCCGCTGATGGTGTGCCAGGTTTCTGGTTGATGATCGATTGGCCTATCGTGCGGGGCTCTTAAGATCATTTGTAGTGGCATACGGTTTTCTTTGAGGCCTTGTAATTGAGGTAGACCTATCTGTAGTGCATGGTAGCCAAAAATATCGCCAACAATGTGGTCAAATTGAGCCTGTTCCCAATTCAGGACATATTGTCCTGGGGCTGAACTAAGCCATCCATCCCAGGAAGTCCAGGGAGCTTGCTTCGTTAGTTTGGGCTTTGCTTGAATCATGCTTTGTTTTTAAGATGCCAGATAAAAATTCATTACAAGTGCGACCCATTGCCGCCTACAACGATAACTATATTTGGTTATTGTCAGATAGTCATTGTGCCGTAGTTGTCGATCCAGGTGATGCCCAGCCAGTAATTGCTTATTTAAAAGAGCACCAACTATCTTTAGAGGCTATTTTAATCACCCATCACCATGCTGACCATGTTGGCGGTATAGCTGACTTGCTAGCATGGGCAAAAGTATCTGGACAGAATCTGCCAACAGTTTATGGCCCTGCGGGTGAGGATATCCCGGGGGTCAGCGAGGCCTTGATGCAAGGCGATAGCTTGCATCTGCAAAAACCTGCTTGCTTATTGTGGGTCTTGGATGTCCCCGGACATACGGCAGGTCACATTGCCTACTTCATGGACGCAGGCGATGAGAAGCATTTATTTTGTGGCGATACGCTTTTTGCTTCTGGTTGTGGCCGTTTATTCGAGGGCACTCCAGCTCAAATGTTGGCTTCACTGGAGAAACTTAAAAAACTACCAGAAGAAACATGGGTGCATTGTGCGCATGAGTACACCCTATCTAATATAAAATTCGCTTTAGCTGTTGAGCCTACTAATCAAGATCTATTAGATTGGAAATCAAGAGCAGAAGCTTTGCGACAAGTCGGAAAGCCAACCATCCCCACAACCATTGCACATGAGAAATTGGTTAACCCATTTTTGAGGTGTGATTTTTTACCAGTAATTAATGCTATTCACCGTCATACGCCTTTAAAGCGAAAAGACCCTGTTGATGTATTTGCAGCTATGCGTGCATGGAAAGATATTTTTAAGTAATGGTAGGAGATTTGAACCAACTATCTCATCTGAGACGCTTACTTCGCACAGGGGCCATCCTTATGATGGCGCTGATTGTGACGGCCTGCGCCACAACTAATAGCGATTGGACCAATGAGCCAAGTAAGGTTTCCAAATCTGGTAAAGCAGGTAGGGCGCCACGCATCAATATTGATAAAGATTCTGTGGGGTCGCTTCATGCACCCTATAACAATCTATGGGATCGTATTCGTGATGGTTTAGTGTTCGAGGAGTTAGATAGCCCCTTAGTTATCAAGCATGTTCGCTGGTATTCGGATCGCCCAGACTATGTTGATCGCATGATGTCTCGTTCTTCTCGTTATTTGTTCTACATCGTTGAAGAAGTTGAACGTCGCAAAATGCCGATGGAGTTAGCCCTTTTACCATTCATTGAAAGTGCATTTAATCCAGAGGCATTCTCAAGAGCTAAAGCTTCCGGGATGTGGCAATTCATGCCTGCAACTGGCAAGGATTACAAATTAACGCAAAACGTTTTTAGAGATGAGCGTCGTGATGTAATTCAGTCAACTGATGCAGCTCTAGATTATTTGCAACGCTTGTATAAGATGTTTGGGGATTGGGAATTAGTTTTGGCGGCCTATAACTGGGGCGAGGGTAATGTCTCAAAAGCAATCAAACGTAATCAGGCTAAAGGTTTACCAACTGACTACATGAGTCTCACCATGCCAGATGAGACCCGAAACTATGTACCTAAATTGCTAGCAGTTAAGAAAATTGTTTTAGATCCTAAGGCTTATGGCCTTAAGTTACCTACTTTAGACAATCACCCATACTTTGTGATTGTCACCACCTCTAAAGATATTGACGTTGACTTGGCGGCAGAGTTTGCTCGAATGACATTGCCAGAGTTTAAGGCCATGAACCCTTCATTTAATAAGCCCGTTATTTTGGGTGCCAGTGAGCCCCAGATTCTTTTGCCTTTCGGGCGAGCAGAATCCTTCCAAGAAAGTATTAATACTCACAAAGGTCGACTGTCTTCATGGACAGCAGTGCAATTAGGTTCCCGGGAGACTGTTGATAAATTGGCGACCAGACTCAATGTGGACGCTGCTCAAATAAGAGAAATCAATGGCATCCCAAAGGGTATGAGGATTAAGCCAGGTTCAACTGTGATCATTCCTAAAACTGCAAAAAATACTGATGTGCCCATGCACTTGGCTAACAATGCTGCATTGATGTTAGAAAAAGAAGTGGCGCAAAAGAAAGCTCAAGCCAAGAAGAACTCCGGAGCCAACAAAAAAACAGCATCTAATAAAAAAACATCAACTAATAAAGCAAATAAAAAGGCCAAGTCTGACAGCAAGTCAGATACCAAGTTGGCCCAAAATCAAAAAAAATCGAATTAAAAGAAGCTAATCTTGGTTTTAAGGTCTCGATTTATAGGGTAAATCCCTAAGTGTCAGAGCCAAGTCAGCCTAGGATTTGATCCTATTGTGATTCTTAAAACTATTTCATGTTTATTTGGGGGAAATGTATGTCCGCTTACAAAGCTTTTCATGAGCGTTCTGTAAAAGATCCACAAGGTTTTTGGGCAGAGCAAGCACAATTAATTGAATGGCAAAAGCCTTTTGATCAGGTATTGGACTATAGCAATCCTCCATTTGCGAAATGGTTCGTTGGGGGTAAAACAAATCTTTGTCATAACGCTGTTGATCGTCATTTAAAAGACCGTCCAGACCAACAAGCTTTGGTGGCTGTTTCAACAGAAACAGATCAAGAGAGGTCATATACATTTAAAGAGCTGCACACTGAAGTCAATAGAATGGCTGCCATTTTGAAGACTCATGGTGTGGTCAAGGGTGATCGTGTATTAATTTATATGCCGATGATTGCGGAAGCAGCTTTCGCCATGTTGGCTTGTACCCGTTTGGGTGCGATCCACTCAGTGGTATTCGGCGGCTTTGCTTCACACAGCTTAGCTTCACGTATTGATGATGCAAAGCCTAAGATGGTGATTTTGGCTGATGCAGGTGCGCGTGGTGGTAAGCCAGTACCTTATAAGCCTTTGCTAGATGAAGCGATTACTTTGTCAGAGCATAAACCAGCTAAAGTTTTATTGATTGATCGCAAGCTAGTAGAGTATGCGAAGGTAGAAGGTCGTGATTTGGATTACGCTACTGAGCGAGCTAAGGTGATGGATGTGCAAGTGCCATGCGAATGGTTAGATGCTACAGATCCTTCATACATTCTTTACACATCAGGTACAACTGGCAAACCTAAAGGTGTTCAACGTGACACGGGTGGTTACGCCGTTGCTCTTGCTTCATCAATGCGCCACATTTATGGCGGTAAACCTGGTGAGGCCATGTTCACTACGTCTGACATTGGTTGGGTGGTTGGTCACAGCTACATTATTTATGGTCCATTGATCAATGGTATGGCCACCATCATGTATGAAGGCACACCATTGCGCCCTGACGCAGGTATTTGGTGGAAGTTGGTTGAGAAATATAAAGTATCAGTGATGTTCTCTGCGCCCACAGCAGCACGTGTTTTGAAAAAACAAGACCCAGCATTCTTAACAAAATATGACTTATCTACTTTGCGCGCTGTTTTCTTGGCGGGTGAGCCATTAGATGAGCCAACTGCAACTTGGTTGCATGGTGCGATCAATAAGCCTATTGTTGATAACTACTGGCAAACAGAAACTGGTTGGCCAATGCTTGCATTGCAACGTGGCATTGAAGTCATGCCGCATAAGTTTGGTTCACCAGGTGTGCCTGTTTACGGTTACAACATGAAGTTGTTAGATGACTCAACAGGTGCTGAGTTGGGCCCTGATCAAAAAGGTGTTGTTGCGATTGAAGGTCCACTGCCTCCAGGTTGCATGCAAACAGTTTGGGGTGATGATGAGCGTTTCGTTAAAACATATTGGAATACAGTTCCTGGCAAATTGGTCTACTCAACATTTGACTGGGGTATTAAAGATAAAGATGGTTACTACTTCATCTTGGGTCGTACCGATGACGTGATCAACGTTGCGGGCCACCGTCTTGGTACTCGCGAGATTGAAGAAAGTATTTCAAGCCATCCAAACGTTTCTGAAGTAGCGGTGGTTGGTATCGAAGATAAATTGAAGGGCCAAGTAGCTATCGGCTTTGCAATTGCTAAAGATGCTAATAACGTAGCAACTCTAGAAGCTGAAATCTTAAAAACAGTTGATTCACAATTGGGCGCCGTTGCAAGACCTGCGCGCGTTTATATTGTGACGGCTTTGCCAAAGACTCGTTCAGGCAAGATTGTTCGCCGCTCATTGCAAGCGGTTGCTGAAGGTCGTGACCCAGGCGACCTAAGTACTTTGGATGATCAAAGTGTATTAACTGCTATTAAGGCTTTGTTCACGGCTTAATAGACCCTTGTTTTGTCAAAATCAGGGCTCTTCGGAGCCCTGATTTGTTTATAAGCATCTGATTTTTATGGTTTTTATTTGAACCCATCTAATACCCCACTAGGGTATTTCCGGATCAAGAGGGGGCGGTGAGGTATAATTTCATAGTTAAATTATTAGATACTTGCCCTAGCGCTTAAAGACACATATACCTCCCGAAAATTCTCAGACCGGAGGTGTCTTTTCCAGATGAGGGATGTGTCGGATGGCAGCCGGG
>JACCDN010074736.1_pt1 | contig 27894 bp, 8 predicted proteins | sample 7441691 | NCBI WGS metagenome assembly JACCDN01 (sample SAMN15323439, study PRJNA562643) | freshwater metagenome | isolation source: river surface water | place: USA:Blue River Watershed | collected 2017-08-16 | reverse complement strand
GCGGTAAATCCTTTGTGACCACTGAGTCGTTTGACCTGCAGACTGGCTTGAGTGATCAAGGCGGCATCATCAGTTCGGTGGCCAACTCGGTCACCAACTACAGCAGCTTTACCTTGAAGCTCGGCGCCACGTTTGAGGCCAATTCGCAATATCGCGTGTTGCTTGACGAAGTACAAGACGCCGCTGGTAACCAAATTGGCAGCGTGGACGCCCAGGGTAACTTTGTGCCCAAGTCCACCACCTTTGTCACCACTTTGGACAACACAGCGCCCAATCTGTTCTTATGGAACTCGCTTGGCGTGGGTTATAGCCCTATCAACTTGGGCGCTAGTTTTTACAACGGCCAAGGCAGTGTGTCGGTCACACAGGATGTCACCTTTGTCTCGCCCGAAACCCTCAAACTGGGTACAGGCGGCTTCATCTTGCTGCAGGTCAGAGGCACCACGAACAACAACAGCCAAGTGGTCGAGCGCTTCGATGTCCGCACAGCGGTGCAACAGGCCGATGGCAGCTTCACCATCACCGGTCAACACTGGGATGCCACAGCCAACAACAACGTCGGTGCATGGGTCAACGGCACAGGCCGACTCACGCTAGACAACAAGACTGTCAATATCAACCCCGAAAATGCGTTGGCCTACGGTGCCAGCTATGAGGTGATCTTGCAGTCCTTCACCGACGCTCAGTCGGTGGTGCATCGGCCTATGACAGACCTCAACGGCAACGTAGCCGCAGGTCTGAGCACACCCAATAGTTCGATTTACTTCAGCACCTACAGCAACCTCATCACGGTGGCCGGTGGCAACGTGGTGGCCAATGCCACCACCGTGGGCCTGAGTGATGACTTGGTGCTGACCTTCTGCGAAAACGTCAAAGCTGGCACAGACCTCAGCTCTTTAAAGCTGTTCCTGAAGCAAGACGGCACAGGCACTTTGGTGGAAACCTTCACCATCAACACCGCCAACAACACCGCAGTGGGCAACTACGGTGGCGTCATCAGCTTTGTGGGCAACAAAGTGGTCATGAACCCTGGCCTGGCTTTGGACCGCGCGGCTGACTACTACATCACGGTAGATGCAGGTGCCATCAAGGGCGTCGAGTCCAACGTGGCGTTCAGCACCGCCAACATGGGCAACATCAATTCGCCGTTCTACTTCACCACCGAAGCTGCGGCGCAAATTGACCCGGGTTACCAACTCACTACCAACCCCCAAAGCCCTGATTACGACAACAACGGTGGTGCATGGGCTGGCCAGATGGCCGGTATGCAGGTGGAAGCCGCTGGTGACGTCGACGGCGACGGCATCATGGACTACATCTTTGGTTCGTCCAACTATGTGTATGACGCATCCATTCCAGACGACCCCAACTTAGCGGGCACCGACCATGTGGCCAAAGGTCTGTTCCATTTGGTGTTTGGTCAAGCCGGTCAATGGAACCCACTCATCACCCTAGACGAGCTTGAAGCCGCAGGGCGCGTGGTGTCGTTCTACGGCACCACGATGAATCAGCTCATCCGAGCCACCGAATTTGGTGACCTCAACCACGACGGTTACAACGATTTGATTTTGACTGCGGGTGGTCAAAACCCCGTGGTGGGCGACAACACCGCCAGCGACACTGCCGACACGGACAGCGGTGCCGTGTTTGTGATTTTTGGTAAGGACCGCGCCGACTGGTCACCGCTGATGAGCGCCGACAACTTAGGTGATGATGGCCTCATCATCACGGGTGGTTTGCCACAAGACCAATTTGGTTTCTCTGTGGCCTCAGGCGACTTCAACAACGATGGCTTCGTTGACATCTTGTCGGGTATGCCCACCAACCAGCGCGATGGTTACAGCTCGGGCGAGGCCTTCATCATCAACGGTGGCGACTTCACCGACTCCTTGATGCAAACCGGCACCTCGGGCAACGACCTGTTGATTGGTGACTTCAACGCCAACCGTTTGGCAGGTGGTGCAGGCAACGACACCATCCACAGCTTGGGCGGCGCCGACATCATTCGCGGTGGCAGTGGCAACGATGTGTTGTCCGTCTCCAAGCTCGACTTTGTGCTGATCGACGGCGGTACGGGCAATGACACCTTGCAGCTCAAGGGGCATGGCATCGATTTGGACATGACGGGCTTTGCGGGCTCAAGCCTGCGCAGCTTTGAAACCATTGACCTCACGGGTGACGGTGCCAACCACCTCACGCTGAACTACCGCGAAGTGGTGCTCTTGCTTGAGCGCCAAATGACCACCGCTTACGGTGCCTATGGTGAATTCACCATCAAGGGCACCAACCAAAGCTCGGTCACCCTCGAAGGCCCATGGGCTGTGATGGAGACGGTCACACAAAGCGGGACCACATGGGTGCGCTATGCCTTGGAAGGCATGTATGTGAAAGTGCAAGCGGATGTGGTGGTCGAGCTGATCGACTGGGTCATTCCTTTCCAAGGCGCGACCATTGACTTTGCGCAAAGCACACTGGGTGTGAGCGTCAACCTGTCCAATGCCACCGTGCTCGGCGCCAACGGCACCGACACCGTGCAAGCTGGCACAGCCTTGGATGTGACGCGTGCGGTCGACACCTTGACTTCGATCGAAGCCGCTCAGTCTGGCAATGGCGCCGATTTGATGGTGGGTGGTACCAATGCAGAAACTTTCCGCACAGGTTCGGGCAACGACACTGTGCGCAGCGGTGGTGGCGACGACACCGTCTGGGCCGGCGCTGGCAATGACTCGGTGCTGGGTGACAGCGACAACTACAACGCCACAGCTGGCGGCCAAAACTGGGCCGATGTGCTCATGGGCGAATCCGGCAATGACACCTTGCAAGGCGCTAGCGGCAGCGATGTGCTTGGTGGCGGCACTGGCAACGATGTGCTCTACGGCGGCACCAGCACCGTTTCGGTGGTGGGCAGCGGCAACGATGTGCTGGATGGCGGCACAGGCAACGACAGCCTCTATGGCTCTGACGGCAATGACACCCTATTAGGCGGCGATGGCGCAGACTCCCTCGAAGCCGGTGCAGGCGGCGACTACCTTGATGGTGGCGCGGGCAGCGACACCCTCAAAGGCGAAGCGGGCGACGACACCTTGGTGTACGACGCCAACGACAGCTTAGACGGCGGTGATGGTGATGACACCGTGCTGTGGCGCGATGAAGTGCGCGACCTCAGCAGCAGTACCTTGGTCAGCAAAGTCGAAGTGTTGGATTTGCGCGGCAATGGCGCTCAATGGTTGCGCCTCGGCTCGGGCACGCTCAATGCCATGACGCTCAATGGCACTGCATTGAACACACTGACGCTGCACGGCGATGCGAACGACACCTTGCTGTTGGGCGGCACCGTGGTGTGGCAACAAGCGCGCAACATCACTTTAGATGGGGTGGTTTACAAAGCTGCCGAGGTGTATGAAGGCACCACGCTCAAAGCTAAGCTGCTGGTCAGCAGCAATTTCGACATCCTGTTGGATGCCAGCGCACCCAGCTACGCAGGGGCCTACCTCACTGGTAGTGCCACGATGGTCATCTACACCATTGATTCACCAATCGACGAAACGGTGAGCGGCCAAGGCGGCAACGATCACCTGTACGCGTCACTCGGCAAAGAAACTTTGGACGGTGGCGACGGTGTGGACACCCTCGACTTCTCGATCCAAACGGGCAACGTGTATGTCAACCAAAGTGGCAGTGCTGTCACCGTGCGTGGCATCACAGTGGCTGCGGGCACCGCAGCGGACGGTTTTGGGGATGTCGACACCCTCATCAGCATTGAACACCTGAGCACTGGCTCTGGCAACGATGTGGTGGTGGATGGCAGCAAAGCCAGCCGCATCTTCACCCATGCCGGCGCTGACTCCATCGTGGCCGGTGACGGCAACGACACGCTTGATTCAGGCTCCGGTGACGACACCGTGCAAGCAGGCGCTGGCGATGACTGGATCGAAGGTGGTCTTGGTCATGACAGCCTCGCAGGCAATGCGGGCAACGACACCTTGCGCGGTGGTGCAGGCAACGACACCATTGACGGCGGCAGCGATACCGACACCCTAGACTACAGCGGCCAAACTGAAGCCGTGGTGGTCAACCTCACCACCAGCACGCAACGCGGCGTGGCCGCAGGCCGTGCCAAAGACGGCCAAGGCGGTACAGATACCCTGAGCAACCTCGAAGTTGTGGTTGGCGGCTCGGGCGATGATGTGATTTATGGCAGCTCCGCTGGCAGCGTCATGACCCTCGATGGTGGCTTGGGCTCTGACATCATCATTGCCGGCAGTGGTGGTGACAGTTTGGTGTTTGACAAAGGCGATGTGTCCATCACAGGTGGTGCAGGTACCGACACCTTGCTCATCAACGACCCGGACGTGGACTTCAGACAAACCTGGCAAATGCCCGCAGTTTCAGGCATGGAAGTGTTGCGTTTGAATGCGGAGTCGCCTCAAAGCATCACGCTGGACAAGGCTGCTGTGTACCGCATGGCTGGGGCAGGGCGCACGCTCACGATTCAAGGTGGCATTGAAGACTCCGTCGTTCTCAATGCAGACCTCGGCACCGTGGACACCAGCACTTATGCGGGCTACAACACCTTCACAGCCACTCACGAAGGTGTGAGTGTGACGGTGAAAGTTGCCAACACCATTGGTACCCAAGTGGCGGGCTTGCAGTTGCTCAAAGGCACTGAGGCCGACAACGCCCTGACCGGCAGCGGCAGCACCGCCGAAGCCCTGTGGGGCTACGTGGGCCAAGACACCCTCAGCGGTGGTGACGGCGCTGACAGCCTGTACGGCGGCAGTGGTCACGACAGCCTTATGGGCGGCACGGGCTCAGACAGCTTGGTCGGCGGCACAGGTAACGACACCCTCATCGGTGGCACAGAAAACGACACCTTGCTGGGCGAAGAGGGCGACGACACCTTGGTGTGGGATGTGGCCTTCAGCGACAGCAACAACAACCAGCACGTCTCCAACGTGAGCCTCCTGGCCAAAACTTTAGACGCCACGGTCGATGGCGGCACTGGCTTTGACACCCTGCAAATGGGCGGCAACAGCTACGACTTCACGCTCAACAACGGCACCAGCGGCATCAGCAACCTAGAGCTTCTTGACCTGCGCGGCCGCAATGCCACCAAGGTGGTGCTCAACCGCGAGTCAGTGGCAGCCCTTACCGATAGCAGCAAGGTTTTGCGTATCGATGGCGATGTGGGCGACATGCTGGTCCTCAGCGATTGGGGCTTCTGGACATACGCGGGTGAAGCACAAATCAACGGTGTTGGCGGCAAAATTTACACCGCCGCCCACAACGGCGCGACCGTGACGGTGCAGTTCTCCAACAACCTGAACTTCACCGACACCACCACCAACATCGGCCAAACCAACTTACAGCTCAAGGCCTTGGACGGTGCAGCCTTGGTGGCTGGCACAGCGGCGGCTGGAACGGCCAGCACCCCGCCCACGGGCACGGTCAGTGTGACACCCCTGACTGCACCCACCACCTATCTAACTGGCAGTGCTTCAGGTGCCACCGCTGGCGATGACGCCTTGACCTTGGGTGCTCGCACCGCCACCGTCGCGGCGGGCGCGGGCACAGACACGCTCACCAGCAACTTAGGCTTGACCGACCTGACCGTGGGCATTAAGCCCCTGATTACCTCTGTTGAGATCGTCGAACTTGGCGACAACCCCAACGGTTACGGCAACGACTTGCGTCTGAATGTGGCGCAAATCACGTCCATGACCGACAACAAAGTGTTGCGCATTGAAGGCGATTGGGGCGATACCCTGAATCTGGTGGACGGCGCTTGGAAGCTCAGCGCTGAAACCTTGGCCTCAGGCGTTTACATCAAATACGTGAATTCGGCCGATGCCAACATGGTGGTGTACGTCGATCCCAAGGTCAAGGTTGCTTACACCTCAGCTTGGGCTAATGCCAGCTCGATTCAAACCACGATCACCGGCAGTGCTGCTGATGACGTGCTGGGCGGTCATGTTTCGTACACACAAACCATTGACGGTGCTGGCGGCACTGACACGGCTGACTATTCCAACTCGTCACCCGTCACCGCCAACTTGAACACTGGCAAAGTGGCCGAAGGTTCATCCACCGTGGTTGACACCTTGATCAGTATCGAAAACATCATCACGGGCTCTGGCAGTGACTTGGTGGTGGGTAACAGTGACAACAACAAACTCAATGCCGGAGGCGGTAACGACACGGTGTATGGCGGCGCAGGCAACGACACGCTCATGGGCGTGGGTGGCGCTGACAAGCTTTACGGTGGCTCGGGCAGCGATGTGCTTTACTTTGATGCAGCAGCTAGCATCATTGATGGCGGCGCTGATGACAAAGTCGCTCAAGCCCATGTGGTCGTGATTTCGCAAGGCTCGAGCACGGTTTCGGCCACGCGTACAGAAACTGCCACGGTCACTTTTGCAGAATTGACGGCCAATCAAAGCATCACGCTCGGTGGCTTGACATACAAAGCACCGAGTGGTGCAAGCGTCAGCGCGGCGGATGTGGCCACAGTGTTTGTCACAGGCACGGCCACGACGGGCACGCTCACAGGTGCCTTGGCAGGCTTTACCGTGACGACACTGGGCAGCGGTGTGGCAGTGTTCACCAGCACCACGGCTGACAGCGATGTGACGGACCTGGATGTCGGTGGCACAGCCCACATTGATGTGCGCAACGCCGACAACGGCGGCGCCTTGCTGGCCATCACCCGTGACGGCACATCAGGCACCACGCCCACCGCTGAAAAAACCACGGTCACGTTCAACGACATGGCGATCAGCCAGTCGATCAGCCTAGGCGGACTGACACTCACAACCGATAGCAGCACTACCTTGACAGCTGCCCAAGTTGCCAGCGCATTTGCAACCCAAACCGCGCTGACAGGCAGTACTTTCTCTGGCAGCCTGAGCGGCTTCACCCTCTCCACGGCAGTGGGTTCGAGTGTGCTGTTCACAGCCACAACCACAGGCCCTGTGACGGACTTGGTCACCGCCCAAGACACCAGCGTTGATGTCTTGGCCGTGGCCGATCGCTACCGCGACTTCACCGCCGCTTCGGGCCTGCCCAAGCTCAGCGGCATTGAGGTGATGGATTTGCAGCAATGGGGCAGCGGCCAGAGCAACACCGTCAAACTTGATTCAGACGCCGTGTTGGCCATGACCAATGGCAACAAGACCTTGCGTGTGGACGGCCAAGTGGGCGATGTGGTCATGTTCGCCAGTGGCGAAACATGGGTTGCCAGCACTACGACCCTCAACAGCTTGGCCTATGACGTGTACACCCATGCCAGTGGCGCGGTGGTTCAAGTTCAACATGTCATCACACAAGATGTGGTGCGTGGTTCGGGCAATGCTGCACAAACCTTGACAGGCGGCGCAGGTACTGATTCCTTGTTGGACTACGCCAACAACACCGCCAGCGTGTTTGTGAACCTGTCCACCGACAACAACATGTGGAACGGCACCGGCTATGTGGCCTCAGCCACAGCCCAGCGTTCTGATGGCGGCACGCAGATAGACTCCTTGTCAGGCATTGAGTCGCTCAAAACAGGCAGTGGCGCAGACCGTGTCTACATTGAAGGCACGGCGGCAGGTTGGGTGGACTTGGGTGACGGTAATGATGCCCTCACAGTCCGCAACAACGGCACAGGCAAGGTGGCTCAGACCTTCATTGGTGGCCTGGGTAACGGCGACAGCCTGAGCTACAGCTGGGTGACCTACGACATGACCTTGGACTTGGTCGCTGGTACCGCCGTGGTCAATGGCGTGACCGATGTCATCCGTGAGTTTGAAGTTTTCTCCTTGGGTTCTGGTGCCGATACGATTTACGACAGCAGCGACTCGCATGCGCTTTATGCAGGGGCTGGTAACGACACGATCGACGGACAAGCAGGTAACGACACCATCGATGGTGGCGAAGGCAACGATTCGTTGTTTGCAGGCGAGGGCAACGACAACGTCACAGGCCGTTCAGGCAATAACTCCATTTGGGGTGGTGCTGGCTCCGACTATTTGTATGGCCAATACTCGTCCGAATCAGTCGTGGATTCGGGCCACAACTACATTGATGGCGGCGCTGACAACGACGTCATCTGGGGTGGTCGTGGTAACGACACCTTGTTGGGTGGCGACGGCTCCGATGTGATTCATGGTGGCGGGCAGACCTATAACTACGACTACCGCAATTATTTGGAGTGGGCCAACTCAGGTGCAGACACGATCGATGGCGGCGCTGGCGATGACACCCTGTACGGCAACGATGGCAACGACTTGATCATTGGTGGCACTGGTAGTGACCGCATAGGTGCGTATATCGACTCCGATTACATCAACGATTACACCTACCAAACTTACTTCTACGAAGCGGGCAACGACACCCTGTTGGGTGGCGATGGAGCTGACATCATCCTCGGTGGTTTGGGCAACGACTTGCTCTACGGCGGAGATGGCGACGATGTGCTGGGCAGCACCCTGCACGAACACGGCAGCGACACGTTTGTAGGTGGTTTGGGCAACGACACCATTTACGGTGGTGACTACGCTAGCGTTTCTGTGGACAGCTATGCGGGCTACTACTACGGTCGAGTGGTGGGCGGTGTTGACGTACTTGACTACAGCGCCTCCACCTACTCAGTACAAGTCAACTTGCATGATGAAGCGCACAGCATTGCGAGTGTGAACTTGGCGGTCAACCAAGCCAAAGACGGCTTGGGCGGTACCGACACCATTTACGGCATTGAAAACGCTTGGGGCGGTACGTCCAACGACATCTTGCTCGGCTCTGCCGGTGTCAACTGGCTCAAAGGTAACCAAGGCAATGACACCTTGTGGGGCGCGGAGGGCGCTGACACGCTCGAAGGCGGCACAGGCGACGACGTGTTCTTCCTCGACAAAGACGACACCTCGGTGCTGGGCGGTGATGGCTCGGATACGTTGGTGACACGCTATGTCAACACCGATCTGACCAATACCACCTTGTTCAGCGTCACCCTCAAAGACATTGAGGTGGTTGACCTCAGTGGGGCCCACGACATCGTGGCTGGCACCGCCAATGTGGGCAACAGCTTGGTACTCGACCAAGCGGCGGTCTACAAAATGACCACGGCAGTCAACGGGATCTACACCCTCAAAGTGAACGGTGTGGCGGGCGACAGTGTGTTCTTCAACGACCGATCGGTGTGGACGCAAAACGCCAGCAGCAGCGGCGGTTACCGCGAGCTCACCTCGACCTACACCTTGTCCGGCACCAACTACAGCTTGGTGGTCAAGGTGCAAGAAGCTGTCAGCACTGACGTGGTTCGTGGCTCGGCCCTAACTACAGCGCAAACTTTGGTGGGCACCAACCAAACCACCAGCAGTGCGGCTGATGTTGATAAATCTATGGTCGACTACGCTGACCGTATTGACGCCGTGCGTGTCAACCTCGGCAGCGTGCGCTACAACGGCGTGGACGCTCGCACCGTGGTTTCCACCGCCATGGTCAGCACCAGCACCGATGCCGACACCCTCAGCAGCTTGGACGGCACCCTCAGCACCATTGAGTGGGTCAAAACCGGCGCTGGCGACGACTGGCTCATTGGCTCTGGCGTGGCCAACCGTTTAGAAGGCGGCTTGGGCAGCGACTGGCTCATGGGCGGGCAGGGCGTCGACACCTTGGTTGGCGGCTTGGGCGTGGACACGGCTGATTTCTCAGATGCCACGGAGGGAGTGACCATCACCCTCAACGGCGACACCTTGGGCTCGGCCGTCTTTACCGACACCTCTAACAATGACGATCTCTACAGCATTGAAAACCTGCTGGGCACGCAATATGCCGATCGCATCACCGTCACCGACCTCAACGCCAACTGGATTGATGGCGGCGCTGGCGCCGACACCATCTTGGCAGGCGCTGGCAATGACACCCTGATTTATGACGCAGCCGACGCCACCGTGGACGGCGAAGCCGGCACCGACACCTTGGTGGTGCGTGATGCTGCCCTCGACCTGACGGCCGCAGGCATCAGTGGTACGCAAATCAAGAACATCGAAGTGATTGACCTGCGTGGCTCGCAAGGCACTCAGCTGACTTTGAGCGTGGCCTCGGTGGCTGCACTTTCCACCAGCAGCGAGGCACTCACGGTCTACGCCGACGACCAAGACGTGCTCGAACTCGTGGGCACTTGGGCTTTGGGCGCCAATACCGTGGTGGGCAACTCGGTTTACCGCAATTGGACAGGTACCTCCACCTCGCCAGCGGCGACCGTCACTTTGTGCATCTCAGCCGAAGCCAGCGTTCGCCTGACAGGCACGGCATCTGCTGAAACCATCAATGGCAGCACCAGCCCCGACGTGATTTGGGGCTTGGCTGGCAACGACACCCTCAACGGCAGCGATGGGGATGACACCTTCATAGGCGGCCTGGGCAACGACAGCATCACCGGCGGTGCGGGCCTTGACACCGTGGACTACAGCGGTGTGGCTGGTCCTATCACCGTCAACCTCGGCACAGGCTCTGTCACCGTCACGGGTGACGGCACCGACACCTTGGCCACGATTGAGCGCGTCATTGCCACTGCTGGCGCCGACAGCCTCTTGGGCAGCGCCAATGCCGACTGGTTGGAAGGCCAAGCGGATAACGACACGCTCGACGGCGCTGCCGGCGACGACCATTTGTATGGCCAAAGTGGTGCCGACAGCCTGTTGGGCGGTAGCGGCGACGACGTGCTGGAAGGCGGCACCGGCAACGACATCCTCGACGGCGGCACTGGCATCGACGCCCTGTACGCCCAAGCTGGCAATGACCAGTTGGTTTACGACGGGTTAGACGCCGTCATCGATGGCGGCGAGGGCTTGGACACCCTGTTTGTCAATGAGACAACTGTCAACCTTGTCAACGGCAGTCATCCCAAATTGCAAGGCATTGAGGTGTTGGACCTGACCGACTCAGCCGTCACCAAACTCACCCTTGACTTGAGCGCCGTGCGCGCCATGTCGGGCAGCTCGAACCAAGTGCTCATCAACGCGGGTGCCAGCGACACCATTGGCTTGACCGACTACGCACAGTGGAGCCGAAGCAGCAGCTATGACGCTGGTACTGGCTTGACGACCAAGCTTTACTTGCAAGACGGCGTGTTGCTCAAAATCGTTACCCCAGGCAACACCAGTGCCGTGGTCACCCACTACGCCATGCCCACCACGTCAGGCAGCACCTATGTGGGCAGCGATACCAACAATACCTTGACGGGCAGCAGCGCTGGCACCGCCAACAACGACACGCTGACACCTTTGGCTGGCGCAGACACCGTCAATGGTGGTGACGGCGAAGACACGGTCGACCTCACACCGCAGTTCCGTGTGGACACCATCAGCCTAGACATGGGCGTTGACAGCCAGAGCAACAGCTATTTGGTGGCCATTGGTGACGTCAACAACGACGGCTTCATGGACTTCGCCATGCGCGATGCCAACACCACCTACACCTACGGAAGTCAAGTCAACCGTTACAACAATTACTACTCCAATGGCAATTGGAGCAGTGCCTCAATCTCGCTGGGCTCTACGCCCTTCGGATCTGGCGATGTGTATGTGGTCTATGGCGCCGCAGGTGGCTTGGGCAGCTTGAGCGTCTCAGCCAGCGAAGCCCCGACGGGCGCGAATGCCGGCTACATCAAGCTGACCTCTAGCGCCTCGGCGGCCGAAGGTTTTGGCAATGGCCTGGGTTCGTTGGGTGACTTTGACGGCGATGGCCAGTCTGACTTGATGGTGGTGGCAGCGGGTGTGAACTCCTACACCTACAACATGGGTGATAACGTCACAGCTTATGTTTCCAGCGACTACTGGACAACATCAAATGAGGGGCGCTTGTATGTGTTTGATGGTGGTAACACCGTATTCACCAATCGCATCTCTGGCAGCGTGACCCAAACCACACTCAGCACCAGCGGAACTGGCGCGGTAGGCTCGATTGCGCAAGCCAATGCACTGCCAAGCACACAAAGTGGCGTCGCTCTTTACGATGACGCACGGTCTTATGACCCGCTGTACGCCACCGATGTGCCAGATGCTCAAACTACCTACACCTACACAACCTCTGCCACGAAGGCCGACGTGGTGTACACCGGTGGCAGTAGCTCTTCTTACTTAGGCAATGGCTGGGCGCCTGTCTCGATGGGTGACCTCAACGGTGACGGCTTTGACGACTTCATGGCTGGCAGCAACGGCGAAATTTACTTTGGCCGAGCCAGCATGGGCACAGGTTTCAACGCTTCTGCCTCTAATTTGGGCACTGCCGTAGACCTAGGTAACTTTGGCCGTTTCGCCAATGTGGGTGACATCGATGGCGACGGCTTCAACGACATGTTGGTTTCGGACGTCAACAACACCAGCAACTTTATTGTGTATGGCGGCGCCAACGCAGCCAGCTGGACGGCACCTGCAAGTTGGGTGAGCGGGGCGGGCAGCAGTGGCGCACCGCGTTTGACCAAAGTGGTGTCTGAAACCGGCATCACGCTCAACGGCACCTACTCGGCGCTGGGCGACATCAACGGTGACGGCTACGACGATTTGCTGCTCTCGGCTTTCGGCAATAGCGGCGATCCCAACGACTTCAACGCCAAAAACAACGGCGGTTTGTATGTGGTGTTTGGCCAGGCTGGCCATTGGAATGATGGCGACTTGAGCCTGACCGACTTGGCCACCAACAAGCTGGGTTTCCGCATCACCGGCGCAGTGGACTTTGACCGTGCGGGTGAATACAGCTGGACCGGCGTGGGTGACATGAACGGCGACGGCTTGGACGACTTCATCTTCCAAGCCCCAGGCGACCAAGAGGCCGACAACGCAGGCACCAGCAGTTTGGGCTCGTCCTACCTGATGTTTGGCCGCCAAGCTGGCTGGCAAGACATCAGCTTGTTGGAGATGCAGGACTACGGCATTCAGTTGCTGCGCACAGGCAATGGGTACTGGACGGCCTTGGGCGATGTGGACGGCGACGGTTTTGACGACGTCAGCCTGACCAATGCCACCACCAACTTGCAAATTTTCTACGGCGACTCCTTCCTCACGGGCGACAGCAACATCGCGGTCAAGCACATTGAAGGTACGCAAGGCGAAAGCTTGACGGCGGACGCCCTCAAGACCCCGAGCAACGCCAAAGGCGCTGACCGTCTCATCGGCAATGCTGGTGACGACACCTTGGTGGGCAACGGCGGCGCCGATGTGCTGCTGGGCGGTGCGGGCGACGACTTGCTGCAACTGGGTTTTGTCAACAACGAGCGTGGCGCCATCGTCGACTTCTTCAAGATCGACGGCGGTAGCGGCATTGATACTTTGGAATTCACGGCGGCTGCGACCTTGGACTTCACGGCCAAGCGCGACGATTTGGTGGAAAACGTCGAAATCTTCAAGCTTGGTACTGGAAACCAGAACATCACGCTAAACCATCTGGATGTGCTGTCGATAACTGGGGGGACGAATACTGCAATCTCAGACCCCACTTATCAGAAAGGACATGTTCTGGTCATCGACGGCACAGGTACGAACAACACAGGCGACGTGGTCAACCTCACAGGAGGTTGGACGAACAACTCTGTGGGACAAGTCAATGTCAGCGGCTACACCGGGCAAAGCTTCTCGGTCTACCAGCACGGCAGCGACAACATCTACGTAGCTATTGCGGACAGCATCGATGCGAACTCCAGACATTTCAGCTAACTATGAAAAAGGAATTCCTTGGCAGTGCCGACGACAAAGGCAGCCGTCGCCCGTGGCTTGGCCTTGATTGGCTTCGCCATGGTGGCAACGGCGCTCGCGCGTGGCTGCACATCGACAAGGAAGGCCTGTCTGCCAAAAAGCAGGCGCTGAACGAGGCTGTTAGCACAGTCAGCGAAGAAACCCGCAAAGGTGCCAAGTGGGGCTGGCGCTTCATGACTGACGCTGACGTGCGTCCCGACCACCAGCTTCAATCCTTGCCCGACGCCCAAGCCCAGCAAGACTGGCTGCGCGAGCTCTTGTGGCCTTACCGCGACGCTTACCGCCAAGCCTTGGCGCTGTCTTTGGTCATCAACATCTTGGCTTTGTTTGCCGCGGTGTTCACCATGCAGGTGTATGACCAAGTCATTGGCCATGCGGGGTATTCCACCTTGGCCGCCTTGGTGATTGGCATGGCCATAGCCATCGTCATGGACCATGTGTTCCGTGCGGGGCGCTCGCTGTTGCTGCAGCGCATTGGCGCGCGGGTAGAGGTGCAAATCGCGCGCGAAACCTTGCAACGCATGCTCAATTTGCCTACTTTGGTACTCGAAGGGCGCTCAGCCGGTTTTTGGCAGGCGGTCTACCGCGACATTGAAATCGTGCGCACCACCTGCTCTGGCAGCACGGCCATGCTGCTGATTGACTTGCCCTTCATGCTGTTGTCCTTATTGGTGGTGGCGGTGTTGGCCTTGCCTTTGTTACCCGTGGCCTTGCTCACCATTGCCGCATTTGTGACCTTGGCTTGGCGTTCGGGCCAAGTCACCCGTGGTGCCACTGAAACCGAACGTGAACAGCTGGTCAGCCGCGATGTGGCCTTGAACGAGCTGGCCTCGATTCGCCTAAGCCTCAAATCTTTGGGTGCCAACGAATCGGTGCAGCGCCGCTGGGAAGACCACTACGCCCGCTGGATGAATGAATCGTTGGCTCGCAGCCGCGAAGCCGATCACTACCGCGAACTGGCACACGGCATGACCACCGCGAATTCGGTGCTGACCACCAGCATTGGCGCTTTGGCCATCTTGAATCAGCTCATCAGCATGGGCTCGCTGATTGCCACCAATATGTTGGCGGGTCGCATGGTGTCGCCTTTGGTTCAGTTGGTGGGCCAGTGGCGCACCTTTGGCCAGTTCCGTGCTGCCAAAAAGCGTTTGGACGCTTTGTTTGCCATGGACGTTGACCGCACAGAAAGCGTCATTGCCCTCAGTCGTCCTACCGGCGCTTTGCGCTTGGAGGGGGTGACTTTCAAGTTTCCTCAAAGCGAGAACTTGCTGCTTCAGCCTATTTCGGGCGAAATTGGCGCAGGCGGACTGCACGGCATCGTCGGCCCCAACGGCAGCGGTAAAACCACTTTGCTCAAAATCATGCGAGGTTTGTACCCCCCGCACGAAGGTCGCGTGCTGATTGACGGCGCTGATTTGCACCAATTCACCCAAACCGAGCTGGCGCAGCGCATTGGCTATTTGTCTCAAACCAACCAGCTGTTGTCCGCCTCGATCCGCGACAACATTGCTTTGGCTAACCCCGATGCGAGCGATGAGCAAATCATTCGCGCGGCTCAGCGTGCTTGTGCGCACCAGTTCATCATTGACTTGCCGGATGGCTACGCCACACAAGTTGGGGAGGGTGCACAACGCTTTTCTGCCGGCCAGACCAAGCGTATCGCCATCGCACAGGCCTTGCTCAACGACCCGCCTGTCTTGTTGTTGGACGAACCGACGGCCGAGCTTGACCGCGATTCAGAGCTGCATCTGGTCCAAACCCTCAAAGAACTGGCCAAGGACCACACCGTGGTCGTCGTCACGCACAGCCCCTTCATGCTGAGCCACTGCAACGGCATCTTGGTCATGAACAAAGGCAAGCTGGTGGCCGCAGGCTCCGCGACCGACATCTTGCCTAAGCTCGGTATGAATGTTGCTAAACCATGAGTGACATGTCAAAAAACTCCCCAATTAATCTAGACAAGGTCTTGTACGACCTTGGCGAACCCAAGTGGCGCGCGTCTCAACGACGCCTGTTGGTGTTTTTCGTCGTCATCTTTTTATGGACCTTGATTGGCCGAGTTGACCGCGTGGTCACGGCGCCAGGCAAGGTCATTCCGTATGACAAGGTCAAAGTCATCCAGCATTTGGAGGGCGGCATCATCAAAGACATCGTGGTGCGCGAAAACCAAGAAGTCAAAGCAGGCGATGCCTTGGTCCACCTCGACTTGGCGACCAGCGGCATCAACAGCGGCGAGATGAACGCTCGCATGGCTTCACTCAAATTAGCCAAAATCCGCCTGGACGCCGAATCCTTAGGGGTCGACCCCGTCTGGCCCGATGAGCTAGCAGCCAAATTCCCCAACTTGGTCGAGGCCGAGCAACACGGCCACCAAAGCCGTCGCGATGAGCGCCGGAACTCTTTGCAAGCTTTTGACAATGTGGTCACACAGAACCGCCAAAAGCTCGCTGAATCGCGCGAGCGGCTCATGGCCTTAGAAGCCAGCTTCAAAATTGCCAAGCAAGAAGTGGCCATTTCCGCCGATTTGGTCAAGGACAAACTGACCTCGCAGCTCGAGCATTTCCAGCGCCAGTCCAACTACGAGCGTTTAAGCGGCGAAATCGCCTCGCTGCGCCAGTCCATCACGGGTTTGCAAGCCGGTATCAACGAATCTGTGGCACGCCGCCAGCAAGAAGAAGCCCGTTTCAACCGTGAGTCGGCCAACGAAGCCACCGACATGGAACGCAAAATGGCCAGCCTTTCTGAAGAGCTGACCCGCGCCAACGACCAAGAAGACCGTTCGGTCATTCGCGCCCCCATCGATGGGGTGGTGAAAAACGTGCGTTTTCAAAGCGCTGGCAACGTGATCAAGCCTGGTGAGCCCATCATGGAAGTGGTGCCCCTCAAAGACCAGTTGGTCATTGAAGTCAAGCTCAGCCCAGGTGACCGCGGCTACATCAACATCAAGCAAGACGCGTTGGTCAAGATCTCGACCTACGACTATTTGCGCTACGGCGGCTTGGTCGGCACGGTCAGCGGGATCGCGGCCGACACCGATTTGGGCCGCAACGAAGAGCAGTTCTACCGCGTCATCGTCAGCACCGACAAGTCTTGGCTGGGCGATCGCCCCGGCATTTACCCCATCACACCGGGCATGGTGGGTGAGGTCGACATCAAGGTCGACACCCAATCCATCATGTGGGCGCTGCTCAAACCCGTGCTCAAGCTCAAAGCCGACGCGTTCAAAGAAATCTAAGGAAGTTCGTATGAAAAAGCACCTCATTTCAGTGGCAATTGCGAGCATGGCCTCGCAGTTGTACGCGGCCGATCTGCAATCTGAGTTGGTTTACTTGCGTGACAACCACCCCATGCTGCGCGCCAGCAGCTTTGCCGTGACCGCCGCCGAAAAGCGTGAAACCGCGGCCAAAGCGGGTTGGTATCCCAAGATTGACGTGGCCTCCGAGCGTGGCTCCGAAAAAATCAGCACCACCAGCTACTCCACACCCGACAAGCCGGGCGATCCCAAGGCCAGTGACTTGACCCGCCAAAAGCAGACCGTCACCGTCACCCAAAACCTCTTCAATGGCGGCAAGACCTTGGCTGCCACTGGCGTGGCCAAAGTCGAGCGCCAAATGAAAAACGCTGACCGCAGCGCCACTTCACAAGAAGTGCTGCTTGAGGCCATGACCGCTTACTTGAATGTGCTGAAAAACCAAATGTTGATCAGCCTGAGTGAAATCAACGAAGCCACGACCAAACGCCAGCTGGAAATGGAAAAGCAGCGCGTTGACCGCGGAGGCGGCGTGATTGTGGATGAGTTGCAAGCCGCCACACGTCTGCAAATCGTGCGCGAACGCCGTGTGCTCTATGAACAAGGCTTGCGCGACGCCATTTCTTCTTACGAACAAGTGTTTGGCAAAAGCCCAGACCTCAAAACCTTCCAAGATGTGCTGGTCATGGACAAGCGCATGCCGGCCTCTGTAGACAGCGCCATGGATGAGGCCGAAGACAGCAACCCCCGTTTGCAAGCCGCCCGCATGGCGACCGAGCGCGCTTATCGACTCATCAGCGTTGAAAACGCCGGTTTTATGCCTAATGTGGACTTGGTTGGCACGCGAAATCGTGAAAACGATGCAGGCCAGCTCTACCGCAAAGACGAAGACTCCGTCTTGGTCAAGCTCAGCTGGAACGTGTTTGCAGGCCGTGAAACCGTCAGCAAAGCCCAAGCCGCAGCCTATGACTACCGCGAAAGTGCTGAAAAAGAGAAAAATATCAGCAACAAAACCAAAGAGTCTGTGCGCGTGGCGTGGAACCAGTACAAAAAAGGCATCGAACGCCTGAACTTGCTGGAAACCGCCGTCAAAACCTCGCAAGGCGTGATGCGCGGCCGTAAAAAACTACGCGATGCAGGCAAAGAAACGGCCTTGGCAGTGCTCGACTCTGAAGTCGAACACTTTGGTTTGTTGGCCAACAAGGTCAACGCCATGACAGATGCCAAGATGGGTAGCTACCGCTTGCTCAGCGCTTTAGGCAAGCTCGACATCGAAGCCCTCAACCTCGACGGCGGTGTGTTTGACATTCCGGTGCAACCCTTAGAAGCCGCTGTGAAAGAGCTGGTCGGAAGCGAGCTGTTGGTGCGATGAAACTGCTGTTTGTTCACCAAAACTTCCCTGGCCAGTTCCTGCACCTCGCACCCGCGATGGTGAAAGAAGGCCACGAAGTCCATGCCATGGTCCTTAAAAAAGAGGCTCCCAAGGCGTGGGAAGGCGTGCACATTCACACTTACCAACCCGCCAAAGGCACAGCCGCTGGCGTACACCCCTGGGCGCTGGACTTGGAAACCAAGATCATTCGCGCCGAGTCGGTGTTTCGCAAATGTCTCGAACTCAAAGCCCAAGGCTTCACCCCCGATGCGGTGGTGGCGCACCCCGGCTGGGGCGAGAGTCTGTTCATCAAAGACGTCTGGCCCGATACCAAATTGGGCTTGTACTGTGAACTTAATTACTCTGAGTCTGGCAACGACGTGGGCTTTGACCCCGAATTTGCCAGCCAAGATCCAGGCGATGCCTGTCGCTTGCGTTTGAAAAACATCAACAACGTCATGCACTTTGACATGGCTGATGCAGCCATTTCACCCACCCATTTCCAGGCGGATACCTATGCGTGGCCGTTTCGCGGCAAGATCAAAGTCATGCACGATGGCATTGACACCAAGCGCATCTGCCCAAACGACTTGGCCAGTTTCAGGTTGCCCACAGGCCAAAGCCTGACGCGCCAAGACGAAGTCATCACGTTCGCCAACCGCAACCTAGAGCCATACCGGGGCTATCACGTCTTCATGCGTGCTTTGCCTGAGCTGCTCAAGCAGCGCCCCAACGCCCACGTGGTGCTGGTGGGCGGCGAAGGCACCAGCTACGGCAAGGCTCCAGCGGGCAAAACCAGCTGGAAGCAAATCTTCATTGACGAGGTCAAGCCGCTCATTTCTGAGGCCGATTGGGCCCGTGTGCACTTTGTCGGTCACTTGCCGCACCCCCAATTTGTGAGCCTGTTGCAAGTCAGCACCGTCCATGTCTACCTCACGTACCCGTTTGTGGCGAGCTGGAGTTTGCTGGAAGCCATGAGCATGGGGTGCGCCATTGTGGGCAGCGACACCGAGCCCGTGCGCGAATTTGTAGAACACGAAAGAACCGGCTTGTTAGCCCCGTTTTTTGACCAATCAGCCCTCATTGCGTCTGTGGTGCGCTTGCTTGAAAGCCCAGAGCTGCGTCAAACCATGGGCAAAGCAGCGCGTCAAAAGATCCAGTTTTATTACGACTTGCACGCCATTTGTCTGCCAAAGCAGATCAAGTGGGTCGAGTTTTTATCGCACGTCAGGAGCTAAACCATGCGGACAACTTTAATTGGCGCCACCCTTGCGATGGCGCTATGCCAAGGCAGCGCACTGGCACAAAACCATTCACCTGATGCTGGCAGCCTGCTGGCCAATACATCAGAGCCTTGGACACAGGGCGCTGGGTCGGCACCAGAAGGCTTCCCGATCGAGTACTACCCGCGCATGCGTTGGACCGATGACTTCAGCGTTCAGGTCGACAGCATCATCATCGAGGGCAACACCCTGGTGCCAACGGGCAAGCTTCAAGTGGCGGTCAAAGGCTACACCGGCAAACGCATGATGGTGAACAAACTCTCAAACGTCACAGCCGCGGTTAACCGAGCCTACCGAGAAGCAGGATTTAGAGCTAAAGCGTACATCCCTGATCAAGCTTTTGGCGGTGGCCGTCTGGTGGTTCAAGTCATAGAGGTAGGCACGCTTCGGTAAATCACAAGCTTGCACTTTAGAAACGCCAACTCATGTCGACTCTTCGTCATGCGTGCTGGCATAAGAGCTGCTTCTGATAGCCAGTAACCGACCGGACTTTATGAAAAAAATACTCGCCGCCCTGATCGTTGCCGCCAGCTTGGTTGCCTACTTTGTTGTGGGCGATATGTTTGCGCCAGATGCACCAGTCGCGGTGCCCAGCATTCAAGAGCCGGCTTCCAGCCCTGAGCAAGAACTCGCCGCATCAGCCGCTGACGAGCCCGAGCAACCGGCGTCCCAGGCTGCAGTGCAGCCTGTCATGGAGCCATCGCCAGTCTTCACGCCTGAAGTAAGCCCGCTCAAGCGCGTGCTTGCGATAAAACCAGCCCGAGTCCAGCCCGAAGTCGCCAAAACTGAACCATCGCCATCACAAGAGATGCGATTGATGGTTCGTGAGATCAAGTTTGAGGGGGTGACTGCCTTCAGCGACAACGAGTTGCAGCAAGTGGTCCAAGAATTTGTTGGCCAAGAGCTCAGCGTTGAACAAGCTTTTGCCATTCCTGCCCGCGTTTCCAGCTATTACCAATCCAAAAACATGGTTGCCCGCGCAACCTTGGTGGGTTCTTTGGCTCGAAACGGCGTCCTCAAAGTTGGCGTGATCGAGACCCAAGTCAGCCAAACCCAGCTGAACCAGCAGCTCAGCACCGTTGCAGCTGCCGAAAAGCCCATGGTGTTAGAGCCGGTAGGTTCTGCTCATGTTGCCCAGCTGGAAGTGAAAGACCAAGTGGCTGCGCCAGTTCAGGCCGCATTGCCTGTCGAGGCTGCGCCTGCTTTGCCAGTCAAAGACCAGCTCAGCCAAGACGAAGAAACCGCGCTTATCTTTAAGCACTATGCCAAAAAGTCACGCCAATACGAACTTTTGATGGATAACCAAGGCCTTGAAGGTACAGGCGCAACGCGCATGGGTCTGGGCTTGGCTTGGAACGATGCCCTTGGACAAGGCAACACACTCTCCGTGCAGGGCCTCAAGTCAAAGGGTAGTCAATTTGTACAAGCGGCCTTTGCTTGGGCGACTGGGGTAGAGGGGCTCAAGCTCGGTGCCCGGGTATCTGACCTGAGCTATGACGTGGTGGATGCCGTACAAACAGCGACCTACGTGAGCGGTGAAGCGGTGAAAAAAGGTTTGTTTTTGGCGTATGAATTGGTGAATACGCCTGCCGAATACAGTACTTTAGGACTGCGTTATGACACGGCCCAGCTTCGCAACCACAGCCTGAATGCCAACGACTCCGCTTTTTACGATACACGTTCCATGGGCATCGAGTTCAAAGGCTTCGAGCGCGAAATGGCACCAGGCGGCGCAGTCTTTACCTATGACCTGCGATTGTCCAAAGGCGAAGTCGACATGAATGGCTCGCCCAACGAACAAGCCGACCTCAGCGGCGAGAAAACCGATGGTGAATACTCAAAGCTTAAATTCAGCGGCACCATTCTTCAACCTTTGGGCGGTATCAATGCCGCGTACTTTGGTTTGACCTTGCAGCGTGCCAACAAAAACTTGGATGCTTCTGAAAAGCTTTATTTAGGCGGCCCCTTGGGGGTGCGAGCCTACGGTGTGGGCGAGGGGGCTGGTAGCCAGGGTGAAATAGCCAACTTTGAGTTGCGCCAGCGCTTGTCTGCCAAAACCACCTTGGTTGAGTTCTATGACGTGGGTCGCATTCGTTCTTGGGAAAACGCAGGTGTTTCTCAGCGAGGCGGCACGCTCAGTGGCTTTGGCTTGAGTCTTTCACATAAATTGGACTCAGACATCAACCTGAAAGCCACATGGGCACGCACCACTGGCGACACGCCAGACAGCAGCATCATGCCGGTTAAAAGCAATGGCGAGTACGATCGCAACCGTTTCTGGTTATCGCTCGACGCTCGCTTTTAATGGTCCAAACACGCACGCTCATCTTTGCGAGTTGCCTCGCTGCATCGCTTTTTAACGTCTCCAACGCTGCGGAACAAACCCCGCCGGTGTTTGATGCGGGCGCTTTGATGCGGCAAACCGAGCAAACTATTCGGGCGCAGCAGCAACAGATGGCAGTCAGCAAGCGGGTTTTATTGCCCCCTGCTGCGGTTTTGAGCGAAACCACCGTGGTCAAACCCGAGCGTTTCAAGTTCCTTGGCAACCAACGGCTCAGTACCGAGCAATTGCTGGCGGTCACAGTGCCGTTTGCCAATCGACCCTTGAGTAAGCATGATTTGCTCTACCTCACGGATGCGGTGGAGCAGGAATATCGCAAGGCGGGTTGGTTGGTGCAGGTCTACATTCCGCATCAAAACCTCGCTGGGCCAGAGCTCTCGATACAGGTCGTTGAAAGTATCCCTCCAATTAAACCCTAGCGATACTTTCTCAAAGCTAGATAAATCGCGGCCTAGCGCTCAAAAAGCGCGGCAAAGCTTTAAAAAGCGTCAATAAATCAGTAAGGCATGGAACTTGCATTAAGACAACCCTTATGGTTGTTTTAGTCCTCGTTTTGTGAAATTAACCCGATCGCGAATCACTGCTGCGATTGCGTTCCTGTGTCTTTTGGCCGGGTCGTTGGAAATCTACGACCCCGTTGTGCCCAAAGACGCAGGCACCGTCCTGCGCGCGATTGAGGACAAAACCCAGCTTCCAGTCACTGACTGGGCCGAGTCTGTGACGGGTAAAAGCTACGCAAAGCCTAAGCAACCACGCAGCTTGGTCGATGCCGCCATGGACAAAATGGTCGAGCAGCAAGAAGTCGAAGAAGCCGCCAAAGCCCTCATTACCCTCAAGCACATCCAGTTCGAAGGCGTCACCATCCTGGGTGACATGGAGCTCAAGGGCATCGTCGAGCCCTTCCTCAACACCCCCATGACCTACGAGCAAATGCTTGAAATCGGTATGGTGGTTGAGCAGTACTACCGCAAAAACAACTACTTGGCCCGCGCCGTATTGCCACCCCAAGACCTGACTGACGGGCTTTTGACGGTTGACGTCATCGAATCGGTGTTCTCTAAGGTTGAGATCGAGCAAGAGCTGGCTGATCTTCCCAACACCCAAGCCCACGTCGAAGCCATCATCGAAGCTCAGCAAAAAACGGGTGAGCCTTTGAACAGCAAGTCGCTTGACCGTGCTTTGGCCTTGGCCAATGACCTGCCAGGCATGAGCGCACAAGGTACTCTGCGCCAAGGCCGTGAGGCTGGCGAGACTGAATTGCTTCTTAAGTTGTACCAAGGCCGTACCCGTCAAACCGAGTTGAGCATGGACAACGCCGGCTCGCGCTCGACCGGCGCCATTCGCCTGTTGGCCAACATGACTTGGTTCAACCCCAACGACTTGGCTGATTTACTCAACGTGGTGGCCGTGCACACCCAAGGCAGCGACTACGCCCGTCTGGCCTACAGCGTGCCTGTAGGCGTGGACGGTTGGCGCATGGGCGCCAATGCGTCTGTCATGGATTACAAAGTAATTGTGGGCGAGCAGGGCATGGTTGGCGCGGTTGGCCGCGCTGTCACGCAAGGCTTGGAGTGGGTCTATCCGTTGCTGCGCGCGGATGACCGCAGCGCCACCGTCACCCTCACGGCCGATACCAAGAAGTTTGAAAACACCTCCGCCCAAGGCCTGCTGATGTCTGACTACAAGGCCAAAGTTATGGCTGCTCAGGTTGCTGGCTTTTACCGAGATCTCAATCCGGGCGGTGGAACAGGTACCTATTCATTACAGTTGTCGCACGGCAGCATCAACCTAGATGGTTCCTTGAGTCAGCAAACCGACGCCACCACCGTGAAAACCGAGGGTGTATTCAACAAAATCAGACTCAACGGCAGCTGGCAGCAACCCATCACTACCAAAACCTCTGGCTTTGTTTCGTACACGGCGCAGCTGACCGACAAAAACCTAGATTCCTCAGAAAAGATGCAGCTCGGCGGCATGAATGGCGTGCGAGCGTACCCAACAGGCGAGGGCTCTGGCTCGGATGCGCAGCTGATTCAGCTAGAACTGAGACACCAGCTGGAGTCCGGCATCAGCATGGCCGCCTTCTACGACTGGGGCCAAGTCTGGCTGGCGCACGATCCGTCTTACCCGGGTGGACCTCAGAAAAACCTCAATGTTTACAAAGGCTTTGGAGCCAGCATTGGCTACACCTTTGACGATGGCATCAGCCTCAAAGCCACGTGGGCCCGCAAGGACGGCAACAACCCCAACCCCACACAAACAGGCAACGACCAAGACGGCACGCGAGACCGCAACCGTTATTGGCTACAAGTCACGGTTCCGTTCTAGCGCATGAAACCACTGCGTCAGGAAAACCCTCAAAGCCACGTCTCAAGAAAAGGCGAGTCATTCCGAATCGGAATGGCTATGCCGCGCCTTGTAGAAACACGCCCGTTCGATTCAGACGTTATCCGACGTCTGGGTGCCAAGCCGCGCGTATCTATTAGTGTGTTGGCCAATCTTCTGGGCGTGGTGGGGTTGTTTTCGGTGCCTGTTTTGGCCCAAACCACAGGCACCGCACCAGTTTCCGTGGCGGCCACCCAGCTGCCTACCGGCGGGCAGGTGAATGCGGGGCAAGCCACCATCAGCCAATCGGGCAACACCCTCAACGTCAACCAAACCAGCCAAAAGGCGGTGGTCGACTGGAACACCTTCAACGTGGGCAAAGACGCCACGGTCAACTTCCAGCAGCCCAACGCCCAGTCTTCCACGCTCAACCGCGTCACCGACACCCAGCCCAGCCACATCTTGGGCCGCATCACTGCACCGGGCTCGGTGGTGCTGGTCAACCCGCAAGGTGTGTACTTTGGTAAGTCATCCAGCGTGGACGTGGGTGGCCTTGCGGCCACCACGCACGACATCACCAACCGTGACTTCATGGATGGTCAACTCAAACTCGCCCGCAACGGTGCCAATGGCAAAGTTGTCAACGAGGGCGAACTCCGCGCTGCGCTGGGCGGCTACATCGCTTTGCTCGCGCCTGAGGTGCGCAACAGCGGCGTCATCGTGGCCAACCTTGGCACTGTGGCCTTGGCCGCAGGTGAAACCTTTGAACTCAAGTTTGATGGCAGCGGCCTGCTGAGCCGCGTGCTCGTGACGGCCGCCAGCATCAACACCTTGGTGGAAAACAAACACGCCATCAAGGCGCCGGGCGGCCTGATCATTCTGTCGGCCCAATCCGCCAGCCGCTTGCAAAGCGGCGTGGTCAACAACAGCGGCACCATTGAAGCCGCAGGCTTGGTGCGCCGTGGAGGCCGCATCTTGCTGGAAGCCAGCGGCAGCATTGTGAACAGTGGTGCCATCAAAGCCGATGCCACAGCCGGTATTAACGCTGGACCTGCGGGCAGCGTCACATTGAGCGCGCCTGATGTACAAAACAGCGGCACGTTATCAGCCACTAACTTAGCGGCAAATTCTCTCCCTGAAAGCGGCAGCCTAGCGGCAGAAAATGGCCGCATCAGCATTCAGGCAGACACCTTTACCCAAACCTCGACGGGTCTGTTGGATGTGTCGGCAGTGGCTACAAATGCCGGCACGGTTGACATCACAGCTTCGCAGGCCATGTTGGTCAGCGGCCGCATTTTTGCCAATGGCGTTGTGTCTGACCCCAGCCAAATCGTGGCCAACGCCTTGGGTGGCACTATCCGGCTTCAAACCACCACCCGCGCCGAACTGACCACGGCCGTGCTAGACGCATCGGGCGAGGGCGGCGGCGGGCGCATCCATATTCAGGCCGACGGCGTACCGACGCCTATTAACAACCCAGCCGACAACTCCAACCAAATGCCCATCAAGGGCGCTGTACTGCTGAGCACCAACACCGTGCTGCGCGCCAACAGCGCCCGCGCCCATGCGGGCCGTGTGGAGGTGGAGGGCGACCATATCAACCTAGAAACCGCCACCCTGATCGAAGCCAAAGGCGCCGCCAAGGGCGGCACCGTGCTGATCGGCGGTGACTGGCAAGGCAGCGGCACTATGCGCCAAGCCACCACCGTGACCATGAGTGCTGACAGCACCATTAACGCCAGTGCTACCGACAACGGGGACGGCGGGCAAGTGGTGTTGTGGAGTGCGATTGACAACGCCAGCTCGGTCACCACGGCTTACGGCACGATCAACGCCAAGGCAGGGGCTAATGGCGGTAACGGCGGGCGTGTCGAAACATCTGGCCATTTCCTGCATGTTGACGGTGTGACCGTTGATGCCAGCGCGGCTAACGGGCAGGGCGGTGAATGGTTGCTTGATCCGTACAACATTTCGATTACTAGTGGTGGCAACAACAACTTCAACACATCCAACGCAAGCGGTACCAACACGTATGACCCCACGTTTGACAGCTCGGTCATCAACGTAGGCACGATCACCACTGCGCTCAATGGCGGCACCAGCGTCACCGTGACCACGGGCTCGGGCGGTGGGCAGTTGGGCGACATCATGGTCAATGCAGCCATCACTTCAACCTCATCAACGGACGTGCGTTTGAGGCTGCAGGCCGCCAACTCCATCATTGTGAACAGCGCCATCTCCGCCACGGGCAGCGGCAAGCTCAACGTGGAGCTTGATGCCGACAACGACAACGGCACCCGTAACGCGGGCGGTATTGTGCTGTTGGGCGCCAACATTTCAACCAATGCCGGTTACCTCAAGTTTGGTGGCACTGCCTCTGGCGGATCGACCGGTGGCGACTTGTATGTCGACGGCGGCTCTAACGCCATCTCGGTTAATACCTCTGGTGGCGCGGTGACGGTTTCTGGTCAGCTGATTGTGGCCACCAGCCACGCATCTGGTTTCAGCATCAACAGTGGTGGCGGAAATGTCACCTTAAGCAGCAGCATTGACAGCGGTAACAGCTACACCTTTGTCAGTATGTCGTCTGGAGGCTCTTGGCTACAGGCGGCGCAAGATGCCAAGAACGGCACCAACGGCGGCGCGGCTGCTGGCAATAGTTACCTAATTAGCATTACTTCAAAGCTGGAAAACTCCATTGCCACCTACAAGACCGGCTACCAAGGCGCTTGGTTGGGTGCTTATCGAGACCCCAATAACCTGAGTTGGTATTGGGTGGGTGGCCCCGAGGCTGGCGGCACCTATGCCATCAGTGGCGCATCCCCGTTGACTGCTGTCTCTGGTGCAAGCGGTAGCTCATTTTTCACGCAGGGCTCGGGAAATACGCAAAACACAGCCGGGCAAAACGCTAACGGCTCGCTCACTGGCACCGGCACATTCATGAACTTTGGCGCTGGTGAGCCCAACGGCACAGGTGGTGGTGAAAACGCAGGCCAATTCTTTGGCACATTGGGCCTTTGGAACGACTTATCTAGAACTACTGCCTACAGCAGCAGCAACGGTCAATACGATGTGCGTGGCTACGTGCGTGAAACAAACGCCACGCCCTCGGTGGTCAATATCAACGCGGGCTCAGGTTCTGTCAGCATTGGTGGCGCAGTGGGCGCATCCAAAGACATTGGACAACTCAACGTCACCGCATCAGGGTTCACGGCGGGGGCGATCAAGACCTCGTCTGGGCTCAGCGTGACCAACAGCGCGGCTGCGTCGATCACCGGCGCAATCATGGGTGAAGGATCCTTGACCAAAGCCGGCGCTGGCACTTTGACCCTCAGTGGTACAAGTGACTACAGAGGTAGCACCACCCTGAACGCTGGTACCTTGAAGATCAGCTCCACGGGCAAGATTTACCAAACCGACATCACCACCAATTTGAATGTCAATTCAGGCGCTGTCTTGGATGTTCACACCTGGACGTGGGAAGGCAGTTTGGGTAAGTTCCGTTTTGACCCGCCTAACCTTGTCATCAACGGCGGCACCATTCGTTATTCGGGTGCCACGGGTGGAGATTGGCGTTCATTCACGGTTCTAAG
>JACCDN010736955.1_pt1 | contig 27915 bp, 29 predicted proteins | sample 7441691 | NCBI WGS metagenome assembly JACCDN01 (sample SAMN15323439, study PRJNA562643) | freshwater metagenome | isolation source: river surface water | place: USA:Blue River Watershed | collected 2017-08-16 | reverse complement strand
TCAGGATTGCCACCACCAGCGGCGGCAGCGATGATGATATTGCGACCATACTTGGTGAAAACAGCGGCACGCTTGGCGTCGTTCACGCCTTTGGCGCGATGGGTTGTGGCCCAGTGAGAATGTCCAGACATATCTTTGTAGTGCCTTTGATTTCTGGCACATTTCTTTGTCAGAGCTTTACGGTGCGCGACACCGTACTTTCATCAGTACGGCTTACTGCGCTCCGCAGCTCTTTCGCGAACTGCATCCAGAAATCCAAGGCTTGAAATGGTACTTAAATCAAGAGGTATTCTAGCCGAAAATGGCGGAAAAGAAAAGTCTGGGTCGAAGGAAGACTATTTCCCGAGGGCGACGGCGATGTCGTGCATCTCGTCTTTGCTCGCGTCCCGCGACAGGGTCATGACCCGATCCTTGATCTTGAAAGGGTCACCCACCTGTCGAAAGATGAAGCGTTCCTGCTCGGCCGCGGTCTGGACGTAGACATCACCAAAGTTGAGCATGGTCGGGATGAGACCATCGACTGAGGCAGTGACATCTTGGACTCGGGAAAAGCGCAGTTCACTGATATGACGGTTGAAGAGACCCTTCTGCTCAATGTTCACGATGCGTTCGTTCGTGACCACCCAGACATCAAAGTAGTAGTCGATCCAGACGAGGAAGCTGTAGAGCCAGAGAAAGATAAGGAGCGTGTTTTGGGCAAAGGAGAAAAAGGGGAGATTGGCGAGGGTGGAGGCTTCGGGAAAGATGATTGGGAAAATCGACATGCTACCGAGGAGAAACAGGGAGAGAAAAAACACCGAGATCAAGTGGACGATGATGTTGAACCAGTGACGATGAATCACCATGAGAATCTGTTCGTTCTCATGTTGTCCCTGGAAATGGAAGCGACCAAAAGAGTAGTTGTCGGGCATAGGTTAACGTGAAAAGACCGGCAGGAAATCATCGATCGGCAAAGCAAAGAAGAGCCAGGCATTGATGACGAGGAGGATAAAGAGGACCGAAACAAAGAGGGCAGTGCTCAGGATGGCTACTTTGCGGTTGAGGGAGTAACGGAGGAGGTGAAAGACGACAAAGAGCGCCGTCGCAACGTAACTAAAAAAAAGAAACGTGTAGAGAATACCAAAGAGAAGACGCATGATGTTCTGTTGATGTTGATACTCTCTATTGTATCATCGGTGCCCACTCCCTACAACAATTTATCCTGATGATCGCGGGGCATCTTCATGCCGAGGTGAGCAAAGCCGGCTTCAGTGACGACACGTCCCCGAGGGGTGCGCGCGAGAAAGCCGAGTTGGATGAGATAGGGTTCGTAGACATCTTCGATCGTCTGGATTTCTTCGCCCGTGACAGCAGCCAGTGCCTGGATACCGGCGGGGCCACCTTTAAATTTGGTGATGAGAGTGTGGAGGATGTGACGGTCGGTCGGTTCAAGTCCGAGGTGATCGATTTCGTAGAGGTCGAGCGCTTCGCGGGCGAGGGCACCAGAGATGAGCTCTTGATTTTTCACTTCAGCGTAGTCACGGACGCGTTTGAGGATCCGATTGGCGACGCGGGGGGTTTGGCGGCTACTCCGTGCGATTTCGCTTGCCCCACTTTCGTCGAGGCCCATGCCGAGGATGCCCGAAGAGCGCTTCACGATTTTCTCTATGTCCTCTGGCGTGTAGAATTCGAGGCGATGCGTAGAGCCAAAACGATTGCGGAGGGGATTCGAGAGTGAGCCGAGGCGGGTAGTGGCGCCGATCAGGGTAAAGCGAGGCAGGTCGAGCTGGATGGTACGAGCGGCCGGACCCTTGCCGATGATAATATCGAGTTTGTAGTCTTCCATGGCCGGATAGAGAACTTCCTCAATCATTTTGTTGAGTCGGTGAATCTCATCGATGAAGAGGACATCGCCTGGTTCGAGGTTGGTGAGGATTGAGCCTAAGTCACCCACCTTTTCAATGGCTGGACCCGAGGTCGCCTTGATACCCACGCCCATCTCGCGCGCGATGATATGAGCGAGGGTCGTTTTGCCGAGACCAGCTGGTCCGTAGAGGAGCACGTGGTCAATATTCTCGGTGCGTTTCTTGGCCGCCTGGATGAAGATATCGAGGTGCTTCTTAATCTTGTCCTGGCCGATGTACTCGTCGAAATGCTGTGGGCGGAGCGTGTTGTCGAGGTTCTGGTCCTCGGCGACCTTTTCCGGCTGGAGGGGAGAAGTGGGTTCGCTGTGAATCATAAGAAAAGATGCTTAAACAAGGGAAAAAGAGACGTTTACTCTCATTACAGTATAGCACTGCTTGACAAAGAATGAAAGGCATGCTATTATCAGGGGTCGCTTTACAAACAAGGAGACCTGTCAATTGATAGGTCAACCAAGAGGTTCTCATAGGACGGACCTCGTTGGGCTGCTTCACATGTAGACAATTGGGGATTTCTATCTTTTATCCTCAATCACGGGAACTGTCGCCAAGATCCGGGTAGGGTGGTTTCGGCTGCGCTATACCTCGACGCTTTTCCTTTCCTCTCGCTCCTATGCTTGAGGATTTGTCTACAGCTGAAGCAGATTCTTGGAGTTACTGAAGCACGAAAAAATCCCAGAGCCTCACGGCCTTGGGATTTTTGTTTGTTTTTCTGGATCCCGGATTGGGTCCGGGATGAAAATTTTCATTTTCAGATTTCGGTGACGCGCTTGATTTCTTCAAGGGTCGTACGACCTTCGAGGACGGCGAGGATGCCATCATGGAGCATGGTGAGCATACCCTTTTCTACCGCCTTGTTTTCGATTTCATGAGCCTGGGCCCGAGCGACGATGAGGTCCTTGATGTCTTGGTCAACCGAGAGAGCCTCGGAGAGGATCATCTGACCATTGTACCCAGTACCCTTGCAGGCGGGACAGCCCTTTTCTCGGTGAATGGTGATCTCCGGTGTCGTGACGCCAGCCGTTGGTGCGATGGTAGCGAGGACCTTTTCGATGGTGGCTTTTTCTTCGGCGGTCGGCTCAGACTTCTCAGCGCACTCCGGGCAGAGACGGCGGACAAGACGCTGAGCAATAAAGAGGTTACTGGCATCAGCCAGGTCATCACCAGAGACACCCATCTTGAGGAGACGGTGGATGGTACCGGAGGCAGAGTTGGTGTGGAGAGTGGAGAGGACGAGGTGACCAGTCGAGGCAGCCTGGACGGCAATCTGCGCTGTTTCATCATCGCGGATTTCACCGATCATCATGATGTCTGGATTCTGGCGGAGGAGTGAACGGAGCGCAGTGGAGAACGTGTAGCCCTCTTCTTCGTTGACCTGGGTCTGGAGGAGTCCCGGCATCTGGTACTCGATCGGGTCTTCCACGGTGATGATCTTGATCTCGGGACGATTGATGCGGGCGAGGATACTATAGAGCGTGGTCGTCTTACCAGAACCGGTCGGGCCAGTGTTCAGTATCATGCCGCTTGGGCGCTCGATAGCGGAGAGGATGCGGGTGAGATTCTGGGGACGGATCGTGAGTGACTCAAGGTCGAGCTTGGTAGCTGATTGGCTGAGGAGACGGAGTACGACGGTCTCACCGAAACCACCGAGGATGATAGAGAGACGGATGTCGATCTTGGCATTACCCCCGATTTGTTCTGGCTTTTCGAATTGAATGGAGAACCGACCGTCAGTGATGCCGGCGCGTTCACCACTCTTGAGACCGGCCAAGAGCTTGATCTGACTGAGGAATCCTGGGTATTCATTGATTGGGAGGGTCGCCACGGTTTTAAGTATGCCATCGAGACGGAAGCGCACCTCAAATGCCTCACCGGTTGGCTCGATGTGGATATCACCGGCCTTCATAGCGGCGGCCGCAGCAAAGAGAGCCTGGAGTCGGTCCTCAGCTGCCATATTTTTCACGAATTCACCAAAAGCCGGAAGCGAGGTGGAGTTGGCGAGCGCATCATCAAAGGCCTGCCCGGTGACAAAGGCTGCTCGAGAGAGTTCGTTTGGCATGAGGTCGGCATAGATGCTCTGGAGGAGATCGCCTTGGTCGGTGACGCGGAGCACTTCTTCGATGGTCGTGAGACCATTTAAGGCTTTCAAAATTCCATCTTGGGTCATGGTGATCATCCCGCCTTCGAGGGCGGCCTTGAGTATTTCTTGTTCGGTCCCGAGGTCGTTAATAATCTTCACGATTTCCGGCGTCATGGTAAAGAGCTCAAAGATGCCCTTGCGTCCCCGGTAACCCGAGAGGTTACAGGCTGGACAGCCGACGGGCTTCCAGAGGGTATCCATGTTCTTAGGCATGGCAATCTTGGCCTTCGGCGAGAGGATGGTGATGAACTTGGTGATCGAGTCGATGGTTTCTTTGGCTGGCTTGTAGGGAACTTTGCATTCTTTGCAGAGGACACGGACCAGACGCTGAGCGATCATGAGATTGATGGACGAGGCGATGAGCGAGGGACGCACGCCAAGTTCGATGAGGCGTGGGATGGAAGCGGCGGCGCCGTTCGAGTGGAGGGTCGAGAGGACGAGGTGACCGGTGAGCGCGGCGTTTACCGAGATGTCGGCCGTTTCGTTGTCACGGATTTCACCGACCAGGATAACATCAGGATCTTGACGGACCACAGCGCGGAGAGCTGTGGCAAAGGTGTACGACTTGTCCTTGGACACTTCGGTCTGCACGATGCCGGGGAGGGAGTATTCGATCGGGTCTTCCACCGTGATGATTTTGGTGCCGGGCTTGTTGATGTGGTGAAGGAGGGTGTAGAGCGTGGTCGTCTTTCCGGAACCAGTCGGACCGGTGTTCAAAATCATGCCGTCTGGCTTCTCGACCCCGCGCATGACGATGTCGTGAGCGAGACCCTGAAAGCCGAGGCTGTCGATATCGGTATCGATGTCATCCCCGGAGAGGAGACGCATGTTGATGCTCTCGCCGTACTTGCCGGGAATGCTGTTTACGCGGATGTCGATCCGCCCACTGTCGATGTCGATAAAAAAGTGACCATCTTGGGCTTCTTTGCGGACATTCAAGCGCATCTTGCCGATCATCTTGATGCGAGAGAGCATGAGGTGATAGATCTCGGGCGGGAGGTTGCCGATTTCTTGGAGGACACCGTCGATGCGATAGCGGAGACGGACTACTTTTTCCTCGGGTTCGAGGTGGATGTCACTCGCCGAGAGCTTGCGGGCACCGGCTAAGACAATTTCCATCGCGCGCGAGGTATTCATCGGGTGCCCTGAGTGGAGACTGATGAGATCAGCAAAGTCTTTCTCAAATTTCTCAAGGTCAGCATCCTGGAGGGATACCCGGACCAGGTTCAGGCGGTCGATGAGGGTCGTTTTGTGAGCATAGAGACTCCAGGCGTGTTCGAGCGAGGTCTCGGAAACGAAATAGAGCTCGTAGGGGGCGTTTCGTTCTTCACAGAACTGCTTGATGAACTCGGCTGTGGCTGGCTCCTTGGGGGTGCTGGAGGCAAAGAGAAAAGTGCGTTCTTTTTTGTGAAAGATAACCAGGTGCTTAGCGCGCGCGACATCCTCTGGCACGAGGAAGGCTGCTTCTTCGTCAACGGGGAAGACACTCAGGTCGATGTAGGGGAGACCGATACTCCGGGCTTGGCCGGCAGTATCCTCTTCCTTGGACTGGGCCTGCATCTTTTCGAGTATTTCGGCTGTCTGTGCGTCTTTGACTTTAGACGTACGGATGGGATCTTGGTGAACGACTTGTACCATAGTTGTGTTTTACGTTTGGAAGCAATCTGTTGCCCCTATTGTACCGCATTTCTCGACCCACAAGCAAAAGACCACACCATGAAAGTGTGGTCAGAATATCAGATGGAAGATGAGAGACTAGCGAGTGGTGAGGAGTTGTTCGAATTTTTCAAGCGCAATGCGTTCCGCTTCGTCAAGCGTCGTCACCGACAGAGCAAACTCGAGGGTATCACCATGGAGGGTTCCTTCTTTGAAACGCTCAGCGAGGAGGGTGAGGCTCTCACTCGAGGCGGCCTTGATGAGACCACGGACTTGAGAGGTACTCTCGGGATAGAGGATGAGGAAGTAGTTGCCAGAAGAGTAGTTGCCACGGATCTTTTCAAGCACGCTTGGGAGATCAAAGGCTGAGGCACGCGCCTGGACCAGGTCCTCTACGCTCACTTGGGCCCAGATGAGCTTCAGTTGTTCGTTCCACTTCACATTGGCCATGACTCGGCCCCAGAGCTTCAGGAGATGGAGTGGCTGAGTCTTGTAGAGGGAGCGGATGATCTTCTGCTGGTCGGCACCCCGGTCCATGAGACGTGAGGCGATCTGGAGACACTTGGGCGTGGTGTTTTTCTTCTGAAAGCTCTCAGTGGCACTCACGATACCAGCAAGCAGGCTCTCGGTCACGGTCGGGATGAGGTCCCCGAGAGTACCGCGTTCGAGCATCTCCGCGACCATCTCGGCGCTCGAGGAAGCGGTCATGTCGACGAGGTTGACCTGACCAAAGAGTTCGTTGTCAGAATGGTTGTCGATGTTGACGATGGGGACCTCATAGAAGATGTCGGGATTTTCTTCGTACACTTTGCCGAGGTGTTCCTTGTCAGGAGAGCCGATGACGATAGCCAAGTCAAACTTGAATTTGGCGGGGATAAAAGAAAAGTCACGCGGGTCGATAGCCCCGTTTTCTGGCGTGAGGAAAATACGGAGCTCGTCGGGAGCCGTCTCGGTCCGCACGTTCATAATCTTGTTCCGGGTGGTGCTAAAGGTGAGGACAAAGTCGCGGGCCCCGGTGATCGAGGGGAGGACGTTGTCGGGTTCACCGATAAACGAGAGAAATTCTTTGTCCTTTATGACATTATCTCCAGAGAGGGAGACGTCTTTGCCGATGGATTTCAAGAAAAAAGCGAGGGCACAAGCAGTGGCGACAGCGTCACGGCTCGGGTAGCTCGGGAGGATTATGAGCGGAGTAACGGTCTTTTTGAGGAGCTCTTCGAATTGCTGGGAGGGGGTGAGGGACATAGCGGGAAAAAGGCAAAATGAGGATAAGTGATGAGGAGTCAAAATAGCAGGGAAAATGAAGAGTGTCAACTTTCCCCGCTTTCTGGTAAAAAGGTACGATTTGGCATAGGATAAAAGCACTATGAATCATACCTCTACCACTCATTCAGCTGAAGAAACGCGCGCCTGGGGCAAGACGCTCGCAGGCACCATCCTCCCTGGGACACTCCTCTGTCTCACGGGAGATTTGGGCGCGGGCAAAACCACCCTGGTCCAGGGACTCCTTGAGGGCCTCGGCGCCGAGCGACCCTATGTCAGTCCGACGTTTGTCATCATGAAACAGTATGATCTGCCTACACGGCAGACTGGCTTACCCGCAACGAGTGTAACTGGCGTGAAGCGTATCTATCATGCTGATGCCTACCGTGTGGGGTCCAAGGACTTTACGGAGATTGGCTTCACCGAATGGTGTGCCGACCGTGATGGTCTCGTCATCCTCGAGTGGCCCGAGCGCATCGCGGACATCCTCCCCACCAAAAGAATTGATATTACGCTCACCTCGCTTTCTGAAACCAAGCGTGAAATAACTTTCAAGAAGCATATCTAAAAAATAATGGAAAAACATCCGAAAATTTTAGTTTTACTTGATGGCAATGCGCTCATCCATCGTGCCTATCATGCTCTGCCACCACTCACTACCAAGAATGGCGAGACGGTGCAGGCGGTGTATGGGTTTGCTATGACGCTCCTCTCGGTGCTCGAGAAGTTCCATCCGGAATATATCGCAGCCACCTTTGACCTCGAGGGCCCGACCTTTCGAGATGACATGTACGCCGAGTACAAGGCGACTCGCGCCTCGGCCCCGGATGATCTCTACGCGCAAATTCCTAGGGTCAAGGATTTGGTCCGAGCGTTCAATATCCCGATCTATGAACAGGCGGGCTTCGAAGCCGATGACGTGATCGGGACTCTGGCCAAGCAGTCAGAGACGGAGGATATCCAGGTCATCATCGTGACAGGGGACAGCGATGAGCTCCAGCTCGTGACGCCCCAGGTGCGGGTGTTTATGCTCCGGAAGGGCATCAAAGACATCGCCCTCTATGACGAGGCGGCAGTGCTCGCCAAATATGGCTTCGGCCCGGCCCTTATCCCAGACTACAAGGGTCTCGCCGGGGATACCTCGGATAACATCCCGGGTGTGACGGGAGTGGGTGCCAAGACCGCGACTACCCTCATCCAGCAATTTGGTACGCTCGAATCAATCTATGAGCACCTCTCGGAAGTCAAAGAGTCCGTGCGGAAGAAACTCGAAGCTGACCAAAAGAACGCCTTTCTCTCCAAAGAACTCGGCACCATCCATCGTGAGGCCCCGGTCAAGCTCGACCTGCCCGCGTGTGTAGCGCGTGACTATGACCGGAGTGTGGTGACGGGGCTGTTTCAGGAGCTCGGGTTTTTCAGTCTGATCAAGCGGCTGGGTGGCGAGGGAGCAAAGAGTAATGAAGAGGGGAAGAGCAACCCTTCGACTGCGCTCAGGGCAAAGAAAGAGAAGGAGCTGAAGACTGAAAAAGATATCAAAGACTTTTTTAAGAAAGCCCAAGGGAAGCAGGTCGCCGTGTGGGCCAAAAAGGAAACAGAATCACTCTTTGGGGCAGGACTCCAGTCGCTCCACCTCGCGCTCTCGTCCGAAGAAAGCTATGCCCTCGCCTGGACGGAGCACAAAGAGCTCCTCAAAGAATTTCTTGAAAACGAGGCACAAGCAAAGATAGCCTATGACGCCAAGGCACTCATGCATCTCTTGTGGCAAGACGGGATCATGCTCCGCGGGGTCGTCTCCGATATCATGCTCTCGGCCTATCTCCTCGACTCGGGGAGTGACGTCTCGCTTGACTATCTGGTGCTGGTGGAGCTTGGCGATGAGCCTCCCTATCTCCCAGCTCCATATATCCTCCGGCTCCATGAACGATATGAGGAAAAGCTCAGTGAAGTGAGTAAAACCCAAATTGCAGGGAAGACACTTCGCACTGTTCTTGAAACGATTGAGCTCCCACTCCTTCCGGTCCTCTTTGCTATGGAGGAGCGCGGAGTAATCTTGAATACCCAAAAATTCAAGAAACTCTCCGATGAGCTCGGGAGTGAGCTCAAAACTTTGGAGCAGGATATCTATGCACTCTCCGGACGTGAGTTCAATATCAATTCGCCGAAGCAACTCTCGGAAATTTTGTTTGTCGACCTTCAGATACCTTCGCAATATATCAAGAAGACGAAGACAGGGATCTCGACGGCTTCGTCGGAACTACAGAAACTACAAGAGTACCCCATTGTCCAAAAGATCGAGCACTACCGGGAACTTTTCAAATTGAAAACAACCTACCTCGATGCACTCCCCACGCTCGTCGATAGCACATCACGTCTCCATACGACCTACTATCAGGCAGTGGCGGCGACCGGACGTCTCTCCTCCTCAGATCCGAATTTGCAGAACATCCCAGCGCGCGGAGAGTGGAGTACACGAGTGCGTGGGGCATTCGAACCAGCCCCTGGGTACGTATTGGTGGGAGCGGACTATTCTCAGATAGAACTGCGAGTCATGGCTCATCTGAGCCAAGATAAGGAGCTCGTCTCAGCATTTCAAAACGGTGAGGACGTACACAAGACGACCGCTTCGGTGGTGTTTAAGGTGAAGCCTGAGGAAGTGACACCTGATATGCGCCGACAGGCCAAGGTGTTTAACTTCGGTATTCTCTACGGTATGGGCGCCTATGGATTGGCCCAGGCAGCCGAGATTGACCAGAAGACCGCGGCTGAATTTATCGTTGAGTACTTCAAAAAGTTTGCCGGCGTGAAGCGGTTCATCGAAGAGATGAAAGAGGGCGCCCGGAAGAATCATTTTGTCGAAACAGAACTCGGTCGGCGTCGCTATACGCCGGAGATAGAGAGCCCCAATGTCCAGGTGGCACGTGGGGCCGAACGGATGGCCATCAATATGCCGGTCCAGGGCCTCGCCGCCGATATCATGAAGCTCGCCATGCTCGCGGTATCGCGACTGATTGCCGAGCGCTTTGCCGATGATGCGGTAATGATCCTCCAGGTCCACGATGAGCTCATCTGTGAAGTGAAAGCAGAACGGGCCGAGGAATTTGGAGTCGCGGTGAAGGAAGTTATGGCCGGTGTCTATCCGCTCCGTGTCCCGCTCTTGGCTGAGACGGAGATTGGGAAGAACTGGGGAGAAATCTAGGGAAAGCCAATAGCTTTTAGGAAGATAGCTTATAGAAAAAAGAAAAGAAAAAACCGGTCGCGTGACCGGTTTTTGTATAGCTTTAGTTTTGATGACGCTGGATAACTTCATCAATTCTCGCTCGCAGTCTTGCTAGAGCTTCAAGTGTTACTGTGTCTGGATTGGCTGTATTCTCCAATCTTGTGACAGCATCTGTGAGTTCATCGAGGTCAGCGCTATTGATGGCAGCATCGCGAACCATTTCCCGACTTGCTTCGTGTCCAGATACTGATTTGTCTCTGTCCCACGCCCCTCGGTAGCCTGCTTCGCCAGCTGTCGTGACCCTTAAGTTATCTTGCTCCTTAAGATCAAGCCCCATATTTTCGATTCCCATACTTTTCTTTTACAAATTACCTTTTAAAAAAGAAAAAACCGGGTCCACCCGGTTCTTTACTCTCATAGTATAGCAGAAAAAAGTCCGAAAGTCAAACCGTTTTCGTTGTGCTATGCTAATAAAACGAAAAAGAAAAGTATGCCTGAACTTCCAGAGGTCCAAACTGTCGTCACGCAAATCGGGAAAAAGATTACCGGGAAAACCATGGCCGGTTTTTGGACTGATTGGGACAAGAAAGTGCTTGAGCCGGTGTCCAAAGTGAAGAAGCTCGTAAAGGGAACGACGGTCCTGGGGACCCGGCGCTTTGGGAAGACAATTGTGATTGATCTCGATAACGCCTACTCTATCGTCATCCATCTCAAGATGACCGGGCATCTCCTCTACAAGGATGAGGCGAACCAGGGAGCCAAAGAATGGCAGGATCCGACCAATCAATACATCCATCACCGCTTCGATTTTGAGGATGGGTCACACGTCGATTTCTCGGATATGCGCAAGTTCGGCTGGGTCGATATTTGCGAGACGGCGGAAATTTTGAATCACCGGCATATCGAGAAGCTGGGTGTCGATGCCTTGTCTCGAGATTTCGGGCCCGAGATCCTCGGAGAGTATTGTGCGCGCACTCCCAAGAAGTCGATCGGCATGCTTCTCCTCGAGCAGGAGAAGATCGCCGGTATCGGCAATATCTACCGGAGTGAAGCACTCTACCGTGCCGGGATACTACCACACCGTCATGCTGGGACGCTGACGCCCCGAGAGATTCGGGTACTCCATGAAAAGATCCAGGAGGTCTTGCGAGAAGCGGTGCGACTCCGAGGGACGACGGACGGTGATTTCCGAGACACTGCAGGGAAACGGGGGAGTTTTCAGAAGCGCCTCTATGTCTATGGTCGGACCGGTCTGCCCTGCAAGAAATGTGGTACAATTATAGAACGAAAAAAAATTGGTAGTCGGAGCGTCTTTTTCTGCTCGCGCTGCCAACACTAATTTATCTTTAGCGCGTTCCTATGAGTGGAAGACAAAAACTCGTCATTTTCTTGGTCGTCGCGGCTCTCGTGAGTGTCGTCGGGTATTTCCTCTTTGGTGGCAAGGAGGCCCGCAAGCCGATCGAACTCAACAACAAGAATCAGTCGCTCCCAACGGTGTCGAAGGACCCAGCCAACACCGGCCCGGTCGGTGCTATCACGGGTGTTTCCTGTGAAAATTGGAATCGTCGCCCAGTGGCGGTGATGCAACCAGTGGACTCGCAGGCTCGCCCCGTCGCTGGCTTCTCCGATGCTGACATGGTGTTTGAGATGCCGAATCCTGCCTCTGGTATCTTTGTGACACGCCTCATGGGCGTCTACCAGTGTGAAACCCCGGAAGAGGTTGGCTCGATCCGGAGTGCCCGTCATGACTATATCAGTGTCGCCAAGGGACTCGATGCTATCTTTGTCGGTTGGGGAGGATCGGCTTTTGCCCTGGCCAAGCTGGATGCGGGTGTGATCGACAACCTTGACTGTAACGACCAGGGTGGCAAGAGTGCAAGCTCGTACTGCTTCCGCAAGGAGCGCACTGGTCCGATGCGCATCGAAGACACAGGATACATCAAGTTTGCCAAGATTCTCGAAGCAGCCAAGAACTTTGGCTACCGCATGGAGAGCAAGTTCGCAGGCTATCCTCACCAGGAGGACAAGGCCCTTGAGGCCCGTCCACAGGGTGGACACCTCCGCATCGGCTATCCTGGGATTATGGAGGCTGAGTATGACTATGATCGTGAGACCAATAGCTACAAGCGTACCTGGGGCGGAGTGCCAGACACTGACCGAACTACCAAAGAGCGTATCGCCCCGAAGAATATCGTAGTCGCCATTGCTGAGAACGAGCAGATCCTCGCCGAGACCAACTACAAGGCTCGTGGAGTAGAGGATCCGTGGGCTGGTCTCGAGGAATGGGAAAAAGTGGGACCCAAGAATATCTCCGGTCGCTACAACAACCTCGAGTTTGGTGATCCATGGTTTGATACCAAAGATAGCGGCACTGCCTATTTCTACCTAAATGGTGAACAAATCCGGGGTGCCTGGAAGAAAGACAAGTCGAGCGCCGAGAGCAAACTGGCCTTTTTCGATGAAGGAGGAAGCGAAATCAAGTTTGTGCCGGGACAAATCTGGGTTCAAGTGATGGTGCCTGGGCAGAAGTTTGAGTGGACTCCAGCCCAGTAAGCGGTTATCAGTCAGCAAAGAGCGACAAAAGTGGGCAGGTGCCCGCTTTTTGTTTGACGTGTATAATGGGAGTATTCTTTGTTTGACTGCTGTATGATTATTTTCCTCCACGGCCAAGATGACTTTCTCGTCGGGCGGCGCAAACAAGCGCTCGCCCAGGCTTTTACTGCCAAATATACTGGCGGTGAGGTCTTTGTCTTTGATTTCCAAGATGCGGGCCGACCAGAGGATGTGAAGCGAGCACTCGAAGCCTGTGAGGGCGGACTCTTTGCCACCGAAAAGATGATTGTCTTTCTCCGAGCCACGACGCTTCCCGAGGGGTCACAGAAGCTCCTCGCGACGTTTCTCAAGGACCAGGCGGGGCAGTTGCCCGAACGAACGATTCTCCTCTTTGTTGAGACGGGTAAATTCAAGAAAACAGATGTATTGGCCAAGGCACTCTTGAAGCACCTCGATAAGGAAGAAGTCTATGATGCGCCCGAGGGGACGGCCCTTCGTCAGTTGGTTCAAAAAGAGCTTGCTCGCATCAATCCAGCGGTGACCATGGATGCGCAGGCCCTGCCACTGTTCTTGGCGCTCACGGGTGGTGGTACGGCTCAGATGATGACGGAGCTTGAGAAGCTCGCCACGTTTCGTAGCGAGGGCGTGATTACGAGTGAGGACATCACACTCCTCCTCCCTCGAGCTGAGGAAGAAAATATCTGGGGCGCGCTCGATGCGCTCGGACGAGGTCGTCCCAATGAGGCTCTTATCCTCTTTCGGCGTGAGGCCGAGAAAGGGGAGGGAGTGTACCCGGTGCTCTCGATGTGTGCCTGGCAGATACGCCGGCTCCTCGCTATCCGGGAGGCATATGACCACGGGATACGGCGACCGTCTGATATAGCGAGCGCGACCAAACTCCCGCCCTTTACTGTCCAAAAGGCCATGGCCGTCATCCAAGAACTCCCACTCTCACGACTCAAAAAGAGCCTCGCTCTCCTCTCCGACATCGACACGGCACTCAAGCAAGGCAAAGCCGACCCAGAAGTCTCTCTTGATCTCTTTGTGTGGAAGTTTTAACTCTGAACATTATGGGATTTGAATCCCTACCAAATCAGACGCAGAATCCAGAGCAACCGGCACGTTTTCTTGAAGGTAACGCTGTGCGTTCTGGTATGGTGAAGCATCTCGAGTCAATGTCACAAAGAATTGATATCAATACTCTACAAGGAATGGATCCAGAGGATCCACGTGGTCGGACATTTAAGCACATAACGGTTGAACATGGTAACCTGGAGATTGAGATGATGGGAGTGGCTCATATTGTTGAGACTCTTCCGCGACACAGGGGTAAAATTGAATCAGCGATCAAAAATTCAGATTTCTTTATTTTGGAAAGTGTAGTGGAGGCAAATGACAGCAATCTTACGAGAGGGAAGGGAGGGAGCGCGGTCAGTTCTGATGGGATGTTTTTCCTTGAGGTTGAGCGCATGGTACGTAAACACGGTAAGGGATTAGTGACAATGGACCCTTACTACGGAGATGGGATACGAGAAGAAGAACATAGAGACGAAATGGAGAAGAGCGAGAAATTAGTAAAAGATACCCGCCGTTTGGTAGGAGCAGCTGGAATGGTCACATCTATCGCCGGGGCAGCGTTCTCTGCCCACTCTCTACAAGAAGTATCTTCTCAGGGTAAAGGCATTGAAGAATCGAAGATTTCTCGCCGAGATTTTCTGAAACTTTCCGCAGCAGGGGCGAGTGCTCTCTTAAGCCATAAGGTTGCAAGTGTTGAAACGGAAGCGAGAAATTACGGAGATGTTAAGACAGGTGATCCGACCTTTGACTACCAGCTTAATGACTACCGAGACGTAGTTATTGCTGAGGGTATTGATATGATGAGTCGATCACTCACAAAAAAGAAAAAAATATCTCTTTTGTTTGGTGCCCATCATCTTAAGGGTATACGTTATTATCTAGATCATTCAGAAATTCGTCGAGCTAAATTGGCGCTCTATAAACCATTTCAACAAAAAGCTGAGCCGAAACTCAGAGCGTATCACTTTGAGATGGATAAACGAGTGAGCGAAAAGGAGTCACAAAAAGGGAATTTTGGTGAATGGCAAAAAGATGTTGAGATGATTATAAAAACTCCCCAGTAAGGGGAGTTTTAAATTTCGGCGTTCTATTTCTTGGCTGCCTTCTTTACGAGAGCATTGAGACGAGACTTCTTGCGGGCAGCGGTGTTCTTCTTGATGATCTTCTTCTGAGCGGCCTTGTCGAGGGCTTTGATGGCCTTCTTGAGGGTCTCCTGGGCTTCATCGATGTTGCCGGCAGTGACAGCTTCGCGAGTCTTTTTGATGGCGCTCTTCACGACACCGTTGGCAACTTTGTTCCTGATGGTGTTCTTGGCAGTGACGCGCATGTACTTTACGGCGGATTTCTTGATTGGCATAGGGCTACAACAAATTTAAAAATCGAAATGAGAGAATCTGAGACCTCTCTTTTGTATCACGAAAGCCGTTTTTTGGCAAGAATAGGCGATAAATGTTAAAATGACTACACCAATTTGATACGAAATATGATTGCACAACTCGTGGGAACTCTTGCTGGGATACGGGGGAATAGCGTCGTCCTCATGGTGGGCGGGGTAGGCTATCTCGTGGCTGTCTCGACCTATACGCTCGGCAAACTGGCCGGACGTGACGAGGTTCTCCTCCATATCCACACTCATGTGCGGGAGGATCAATTCAATCTGTTTGGCTTCCTCGACGAAGAGGAGCTCCATATGTTTGAGCTCCTCATCTCAGTCTCCGGTATCGGCCCCAAGATGGGGCTCTCTATCCTCTCTATCGCTGATATCAAAACCATTCGACTTGCTATCGTGAACAAGGACCCATCTCTCCTCACTCGTGTCTCGGGTGTCGGCAAGAAGACCGCTGAGAAACTGATCGTAGAACTTCAGAACAAAGTGACGGCCGTGGCCGGAGATGAAGATGGCGACGCGGTGGCAGGGCAGGACGCGCTCGAAGCGCTCACCTCACTTGGCTACTCGGTGACCCAGGCCAGAGAGGCTCTCAAGCTCGTTCCCGCTGACGTGGCAGAGGTCGGCGCTCGCATCCGTGCTGCTCTCAAAACTCTGGGGAAGAAATAACGTGGAGAAATGAACACAGAATTTTTGCAATCTAGAGAGTGGCTTCATTTACAGGAGGCTACGGGGAGGGGAATCATTCCTTTGGAAGAGGGGGATTTTGTGGCGAACGGGATAGTACATACGTTGCCAGTGGTAGGGTCATACTTGTATGTGCCGAGAGGACCGATTATTGAGAATGCCAAATTACAAATGCCAAATGTCAAAAAAGGAATGATAGACCTGATGACGTTGGCGAGGGAGAAAAAGATGAAGTGGATACGGATTGAGCCGGAGTCAGAGGAGGCGCTAGAGGCCATCAAGGCGATAGTTTCTAAGCGAGTGGTGCCGGCGCCTCATGACATGCAACCGCGAGAGATTTTCAAAATAGCCATATCCAAGACCGAAGAAGAGCTCCTCGCGGGGATGAAGCCCAAGACCCGCTACAATATCCGTCTGGCCGAAAAGCGCGGAGTCTCAGTCTATGAGACACGGGAAGCGGAACATATCGAAGCCTTTCTCGGGCTCATCACCGCGACCTCGGGCCGGAAGGGTATCACCTCGCATCCCAAATCGTACTACGAAACGTTTTTTCAGGCGCTTCCTCGGGAGATGTGTCGACTCTTTGTAGCCGAGTATCAGGGAGTCATCATCGCGGCCAATCTCGTCATGTTTTATGGTGACACCGTGACCTACCTCCACGGCGGGACCAGTGATGCCCATCGTGATGCCATGGCTCCGTACCTCCTCCAGTGGGAGCAGATCAAGGTCGCCAAGCGTGAAGGGTATCACTATTACGATTTTGGTGGGGTTCATACCCGAGTAGAGAATGAAAAATCCAAACTGAAGGACTGGGAAGGCATTACGAGGTTCAAGGTTGGCTTTGCTCCTGCCACCGCGCCGACCGTGTATCCTGGCACTCACGACATCATCCTTGATTCTCGTGGATATCTCCTCTATGATGGGTTACGACATCTCCAAAAGTTGAAGCGTCTCGTCGCTCGCTAATATTCTTCTATGTCTCTCAAACGTCTCCTCTCGCGACTTGTGCCACAACCGATGAAGAATCTCTACCACCTCGGTCAGGCAGTCCTGGCGTGTGCATGGTATGGCTTTCCGTCGAAAAATCTCCTCGTGGTGGGTGTGACCGGGACCAATGGTAAGACCACGACCACTCAGTTTATCTCACGTCTCCTCACTGTGTCAGGAAAGAAAGTGGCTATGGCCTCGACAATCAACTTTCAGATTGGCGAGCGGACTTGGGTCAATGCCTCCAAGTTCACCACGCTTTCACCCTGGAAACTCCAGGCGTTTCTCCGTGAAGCCGTGCGCGAGGGCTGTACGCACGCCGTCATCGAGACCTCATCTCATGCGCTCGATCAGAATCGCGTGTGGGGGATAGCCTATGAGATAGCCGTCATGACCAACGTGACGCGGGAGCACCTCGATTATCATGAGACTATGGCCGGGTACCGTGAGGCCAAGCGCCGACTGTTTACACGAGCCAAAAAGGCGGTGGTCAATCTCGATATGGAGGAGCCAGAGTATTTCGTCCGAGCTGGTGCGAGCCAGGTCGCGACCTACAGTACCAAAAAGAAAGAGGCCGATCTCGTCGCTCGTGACATTACCCTCGATTTCAAGGGCACCGAGTTCCTGGTCGGTGATACCCGGTTCCACCTCAATATTCCGGGACTCTTCAATATCGAGAACGCGCTTGCGGCCCTTGGAGTAGCCCGCCTCCTCCTGATTGATTTTGCTACCGTCCAAAAGGCCCTCGCCAGTGTCATGGGTGTCCCAGGACGGATGGAGCTCGTGCCGAACCATATGAATGCTGATATCCTCATTGACTATGCGGTGACACCAGATGCCTTCGAGCAGCTCTATGCCTCGATCCTCCCGCTCAAGATTCCTGGGAGCAAGATCATCCACGTCTTTGGAGCCTGTGGAGAACGTGATCGTGGGAAGCGACCCACGATGGGAGAGATCGCGAGTACTCATGCGGATATCATTATCCTCACCAATGAAGATCCATTTTTTGAGGATCCAGAACAAATCATTGATGATATCGAACGCGGGGTGACCAAGAAAAAAGACAAAAGTTATTTCCGTATTTTCGATCGGCGCGAGGCAATCCACAGAGCGCTGTCCCTGGCGGAAATCGGAGACATCGTCCTCGTCACTGGCAAAGGAGCCGAGGTGACGATGGCCCTTGGTGCCGAGCGCATTCCCTGGAGTGAACGCCAGGTGATTGAAGAGGAACTCGCGAAACTTCAATAAAGAAAAACCCCTCGAATGAGGGGCTTTTTTTATCTGTGGCTGTTAGCCCAGGATACGGATGAGGAAGATAGTGAGGAAGAGTCCGACAAAGGCACCGCCGATGATCTCGTTGACCCGATGTCCGACGCGCTCCTTGAGGCGGGGAAACTTATCTTTTGGGATATTCAATTGCTCGACGAGCATATTCAAGTACCGACCCTGGTCTCCGAGGTACATGCGAATACGGGCCGCGTCATCGATGACGATGAAGGCGAGGACGGCCGAGAGCGCAAAGGCACCGGAGTGGATGCCTTCGTAGTAGGCGACACTGGTCAAGAGCGAGACCACGAGCGAGGTGTGAGCACTCGGCATGTGACCGTGAGTAAAGGCGTACTCGACGTTAAACCCGTGCTTGTACGAGTAGAGCGCAAACTTGATGAGCTGGGTGATGACACCGACGGTGATCGGAATCAAGAAGACCAGATAGGACTGCAGATTTTCCATAGGAATATTTAATTATTGAGGGGTACTTTCTGCCAAAAGTATAGCATATTTCTGGGCATTTTCCCCAGGTTAGGGTCAGGTTGCAAAAACGTGGGGATTTGCTACCCTAAGAGGGTAATCTTTCAATAAAATCTATGTTGAGCCTACCGCTTATATTGCTCGTGATTGTCGGTCTCGTCGTGCTCTATGTGGTCTTTACCTACAACGGCCTCATCTCACTCCGCAACCGCGTGAGCGAAGCTTGGAGCGATATCGATGTCCAGCTCAAGCGTCGCTATGATCTCATCCCGAATTTGGTCAATACCGTGAAGGGCTATGCCAGTCACGAGAGTGGTGTCTTTGAGAAGGTGACCGAAGCCCGTGCCAATGCTATGCAGGCCGGAAATACGCATGACAAGGCCGAAGCCGAAAACATGCTCTCGCAGACCTTGAAGAGCCTTTTTGCGGTCGCCGAGGCCTATCCTGATCTCAAGGCTAACCAGAACTTCCTCGAGCTTCAGCGGGAACTCTCAGATACTGAGAATAAAATCCAAGCTTCACGCCGTTTCTACAATGGTAACGTCTTGGAACTGAACAACAAGATTGATATGTTTCCTTCGAACATCATCGCGAGCATCTTCCATTTTGTGAAGAGTGAATTCTTTGAAGTCGCCGAAGCCGAAAAGGAACCAGTGAAAGTCCAGTTCTAGCACAAGCGACTGGAAGGCGATATACTAAGAGCGTGACCCGAAGTGGCACGCTCTTTTGTTTCAATCATATTCCCATGGCACTCTCTAAACAATCTACGATAGTCATCGCAGGCGCTTTGGCTGTACTCTGTACTGGACTTCTTATCGGCACACTGTGGGGACGGATATACGCGCCCGAAAATCTCTCGCCAGAATTTAAACAACTCAAGAGTTCTCTGAAATCAGAGGGGCTCTCGATAGAGGGAAGAGAAGTTCGTCCCAAGAGTCAGCTGGTACGAGCCCGGGCTCGCTTTACACTCGACACTCCTTCAGGTGAACGTGAGTTCTCACTCGAGCGGTGCTTTTCGGCCGAGGCTGCCGAAAAGCGGGTTGCAGAGATTCTAGAGCTTGAGGCTGTCTCTTCGCAGCTGGCGGTCCATGGAGTCTGGGTCCTCCGTCTCGAGGATGAGTGGGATACAACCGATGCTGAAGCGAGAGAGCTCCGTCGGGTATTTCTCACCATTCCGGTCACGGAGTGACTCTGTACGAGCGAGCGTAGATTTGCTATACTATCCGCGCGCGACCAAGCGCTTTATCCATTCTGATTGATTACCTATGGCTACCCTCTACACTCACAAAGACCACAATCAGCGTCTAACCTTTGTCTATATTGCTGGCTTTCTCCTCTTTGTTATCGGGGTCGGCTATGTCTTTGCGGGAGCGATGCAGTCAAGCGCTATCCTCTACGGGGCGGTAGCGTTCTCAATCCTCACGAGCGTCGCCTCCTACTGGTGGAGCGATCGGATTGTCCTCTCGATGAGCGGAGCCAAACTCGTCAACTTCGAGGACAACAAAGAACTCTATCGTCTGGTCGAGAATCTCGCCATCACGGCCGGTCTCCCCACGCCCAAGATCTATACCATCGAAGACACTGCCCTCAACGCTTTTGCCACCGGGCGCAATCCCGAGCATGGCGTCATCTGCTTTACGACCGGTATCCTTGCGACCCTCAATCGGGCCGAGCTCGAGGGAGTGGCTGCTCATGAACTCTCACACATTGGCAATCGTGACACGCTCATTTCGACGGTAGTGGTTATCCTGGTCGGGTTTGTGGCCCTCCTCGCTGACTGGTTTCGGCATTGGGCCTGGTTCGGTGGCAATCGTGACAATGACAACCGCGGACAGTTCCAAGTCATCCTCATGGTGATAGCCATCATCCTCTCCATTCTCGCCCCGCTCGCAGCCATGCTCATGCAACTCGCGATCTCCCGCAAGCGTGAGTTCTTGGCCGATGCCTCTGGCGCTCTCCTCACTCGCTACCCCGAAGGGTTGGCCTCGGCCCTCGAGAAACTCTCGGGTGACCGCGAACCACTCGAAGCTGCCAACCGCGCCACGGCGTCACTCTACATTGCCAATCCCTTCAAGGGGAAAAAAGTAGCCAAGTACTTCATGACGCACCCACCGATGGAGGAGCGCATCTCAGCCCTCCGTGGGATGGAGGTTAAGTAATACTGGCTATGCCATCGCCTTATCAAGAATTTGTCCGCAAAGCGAAAGAGCGTTACGAACAAAACAAGCAAAAGAAGTTGCAAGCAAAAGGTGGGATCGAATTCACCGCGCATGCCCGCTACAAGATGAGTCAGTACGGACTCTCCGAGCAGAAGGTGCGGGGCGTCATCAGGAACCCGAGTCGGACCGAAGTCGGTGTGGCCAAAGAGACGATAGCGGTTATGCAGCCTGTCTCGCCGAAAGTAGTAGAGGGTAAAACGGTATGGAAGCAAGAGCTCTGGGTGATGTATATCTTGAAGAAGCATCAAAAGGGACCAAAGAGTAAAATTCCTGACGGAACGAAGAACCTCAGAATCATCAGTACCTGGCGCTATCCTGGGGTCAGCCCCAAACGGAGCCCTATTCCACGCGAGATTTGGCAGGAGCTCGAAGATGGGGGTATAATGGAGGAAAGCTACTAAGTAAGTAATATAATCCTATGGAAGAGACCACGCCAAACCCAGTAACCCCAGCACCAGCCCCAGCTCCAACGCCTGCGCCAGCACCGGAGCACAAGCCGACTTTTGATGCCAAGGATATTGCTGACAACAAAGTCGTTGCTGCCCTCTCATATCTCTGGATCCTCTTCTTGGTACCGCTCTTGGCCAAGAAAGACAGTCCATTTGCTCAGTTTCACGCCAAGCAGGGGCTCGTTATCTGTGTCGCGAGTTTCATCCTTTCGATTATTCCAGTCTTTGGCTGGCTCCTCAACATCGTCCTCTTTGTGGTCGTCGTGATGGCTCTCATCAAGACCCTCTCCGGCGAAGCCTGGGAGATTCCTCTCGTCAAAGATGGTGTGAAGATGATCAATCTCTAGAGATTGGTGAGATAACGCCCAAAAGTAGCCCCGAGCGGGCTACTTTTTGTTTTACCTAAGCCATAAACTGACATGTATCTCTTGACAGAAGAGTGAATTGGGTGTATAATGTATTGTTACAGAGTGAAATCTGTATCAAACAACCCCACCTAGTTCCTCGGGCTCTCACGTCGAGCGCCCACACAACCCAGGAGATTTCTCATGATTGCGCGCATCATCACCGCCGTTCTGCTCCTCATCTCGTTCGCCCTCACGGGGTGCATCAACATGAAGGAGACGAGAACGGAAAACAAGGACGGCAGCGTCACGGTCGAGAAATCGATCAACGGCTGGGCTCCCTCAGCACCCGTCTACGTCGCCCCGCGGGTCTATACCCCGGTGCCGCTGTACGGACGCGACCACTATTTCAGTGGTCGCCCCAGCTACGACCCGGCTCCCCCAGTTCCGCACGTCGTCTTCGGCGACATGCTCAGCGGTAGCCAGCGTGCTGCCTTGGTGAATGGCACCAGCTGGCGGATGTGCGACATCCGGTCTACCGCGCCCAACCACTGCAACCGCATTGAGGATGCCTACAAGTGGCCTTCGATGACCAGTGACAGAAATCGGCGGTGAACTCCTGGAGCGGCCCCTTGTGAATCTTCACATGCGGGCCGCTTCGATTTTTTAGCCAAATTTTCTATAAAATATTCTGAAGATAGAGTATACTCAATGTGTATCCTTTGAATTATTCAACATTCAATATTCTCTATTCTTCATTCTAAACAACATGAAACAAACCAAAATAGTAGCGACCATTGGTCCGGCCTCCGAAGCCAAAGACACTCTCCGAGAGATGGTTCTTGCCGGGATGAACGTCGCACGACTCAACTTTTCTCATGGTGAATATGAGTGGCACGGTGCGGTCATCAATCGGATCCGTGAATTATCACATGAGCTCAATCGGCCGATTGCTATCCTTGCTGACCTCCAGGGTCCGCGTATCCGGACGGGTGTTGCCGAGGATATCAGCTTGAAGCAGGGGGACGCTGTACGTCTCACAGACATCGGTGCCAGCGTTTCGTCTACCGACCTGCCTCTTATCACGCTCGACATGGCCGGTATTATCGAGGGCGTAGCCGTCGGCCATGCGGTGCTCATCGAGGATGGGACACTCGAGCTCACCGTGACTGCCAAAGAAGAGAGCTCTGTCATCGCCACCGCCAAAAACGATGGCTTACTCAAGAACCGGAAGGGCGTTATCCTCCCTGACTCGACACTCCATCTCTCGATTCTCTCCGACAAGGACCGGCGCGACCTTGAGTTTGTCGTGAAAGAGGGAGTTGACTATGTCGGACTCTCGTTTGTGGGATCGGCCGAGGATATCGAGAGTGTGAGAGCTGAGATGGCGACGCTCGCAGGCGAGGGTAGCTTACCCCAGATCGTGGCCAAGATCGAACGCAAAGAAGCCATCAAAAATTTGAAGAGTATCGTCAAAGCAACGGATGCCGTGATGGTCGCTCGGGGGGACCTCGGGATCGAGATGCCCGAGAGTGAAGTAGTCATCCTCCAGAAAGAAATCATCGCCGAGAGTCTCCGCTCCGCCAAGCCAGTGATCGTGGCGACCCAGATGATGAAGTCCATGACGGAGAATCCTCGCCCGACCCGGGCCGAGGTGTCCGATGTGTCGAATGCCGTGATCGATCACACCGACGCCGTCATGCTCTCCGAGGAGTCAGCAGCGGGTAAGTATCCGGTCGAGACCATCCGGATGATGGCCGAGATTATTGAAAAGACTGAGGAATCACCGTTTGATGACCTCTATCAGACCCTCGCTCTTAACTTCAAAAACGAGTACGCGACCATGATCCGCAGTGTCTATGAGCTCGGCAAGAGCTTTGGCACCAAGGCGACCATCGTCCTTTCCATGAGCGGCTTTACCGCGCGCCTCATCTCCCACTTCCGTCCAGAGGGACGAATCCTCGTCGCGACCAATCGGCGCGATACCTGGAATGCGCTCGCCCTCGTCTGGGGGATCGAGCCCTTTCTCTATGAGAATGACCAGCACCTCGATGGTTTTGCGAGTCGTCTTATGACGGATGCCAAGGAGGCAGGGCTTCTCACCTCGGGCGACCAGGTCGTCGTCTTTCATGGCCGGACCCCAGACCAAGAATCCTTGAAGCTTGTCGGAATCCGGGAAGTTCGCTAGACTGGCTTTCGTGCTCTGTGGCACGAAATAGGAGATGTCGCATAGTGGCCCCAGCCTGAGGCTGGTCTCCTCCAAAGGCGGACAGGCGACCACGGGCGGAGAGTGGCGAAAGTAAATATAAGGAAGGGTGGCCGAGCGGCTTAAGGTACTTGCTTGGAAAGCAAGCGTACAAGAAATTGTACCGAGGGTTCGAATCCCTCCTCTTCCGCACCGCAAAAGGAAAAAATCCCTTGATAGGGATTTTTTCTTTTGTGGAGTGGTAGCGGAGGAGGGATGAGAAAGCCGGACCGCAGGGAGGCGGGGTCGCGACCCTGAGTGAGGGCCTCGGCCCGGGCACTCAGGAGTTGTGACCGAATCCCTCCTCTCGTGTTAAAATGGGCAAATGAGCGGGCAGGGTCGTGGAAATTCTGGAGCGTCGGCGAAAGAATTATCCCTGACCGAATCCCCGCCCGCCTTTGGCGGGTCTCCATCTCCGCACAAAGTATTTCACAACCAAAACCGTCATGCTTATCGAGACCGGAAAAAATGTATTGAAGCTTTCTGAGAAGCTCCTGGGAACTAAGGAGGCATGGCTCTGGGTAGGGAGCGCTTATAGTCCGCTCGACAACGATGATACCCGCGTCAAAGAGACTCGAGAACTGATGGAGAAATACTATCCGCATGTTCCGTACGGGATGTGGGTAGGGAATAAAGAGGGCGAGAAGATGGTGGCCTTGAAAAATACTAATGGTTTTTACGAAGTTGATCTCTCTTGGTGGCCCGTGGGCTCCTATCGTCTGAACCTCCATACGAGTGCCGGAGTAGAGTCTCCCTATGGTTCAAAACTCAATCCAGAGAAACGTGACCAAGACTGCTCCTGGGCGCCAATTGATAGTCAGGAGTGGAGCGAGGAAGACGAGGCAAGTATAGAGCATTTTCTTCATACAGAAGAAAATGGCGCTGGCTCTTCTCTCCGTATCCTGATTCGACCCGACAGAAGCATCGAGGCGTTTGGTGATACTGTCTAAATTTAAGAAGTCACATTGTCTGAAGCAAAAATCCCCGTGAGGGGATTTTGCTTTTACAAATGCTTCTTACCCCAGGTGTTGAGTGCACAGATAAGCGGGGAGAGGCTTTTGCCTCGGCGACTGAGGGTATACTCGACGCGGGGAGGGATCTCGGGGTAGACCTTGCGCTTAACGAGCTCGTCTCGCTCGAGCTCACGGAGGGACTGGATAAGCATCTTTTCGCTCACTCCGGGGATGAGTTTCTTCAGTTCACCATAGCGCTTGGTCCCTGAGGAGAGGTGCCAGAGGAGGATAGTCTTCCACTTGCCGACGATGAGCCGGAGGGTCTTTTCGATAGGGCAGTCTGGTTTCTTTTCGACAGGAGTCATAGGTATTACTTACTAATTTGTAGGTACTTGTATAATAGTATGTATACCTGTATTATGCAAGGGTAATAGATAAATATAACCGTATGTCGAAAGCTATCGAAGCACTCAAGTGGCGCTATGCCACCAAGAAGTATGATGTCACCAAGAAGCTCTCAGCGGAACAAGTAGCCACGATTAAGGAGGCGCTCCGTCTCGCGCCCTCATCCTTTGGGCTCCAACCCTGGCACTTTATCTTGGTTGAGAATCCCGAGCTCCGCACCAAGCTCCGAGCGGCCGGGTATGACCAGGCTCAGATAACCGACGCCTCGCACCTCTTGGTGCTGGCTTCGGAAAAAAACGTGGATGCAACACTGGTAGCCGACTATATGGCAGACATCGCCAAGCAGAAGGGGATCGCTGTCGAAAACCTCGCCGGCTTTAGCACGATGTTGAATGGCGCTATCACCGGAAAGGGTGAAGCTGGCGCCCGAGAGTGGGCAACACGACAGGTCTATATTGCACTCGGAGTGGTGCTTACGGTAGCTTCTTTCGAAGGTATCGATGCGACTCCGATGGAGGGCTTTGATAATAAGCAATTTGACGAGATACTGGGACTCGGAGAAAAGGGTCTCGCGTCACAAGCTATCGTGGCTCTTGGTTTCCGCTCGGTGGAAGACGAGGCAGCAAGGGCACCCAAGGTGCGCTACGCTGAAAGCGAAGTGATTACTGTTGTCTAAGTATGAAGAGTGTATTACACAGAGCCAAGGACCGGGGCTATGCCGAGCATGGGTGGCTCAAGACTCACCACTCGTTTAGCTTTGCCAGTTACTATGACCCGGCAAAGATGGGCTTTGGGGCGCTCCGAGTGCTCAATGACGATGTGATTGCCCCCGGGGCAGGCTTTGGCAAGCATCCTCATGACAACATGGAGATTATCACTATTCCACTCTCTGGCTCGCTCAAGCATGAGGACAGTATGGGCAATAGTGCCGTCGTAGAGACGGGCGAAGTACAGGTGATGAGCGCTGGGACCGGCGTCTTTCATGCCGAATACAATGCCTCACCGTCCGAGCCACTCTCACTCTTCCAGATTTGGATTGAGACGAGAGAACAGGGAGTCACACCGCGCTATGACCAAAAGCGCTTTGCGTCGGATGCTTTCAACGGGGCCTTTGTCTCAGTGGTGGGACCAATAGGGACGGAGGGACTCCTCGGTATTCACCAGGATGCTTGGGTGTCGCTCGGTCAGTTCGTGGCTGGTAGTGAAGTAACTTACACGGTGAGAGAACCCGGCCACGGCGTGTATATTATGGTAACTTCTGGCTCAGTCACCATCGGTGACACGGTGCTCGAGGCGCGCGATGCTATAGGGATAACCGAAGCGACTGAGGTAGGGGTGCGAGTAGATACTGATGCGTCACTCCTCGTCCTCGAGGTGCCCATGACAGGAGAGTAACTCTCTGCTATACTGAGGCCATAATTTTTGGGCACATACTATGCAAGCACTGGCCGGTTTCATGGAATTTATTAGGAAGCAGGGGGTAGTCGGGTTGGCGGTCGGGTTTATCCTCGGTGGCGCGGTCTCCAAGGTGGTGACGGCACTCGTGACGGATATCATCAACCCAATCCTCAGTGTGTTCTTGGGGGCAGCTGACGGCCTCAAAAAGGCGAGTATCAATATTGGTGACGTAGCGATTCTCTGGGGCGATTTCTTGAGCGTTCTCATCGATTTCCTCATCATTGCTCTCGTGGTCTACTACGGAGTCAAGCTCTTGAAGCTCGACACGCTCGACAAGAAGTAGGAGAAGACGGGCTCTCGGAGCCTGTTTTCTTTTTGTCACACTGGGTGAGTCTTATACGTTGTCCTCAGTATGGAAGAGAAAAGAATTTCTTCACACCCTGAAATTACGCAGGTGGACCAGGCTTTTGAGGCATTGTATGCCGAGGCCTACCAACCCTTGTTTCGCTATGTCTTTTCGCGTATCCGAGAGCGTGATCTCGCTGAGGATATCGTCCAAAAAGCCTTTTTGAGTCTCTGGCAGGCGGTCCACAAAGACCGGAGAGCCCTGACCGAACCATACCTCTACACGATCGCAAGAAACGCCCTCATTGATTATTACCGGAAGAAAAAAGAAATACTCTATGCCCCAGAAGATCCTGAGTGGCAGGGTATCGCGACTCCCGCGAAAAGCCCCCTCGCAGAACGTGAAGTGGCCGAGGAGCGAGGGACACTCGAAGAGACTCTCCGAGCCCTTCCACTCCTTGAAGGTGAAGCCCTCCGCCTCAAATTCTTTGCTGATCGGACTACCAATGAAATTAGTCAGATACTCGAAACCAGTGAAGCCAATGTCCGTCAGCTCCAGTGCCGCGGACTGAAACGACTGAGGAAAGAGCTTATTGTTAACGCACACCTATGACACCACGACCAGAACAAACCGAAGAAGCGCTCATCGCTCGGATCCTCGCCCTAGAAGAGTCCGGTATGTCGCGTGAGATGATCCGGGCTACCCTCACGGAAGAGGGGTATGGTCAGGAGGCGCTCGACTATTTGGCGCTTTTTGATCTCCTCTCGGATGAGCGGGACCGGATGGATGTCACACTTTCGACCGCCGACCGTTATACTTTAGGCAGGGAAGAACGGACGCGTTTTTCTAGCATAAACAAACTGTGGGAAACCTTTATGTCCAATTTTTCGTCGAGATATGCTCTCGCCGGTGGAGCCCTCCTCCTCTTGGTCCTCGTGA
>JACCDN010638478.1_pt1 | contig 27945 bp, 27 predicted proteins | sample 7441691 | NCBI WGS metagenome assembly JACCDN01 (sample SAMN15323439, study PRJNA562643) | freshwater metagenome | isolation source: river surface water | place: USA:Blue River Watershed | collected 2017-08-16 | reverse complement strand
TCGGAAAGTTGAAAATCATCAACTATCCTGCCATCCGCCAATACCGCCGCCGCTGTAAAATCAGGCGCCTTTCTACCAACTAAAATCGTCATTCTAACCCCCAGATTCGAGAAAATATTAACGGATTAGAGTATCATAACAAGAGTAAGACTGTCACGACATGGATACGTTATAAATGCAAAGCGAAACCTCAGTAAACAAACTAATTAATGAAACTAGCCCATATTTATTGCAGCATGCTACAAACCCGGTAAATTGGTATCCATGGAATGCGGCCGCGATTCAACTAGCACGCCAACAAGATAAACCGATTCTGCTATCCATAGGCTATTCGGCATGTCACTGGTGCCACGTTATGATGCACGAGTCGTTTGAAGATCCAGAAGTAGCGACTACCATGAATCGCCTATTTATTAATATCAAAGTCGATAAAGAAGAACGGCCGGATCTAGACAAAATCTACCAAACCACCTACCAGTTGCTAATGGGCCGCGCTGGTGGCTGGCCATTAACCATGTTTTTATCACCTGACACGCTGCTTCCATATTTTGGCGGTACTTATTTCCCTAAAGACTCGATGCCAGAAATGGATATGACGAATTTTCAAACTCTATTATACCGATTAAATGATGTCTACTACCACAGCAAAGAAAAGATTAAACAACAGGAAGCACATACTTTGGCTATTTTGCAGGCAGTGCATCAGCCTAGAGCATCCAGCGAAATGCCGCTAGCCGAGTCGTTAAGGCAAGAGGCGGAAACTATCATGAGTCAAGAATTCGACCCAGAATATGGTGGTTTTGGTAGCGAAGCAAAATTTCCCAATTGTCCCAGCTTAGATTTTTTATTGCGTTCGCAGCAACCACTTATGCGGCATATAGCTTTAACCACTTTAAATAACATGGCACATGGCGGAATTTATGATCAATTAGCCGGTGGCTTTTTTCGCTATACCGTTGATCAAAAATGGCAAATACCACACTTTGAAAAAATGCTGTATGATAACGCGCAATTACTTAGTCTTTATGCTTACGCATATAAATTAACTGATAACTTATTTTATAAACAAATAGCTTTAGAAACCGGTACATGGTTAACTACTACTATGCAAGGCCCAACCGGTGGATTCTATGCCGCTATGGACGCTGATAGTGAACAACAAGAAGGCCTATATTATTTATGGGACCTAAAAGATATAAAAAAATCCCTAACTGCCACAGAATTTTCCAGCATTAATAAGTTTTATCAACTAGACCATAAAGCTAATTGCCAGCATAAATGGCACTTAGTAATTAATCCTGAAGCTAAGCAACCAGATGGTGAAGTATTAAATACTATTAAACAAAAATTACTGCTACAGCGTAATTTACGCGTTACTCCAGCAATTGATACCAAGATATTAACCAGCTGGAATGGTCTAGCAATTAAAGGTTTGAGCGAAGCTGGATTATTATTGCAACATCAACCGTTTTTAGATCTGGCAGAAACAACTATAGTTTTTATTGAGCAGCATCTTTATTTGCAACGGCAATTATATGCAACTATTCAAAGCGATACGCCAAAAATAGCTGGTTTTTTAGATGATTATGTATTTGTACTTGATGGAATACTAAGTTTTATGCAGGATAATTTACAGCATAAATTTCTGCCATTTTGTATAAAGCTAGCAGATGATTTAATTACAAATTTTTATGATCAAGAACATGGTGGTTTTTTCTTTACCGCTCATAACGCAGAGCAGTTATTTTTTCGCCCTAAACCATACTCGGATGATATTATGCCATCAGGTAACGGGGTTGCTTGCAAAGCATTGTTAAAATTAGGCCGCCTATTAGGCAACGCTAATTATATTGCGATCGCTAAAAAATCAATCAATGCGGGCCAAGCACACCTGAACGAAGCTCCAGAGATTCATCTGAGCTTAGGGTTAGCATATGAGTTACTACACAGTAGCAATCAATGATATAAGTTTTTCTCAGAAAATACCTTTGTAGCCTGTACGCTTGCGCCTACCACCACAAATGGATCCTGATTAAACAAGTCGCTTTTGATGCGCAATAAATTCGGATCTAAATTACCGGTACCTTCGCGATATTCAATTAAGTTACTGATGTTAGAACGCAAAAAATCAATGTAATCTCCAAACCTACAACTACTCATATTATTTTCTCTCACACTGCTTTTACTAACATAGGAGGCAATTATACGTTAGATGCCCCCGAAAAAGATACTGGTTATTTGTTGGCCAATCACCAAATTGACCTATATCGTGCATATGCAGTTATGTGCTAGGGCTTGGTTTATGTCGCCAAAAAGATTAGTATCGTAAAAAATACGGAGCAAAGTACTTGGAACAGACCAGTTCAGATCTGCAATCTTTCTTGGCTACACATAAGCAGTTAATTGAAGCTTTATTAGCTAGGTTATTACCTACCCAAGAAGCTTCGCATAAATTGTTTGCCGCCATGCGTTATTCGGTGCTAAACAATGGCAAACGTCTCCGTCCTGCCATGGTTTATGCTGCAGGCATGGCTTTAAATACGCCAATTGAAAAATTGCATGCAGCTGCGGCAAGCGTGGAACTAATCCATTGTTATTCACTCATCCATGACGATTTACCAGCTATGGACGATGATGACCTACGACGTGGACAGCCAACCTGCCATAAAGCCTTTGATGAAGCTACTGCGATTCTAGCTGGTGACGCTTTACAGAGCATGGCATTCCAAATTTTAGCTGATGCCGAGCTAAATCCAGTTAGTCCGCAACAACAAGTTAATATGATAACCGCGCTAACACGCGCAGCAGGGGCCACAGGCATGATCCTAGGCCAAGCTGAAGACATGGCTGCTGAAGGCCAATTGCTCAGTTTAGACAGGTTAATTAAGCTACATCAACATAAAACAGGGGCTTTGTTTACCGCCTGCATGGAATTATGCCTAATCGCTAGCGGCAGGGATAATGACCATACCGCACGTGAGAGCCTATTAGATTATGCGATGAACATTGGCTTAGCTTTTCAAATTCAGGATGATATTCTCGATGTGACTGGCGATGATTTAATTTTGGGTAAACGCACCGGCTCTGATCAAGCTGCCAATAAATCTACTTTTCCAGAACTATTAGGCTTGGAAGAAGCAATCCAACATGCGAATTTAAATTTGTCTAAAGCAACAAAAGCGATCGAACCCCTTGGTGATTCAGCTAAGATGCTTAAAAATTTGGCTAATTACATTTTGCACCGCAGGTTGTAAAGTCGTTTAAGGGCCGGCAGAGAGACCGGCCCCTACTTGAAAAATAACTCACTCTAGCGTACAGTTCGACTTCAATTGTCGAGGGTTATATGGCTAGTAGCTATTTATTAAAAGTATTGATCGATTTTTCGGCAGCACATGCATTGCGTGGGTATATAGGCGACTGTGCACGTTTACATGGGCATAACTGGAAGATTGAAGCTGAAATTAAGACTAATAGCGTAAACTCTATAGGCGTAGCTGTAGATTTTAAAGATATCCGCAAAGCCATGAAAGAAATATCCGATACTCTTGATCACAGATATTTAAACGAAATTCCACCATTTGATACTATTAATCCCACCGCAGAAAATTTAGCATCTTGGTTTTATACGCAGCTAGCAGCTGTTGTAAATAATAAAACTCAGAAGCTAATAGCTATTTCTTTATGGGAAACCGAGCGCGCCAGTGTACGGTACTCAGAAGATGATTGATTTACAAAACGCACAAAGTACTGTGCAATTATATTTAAATGAAGTTGGCATCCGCGATATTAAACATCCGGTATTAGTACAGACCAAGGATGATTTGCCCCAACCTACGCATGCTACATTTAATATGGCTGTAGGGTTAGCAGCAGATAAACGTGGTACACATATGTCTAGGTTTGTAGAACTATTAAACCAACGCGAATGGGTATTATCGATACCATGCATACAAGATATGTTAATAACCGCTGCAGCAAAGTTTAAGACTGATCGAGTTGTTATACATGCTAAATTTAATGTATTTATCAACAAGATTGCACCAATTTCAAAAGCTGCGGGTTTGTTAGATTATGCCATTGAGCTTTCAGGTGTTTTGACTACCAATAAGAATCAGACCCACTCGCATACTATCAGTTTACAAGTAGCTGTGCCGGTAACAACTTTGTGCCCTTGTTCAAAAGAAATTTCAGAATATGGCGCGCACAATCAACGTTCGCATATCACACTTAAAGTTACTAGTGATCAAGCTATCCATTTTGAAGATCTGATTGCTTTAGTAGAGCAGGAAGCATCTTGTGAAATATACAGCGTACTCAAACGCGCAGATGAAAAGTACGTAACCGAACGTGCTTACAATAATCCACGGTTTGTCGAAGACATAGTCCGCAATATAGCCCAGAAATTACATACGCATAAGACCATACGTTGTAGTCATTACAAGATAGAATCAGAAAATTTTGAATCAATTCACAACCATTCTGCTTATGCAATGTTCGAAAAATGACCTACAGTTAATTCAGTACTGAACTTAAATCGTCCACCCATAGTCTATACACACCGGATACATAATAATATCGGGGTGTACTATGAAAGTGAAGTCACAATGTATAACATTAACTGGCCATTTTGTGCGACATGAAGATACTATTCGCTTGGCAATACCGCAAGACACACGCAAGTTATGTATTTTTACCCTCGATGCAGATCACAAATTAGTCCCAGTTTTAACCTATGATTTATTCAACCGCTGCTGCAAAAGGGCGTTAAAAAAAATGGCAAAAACCGGGCATTTTGAAAACCCATTTATCAAAACGCATTTAAACATGATGCAATTGTTTAGTTCTGCAGATAACGGCGTAGGTTGTTTACAACAAGAAACCATCTTAGATCCTATAAAATTTTCTACTTTACTAAGCCTATTGAACCTGGATATACCCTACAATGTACAGCAACGTTATAAAACCACTGTTAATCCAGAGAAGTTCTACCAATTATATACTGAAGGCGGCTTTAAGCCACTATACGTCGAATATAATGGTCATAAATGTTATGCTAAAAAAGAATTTTTAACTGATAACTGTATTACCAAGACCTCAATGGAGGAGTACATTCAATGGCTAGCAAAACCATTCACAGAACGTATGAGTATAAAGTCAGCAACTGATGATTTGGAATATGAATTATTCAACATAGACTTGTTATCAGATCCTGGTAATAAATATACCGATCAAGACTTATTAATTTTACTCCATGAAAACGACTATTTTGGTCTATATGAAGAAAATAATAATAACACAAACCAGGAAATTACTTTTTTATATAATAACAAACGCGGTCGTTCAGAATCACCAGATTTACTTGATTCACGGCCAAGCTCTAGATTAAGACTTACCAGCCGCTAGTACGTTCGGACTCTGCTTCAAACACTTTAAACTGTTTAGAAAGCATCTGTAGTCTAACGGATAATTCCTCTAGACTATCGCCGGCGTCTTTTATCGCTGAGGTTTTCTCATGCACAATATCAAAATTATCTTCAAATTTATGACTAGATTCTTGCGCATCGATATCATCTGCTAGATTCATCAACTTATGCGCCGCAGATTGTACTCGCTGTGTCGACATAATCGTTTCTTTACAAGTATTTTGAAAACTTTCTATAAGATTATTTATCGATTTAGCCATGTCACCGATTTCATCATCTGCAGCATATTCTATCCTTTTGGTTAAATCTTGCGTCTTAGATAAAACTAAAACCTCGGTACTTAATTTTTCTATCGGATTACTAATTTGCTTAGCAAGACCTATGCCCACAATAAATGCAAAAAACAATATCAAGATCATAATTCCGGTTAGATTTATAATTATTTTCTTAGCCAAAGCCTTTACTGGTGCAAAGGCCTCAACTTTATCAATTTCGCAGATAACTCCCCAGTTAAGGCCACTAATATTTATTGGCTCGTATGCACCTAATACTTCTACGCCACGATAATCTTTATAGAAAGCAAAACCGGTCTGCCCATTTAATACATTGCGCACACTAACTGTATCTATTCTTTGCAAGCCCATATTATTTTGTTTGGCTTGCATTCTTGCTAGATCATCTTGATTTATGCCTATTTTTCCCATTTGAGTTAAATATGTTTTTGGATCTTGTGCAAAAAATCTACTCATAGTCATCATGCGATGCTTATCGTCCACAATATATGATTCACCAGTTTTTCCTAAACCTACATCTTCCCACTTGTTACTACTAGTCATAATATCATTAATAGTATTGAGGCTTATTTGAAAAATTAGCACACCGATTTTTTCATCACCTTTATATATTCCAGTTGCCACGAAGGCAGCTTGATCATCATTTGACGGTGAATAGGCATCAAAATTTGATATCAGACTTGTATCCTGGCTATCTATTTCAATATCTTTCCTAAACAAGTCAGCTAGTGCTGAATTTGCATACGGCCCATTAGTTAATGATGTTGTAAAATCTAAGCCTTTTGCAACTGAATATACTATATTGCCATTCTTAGCATCGACTAAAAATATGTCCTCTAGATTGGATAACTCTTTAAATTCTCTTATATGCGCATGAAATTTTTTATGAACTTTACTATAGGTAGAACCATCATCAACTGTTTCTAACTTGCTTTCTTTATCTATACCGTATGGATTACTAAAGATATAATTATACTGTAAGGCAAAGGTTGATTCGTTAGACAGATTGAGAAATGGCGTAGCATCGAAAGGTATACCACCATTGTGCGTAGCATAGTCCTGAGAAAACTGATCAAGATAGTTTTTAATAACTTGATCTTTATATTTATCTAGGCCTTTACTACTTACTTCGGCAGAATATTTATTAAATGCTGCATCAAACTCACTCATGGCGTTAATGATAGTAGTATTATGCGAGAAGAGCACGGCTTGATTTTTTAATTCTGAAAAGTAGCGGGTTAAACTATCTACTTTTAAATCACGTACTAGGGCCAGACGATCTTCTGCGTCTTGCTCAAGAATACGCTTGCCATAAGAATATGACACAGCACCAATTAGTAATGCGGTAATAATCACCGAAAAACTAGCAATAAATACTGAATTAGTAAGTAGTCGTAGCCCTATGCGCATATTATACCCTCATAATCTAAGTTAAGTTTAGAACATTAACTTACTTTGTGGGCATAGTACCAGTCTTTTTTGCTTCCATTTCTTCTATTTTTGGCGCGTCCCAGGTACCAGTAACTTTGTACTTATAACGACTTATTTCACTAATTTTAGAGCCAGAAGCTTTATCAAACAGCCAAATTGCCGCACCAATTGCAGGATTTCCCACCGCTATTGCAGCTGCAACCGGTAAACCCATGCCGACCTTAGGAGTAACCAACATAATAAAATCTAGATCTTGCAGCTGTAAATTAGCTTTACCTGTTAGGTCAATCCTGGCTGCAGGACTATTTATAACAATATTCTCTGAAGCAATAATCCCCTGTGCTAGCTTCAGATCACTTACAAGTTTATCAAAAGAAAATCCTTTACCATAAATATCACTAAAATCTAGTTTAAGCCGACGTTGTATCGAATCTACATTCAATAAACCTATAACTCGACCTAAACCAGGGGTAACTCCAGTAATATTTCCCGACTGCAGCTCTATATGCGATGAGCCATGCAAGTTCATCAAACTAAATTTTGTAGGATCTCCGTTCCAACGAATTGAAAAATTCATTTCCCCGGTTCCCTTAGTGATAGAATACCCATGACCCCAATCCGATAAAAGTTTACCAAAGTTCTTGGTATAGGCACTGCCAGATAACTGCGTAGATTCTTTATTATCAATTTGCCATTGCCCCTGAGCTTGCAACAAAATATTATCATTGGCTATAGAAAAATCATTTATTTCATAACCATAAACCCGAGGCAATAATTGTGCGCTAACTTTGTTGAACTCTTTCTTATTGATTTTCATTTTCTCGCAATAAAATTGTACTAACGGTAATTGTTTGTTTTTGTTTTTTTCTCTGACATAATCTAAAGCTGAATTGTTTTTTAACTCTGTAAGATCAAGACTTAGCATGTCTAGTTTAATGTCTATCTTGTCATGCTCATTGGAGCTATGAATAATTCCTTTGATTATCGGACCATCTAAAAATAAATCATTTCGTTGCGAATCATATTTTATTAGCATCGCTTTGTATTTGTTATGATTATAAATCAACGAATCGAACAATAATTCTACTTGTATTGGCAAGTGTTTTTCATTATTTTTCAGCTTTAACAAAGGCTGCCAATCATCCCAATTAAAATCCCCCAATCTGCCAGAGACTAAGACCGAACCATAGGTAGCTGGAACATTATTAGTTCCACCAAGAGATATATGCCCACCTGCGACTTTATCGTTACGTAATAAAACGTTTGCTTGTAATAACTTATCTAATTTAAAATTTATGCGTGCATCGGTTTTATCAGGAAACACATAACTTAACTGTAAAGGCAATTTACTAGCATGATCTTTATTAAATGGCGCAGGATAGTCAATACTAATCCCCTGCAGATTAGTATCAATAGTTAAAGTTTTATCTTGTTTATTCGTGCCAGATGGCAAAGATAACTTAGCCGTTATTTCTGTCATACCATTCAGTTTATCAAGATTAAGAGCAGGATAATTTTTCTCAAGCGTTGCTATTTCCAGTAATGAAGCTAATTCTAGTTGCAAACCAATATTCTTATCTTCAGATAAAGAAATTTTTGCTTTAGCTGGTTTCCCAAACAATTCTAAATCAAGATCATTAGCACTTATAGTGGTATTAGTAAAATTTATTGTGCCAGATAAATTAAGCAGTGGTAATTTTATCTCTGGGAAATTTATACTAGCTTGTTTAAGATTTATTGTCCCTAGAGCTAAAACATCAACCACATCATCTACTTTAATATCAAGTCCTAATGACAAGTTCATATTACCTTTGGGATTATATGTGGCTAATTTTTGCGTAATATCAGCATTAAGTGGCGTATGTTGCAGATAATCTATGCCAACACTAAGCGTCGTATTTATATCACCGTTAATAGCAATCTTATTAAATTTTTTGCTTTTGAGCGGGGAAAAATCAGCAGTCAAGGAATTTAGTTTATTCCCCAAAATGCTTGCTTCCGTTGCGGTAATTTGTAGCTTTTCGTGATCTAAGATTATGGAAGCATTGATACCGGTAACACTCGGCCAATCTGGTGAAAATTTCAATTCCGCCTTTTTAATATCTGTTTTCCAATATAGCTGATGATTTTGATATAACAACTTTGTATTATCTACTACGCCATCTAAAACAGAAGTTCGCAGCCAAGTTAATAATTCATTAGATAATTGCAAGTCAGGGATTAATTTTAAGACTTTACTCACATGCGCCGAACGAAATTTACTTTCTACACTTAAATTATTTAGCTTAGTATCCTGCATACTGACTTGCAGCCTTGGCGTAAATTCCATGCCTAATAGCTTAACTATCAAATTATCAGTAAATAAGTCTAAATTATTATTTACAAATTTTGCGACTAACTCGCCCCTGATTAGATCTAGCTTTAAGGGTTGTGAATATGCATTTTTGCTTACAACATGCAAATTAGCAATTGATAAATTAAGTTTGTCTTTAGCTGGCTTAAATTCAACATGCCCCTCGCCATTGGTTATAAAAATATTTTCACCTATGTTTAAATTAGCAATACTAAATTCATTCTGTATATAACGTAACTCTCCATGTTGTATTACCCCTTTGATTTCTAATGTTTTGAAGTCACCGTGAATAAAGTTATTTTTTAATACCGGAAACATTTGTAAAATATCATCCACTTGCAAATTACTCGATTTAAAATCAAACTCCATCATCGCTTTTGCATAATCTTCTAGTTTACCATGATATTTCATGGCAAATACAAACTCTGGCGGAGTAGCCGCTGCCACCGCCCCTCTTAATACCATGCTGTATTCCAGATTATTTTTCTTAATGAAATCAAATTTTACATGCATTAATGGTAAATCAGCAGCGCCAATTCCTTGGATATGAATATCACCATCTTCAATACTAATTCTGCTTTGCACATTCAATGCTTTAAATATAGTTGTAGAATCTATTTGGCCCAGATTATTAGGCCCATACAAACCCATGATCATTGGGCCATACTTATGATCCAGCTGTAAAATCAATTTTGGATTTTGTAATAATACGTTCTTAAATTTGACTTCTAAGTTGAAGATAGATTGCAATGCATCAACTGTACTAACTACTTTGTTAATCATTAACAATGGCGCGCTAGTGTCTTTATCTAGCACTAGCAGCTCATTTATACTTACTTTTAAATTTAACCATTGCCATTCAGTGCTAATTTTTTTTATCTTAACCTGATGCCCAATATCTTTAGTTAAATTACCCGCTAAATCTGCTACAAATACTGCCACTTGCTTGTTTAAATAATAGCTAACAGAATATAACGCCAAGCTCAAGGCTAAAAGAGTGACTGCGATTGCTAAGTATCTTTTCAGGTAATTTTTAATGATTGCTGATAAGTCCGTAATATTGTAAAAACTACAGGCCAAACCACTGCGCTAGTTATACTACAGAACCAATACATAAAACTCGCTGGTGGATGCCCAACCAACATTTGAATCCATAATCTAATCAATTGGCTGCATGCTACTAATAACATAATAACCATAAATTTTTGCCAGTGCCGATAGATTCGCAAACGTAATCGCAAATTCATAGTTAAAAAAGCGACAATTCCTAAACTTAAGCCCATAGATCCAAACGGCAAACCGGTTAACAGATCAAAAAATAAGCCCACGAAAAACGCAAAAAATACCCCAACATTATTTGGCGAATTTGAGGCCCAATAGATCACAAATATCGTTACCAAATCTGGGCGTAACCATTTTAAACTGTTGGGCAAAGGCACGATCATAAAGCTAAAAGCAAAAATAAAGCTAAGAGCAATCGATAGGTGAATCATAGTACTACTGGTACTTTTATTCCTCATCTATATCACCACCATTATGTCGTTTGTCTTTATTTTGTAGCAAAAGTACATGTCGACCACGATCTAATTTGGCACTCGGATTTAAAGTTATGGAGGCAAAAGGTTTTCCTGGCTCATGTTGCACATCTTTCACCACTCCAACTGGAAACCCAACAGGAAAACGCCCACCTAATCCAGAGGTAATCATTATATCGCCAACTGCAATATCAGTTGTATTCGGTACATGGCGTAACTCTAAACAGCCACTACCAGTACCAACAGCAATCGCACGTAAACCATTGCGCACATCTTCCACCGGAACTGCATGACTTGCATCAGTAATAAGTATGGCACGACTGTCAAAGTCATTCACTGCTGAGATCGTGCCCATGATCCCATTGGCATCAATAATAGTCTGACCAGGATATACATTATCGTGACGACCTTTATCAATAATTACCTGATGCGTGAACGGATCAGGATCAACATTAATTATATTGGCAATCAACAAATTATCGGTGACTTGCGAACCAGTTTGTGTGAGTTGCCGCAACTGTTGGTTTTCTGTTTCTAATGCAGCTAATCTTTGTAACTTTGCCTGCTGTAATATTTGTTCTTGCTTTAAATAATTATTTTCATTTACCAAACGCTGCTGGGCTACTAAAAAATCCGTAGCTCCATGCAGCGTAGCTATTGGTATATCAACTATCTTTTGAATGGGATAAACTATAAAAGAGGCCATTGATTTTATGTTGCCAAACCGCTCAGAACGCTGATCCGCAATTATCAAGGCGCAAGACATTAAAACAATTATTAATAATCGAAAACCATGCTCCGGTTCACGCACAAAAATAGGCTTAATGTTACCCTCCTAGTGCAGCAGGCCGATCTTATTCCGTAGATAAAAGATCCCCACCCAATTGGTCCATCATTTCTAACGCTCGACCACCACCCCTTGCCACACAAGTTAGGGGATCTTCAGCCACAATCACCGGTAACCCAGTTTCTTCCATTAATAAGCGATCTAAGTCTCTTAATAATGCACCACCACCAGTTAATACTAAGCCGCGCTCCGCTATATCTGCAGCCAACTCAGGTGGAGCCTGTTCCAAGGCTACGCGCACTGCGTCCACAATACCAGACAATGGTTCCTGCATTGCTTCAAGTATTTCGTTGCTGTTGAGTGTGAAACTACGCGGCACGCCCTCGGCTATATTGCGGCCTCTAACTTCTAACTCGCGAACTTCTGTTCCTGGGAAGGCAGTACCAATTTCTTGTTTAATACGCTCTGCAGTCGCTTCGCCAATCAAGCTGCCGTAATTACGCCGCACGTAATTAATAATACTTTCATCAAAGCGATCACCACCTACACGTGCTGACGCTGCGTAAACAACCCCACTTAACGAAATAATTGCTACTTCTGTAGTACCGCCACCAATATCAACGACCATGGAACCACTAGCTTGTTCTACTGGCATACCAGCACCAATAGCTGCTGCCATAGGCTCTTCGATTAAATAAACTTCTCTTGCACCGGCACCAAGCGCAGACTCACGTATAGCTCGTCGTTCAACTTGAGTAGAACCACAAGGTACACAGATAAGCACTCTCGGACTGGGACGTAAAAATTTATTTTGATGAACTTTGTGGATAAAATGTAACAACATTTTCTCGGTAATATGGAAGTCAGCGATCACACCATCCTTTAGAGGACGAATCGCCGTAATATTGCCAGGCGTACGCCCGAGCATACGCTTAGCTTCCCAGCCAACTGCAGCAACTATCTTTTGTCCCCCTGCCCCGCGTTCTTGACGAATAGCCACTACCGAAGGCTCATTTAGGACTATTCCCTGGTTTCTAGCGTAAATTAGGGTATTTGCCGTGCCCAAATCTATGGATAAATCATTTGAAAATATGCCGCGCAGTGCTTTAAACATAAATCGCAACCTAAAAATTATTTAATATACTTCAACTCTAACAAGCAAACCCATTTTGGGCAACAGATCAATGTGCTACAGTAGCGTATCTTAAATTAGCTGTAGCATCCGGAGATTGTTATGTCATTTACCCAAGATGATGTTAAAAAACTTGCTCACCTAGCCCGTCTCGCTTTGGACGATAAATCGTTCGACCATAGTATAGTCGAAGATATCAGCAATATACTACAGATGATAGGGCAAATAAGTGAAATAAATACTAACGATATTGAGCCTATGGCGCATTCGCAAGCTGCACATCAACGTTGCCGTCCGGATGAAATTACAGAACCAAATGTTAGAGATGTAATGCAGAGCATAGTGCCAAACAATGCTGTAGTTGCTGGCTTATATCTGGTGCCTAAGGTGGTAGAATAATGCATACAAAATCAATTAGCGAATTAGCCGCTGGTTTACGTAGCAAACAGTTCTCGAGCGTTGAACTTACTAAATTTTTTTTAGAACGTATTAAAAAATTTGATTCTAAATTAAACTCATTAATCACAGTCACAAATGATCAAGCTCTAGTAGCCGCTGAAAACGCTGATAAAATATTAAATACCGGTAATACTAATTTATTAACTGGAATCCCTATTCTACATAAAGATATATTTTGTACTGCAGGCATTAAAACCAGCTGTGGCTCAAAAATGCTAGATAACTTTATCTCTCCGTATGACGCTACGGTCGTAACTAAACTGAAACAAGCTGGCACCGTAATGTTAGGTAAAACCAATATGGATGAGTTTGCCATGGGTTCAAGCAACGAGAACAGTTTTTATGGGCCGGTGAAAAATCCTTGGGATACTAGTTGCGTCCCAGGTGGATCATCTGGTGGTTCAGCCGCGGCGATTGCTGCGCGCTTAGCACCGATCGCCACTGGCACCGATACCGGTGGCTCGACTCGCCAACCAGCAGCTTTTTGTGGCATCATGGGCATGAAGCCGACTTACGGACTAGTTTCAAGATTTGGCATGATTGCTTACGCTTCCAGCTTGGATCAAGGTGGTCCGATGGCTACTAGTGCCGCAGATTGCGCCATATTATTGCAAGCCATGGCTGGTTTCGATCCCAAGGATTCTACCAGCATCGATAGAGCAGAAATTAATTATACTCAAGCGCTTACTACACCTATTAAAAATTTAAAAATAGGTCTACCGCAAGAATTCTTTAATGCCAGTTTAAATCCAGCTGTTGCTAGCGTGATTAATAACGCCATTAAAGAGTTAGAAAAACTGGGGGCAATTATAAAAACGATTAGCCTACCCAACAGCAGTTTGTCGATACCGGCATATTATATAATCGCCCCGGCGGAATGCTCTTCGAACCTGGCGCGTTATGATGGCGTACGCTTCGGACATCGTTGCAAAGAGCCCTTGGATCTAGAAGATTTATATAAACGCAGCCGTGACGAAGGTTTTGGGGCTGAAGTTAAACGACGTATTCTAATTGGTACTTACGTATTATCTTCCGGCTATTATGATGCTTATTATCTTAAAGCTCAGAAAATTAGAAACCTAATTACTAGCGATTTTACCAAAGCATTTAACGAAGTAGATGTTATTATTGGTCCAACAACGCCTGATGTAGCGTTTAAAATTGGCCAAAAAAATACTAACCCGTTAGATATGTATTTAAACGATATATATACTACCAGTTTAAATCTAGCCGGTTTACCAGGACTGTCGTTACCTGTAGGTTTTGTAAATAATATGCCAGTAGGGATGCAAATTATTGGCAATAGTTTTCAAGAAGCGAAAATTTTAAACGTAGCACATCAATTTCAACAAATAACCAATTGGCATCAACAAGTGCCAACCGAATTTGCGTAAGAGGGTATTATCAAATGCAATGGGAAACCGTTATTGGACTGGAAGTCCATGTACAATTAAAAACTAAGTCTAAAATATTTTCTGGCGCTGCGACTACTTATGGTGCTGAGCCCAATACCCAGGCCTGTGCAATTGATTTAGGCTTACCAGGCGTGTTACCTGTATTAAATTTAGAAGCCGTGCGCATGGCAACTAAATTTGGCTTGGCGATTAATGCACAAGTTGCCAAACGATCAGTGTTTGATCGCAAAAATTATTTTTATCCAGATTTACCTAAGGGCTATCAAATCAGCCAGTTTACTTTGCCCATTGTGTTAGGGGGTTCTATTTTTATTGAACTAGAAAACGGTATAAATAAAACTATTAACCTGACGCGCGCCCATCTCGAAGAAGACGCAGGAAAATCACTGCACGAAGACATTGTTGGCATGTCTGGGATAGATTTAAACCGCGCCGGCACGCCATTATTAGAAATAGTCTCAGAGCCTGAGATGCGTAGCGCAGCTGAAGCAGTTGCCTACTTAAAAACCCTGCACTCATTGGTTAAATATCTAGACATTTGTGATGGTAACATGCAAGAAGGTTCGTTTCGCTGTGATGCCAACATTTCTGTACGCCCACTAGGCCAAAGTAAATTTGGCACGCGCGCAGAAATTAAAAACGTTAACTCGTTCAAATTCGTCGAGAAAGCGATAAACTATGAAGTAGAACGCCAAATAGCAATTCTAGAATCTGGTGGCACTGTAGCCCAAGAAACTAGATTGTACGATTCAGAAAAAAATGTTACCCGTACTATGCGTAGTAAAGAAGAAGCTAATGATTACCGTTATTTCCCAGATCCAGATTTGATGCCTGTAGAAATAACAGATGATTTTATTCAACAGGTAAAGCAAACTTTGCCAGAATTGCCATTAGCCAAACGCGAGCGATTTATTAAACAGTTTTCTTTAAGCGATTACGAAGCTAAAGTTTTAACTTCTAGCATCGCTTTAGCTAATTTTTACGAGACTGTGCTGCAAACAGTCAAGCCAGAAAATGCTAAATTAACCGCTAACTGGATCTTAGGCGAAGTTAGCGCGGCACTAAATAAAAATAACTTAGATATCGAACAGATCGCAATTACGCCCCTGCAACTCAGCAAATTAATTTTACGTATTGCTGACAATACTATTTCCGGCAAAATAGCTAAAACTGTGTTCGAAATTATGTGGGAAAGCAAACAAGATCCAGACACCATTATAGAACAACAAGGTCTAAAACAAGTTACTGATTCTGGAGCTATAGAGCAAATTATCGACACGGTTATTGCTAACAACCCAACACAGGTGCAAGAATACAAAAGCGGCAAACAGCAGTTATTTGGCTTTTTTGTAGGGCAAGTAATGAAAGCCAGTCAGGGTAAAGCTAACCCGGAGCAGGTGAATGCGCTGTTGCGAGATAAGCTGTCGCCTGAACAACCTAAACGAAGGGACATGCATTAATTAGTTTTATAAAGGGTTGACCATAATATCACTGCCATGACGTCCAGCTGGGTAATTTTTGAAACAAAAATTAATATTATTTATATTTCCTAGTCTTATAAAGAGAAAACACAACTCCTGCACTTAATAATGCGGCTGTAATTCCTAAAGATATACTTGCAGGGAATTTTTCCCAATTCATAGCGTCGGCGATGAATATTTTTGAACCTATAAATATTAAAACTAGGGACAGAGCATATTTTAGGTAAATAAAACGAGGTATGATTGCAGCCAATGCAAAATATAATGCTCTAAGTCCCAAAATTGCAAAAATATTGCTCGTGTAAATTATAAAAGGGTTAGTAGTAATAACAAAAATTGCAGGTACGCTATCTACAGCAAATATAGCATCAGCACACTCGATCATAATTAAGGCCAAAAATAAGGACGTGCAATATAATTGTTGCTTACCAGTGCTATTATCGTGTTTTTTGATAAAAAAATCGTGCCCCTGTAGTTCATCGGTTACTCTTAGATGTGTGCGAACGTATTTCATAAATTTACTTTGGGTGATATTATGTTCTTTCTCTTTGACAAACAGCATTTTAAATCCAGTCATCATTAAGAATGCTGCGAAGATATATAAGATCCAACTGAACTGTTGTACTAATGTTGCTCCAAGTCCAATCATCACCCCCCTTAGAATTATAGCGCCTAGTATGCCCCAAAATAACACTCGATGTTGGTACATGCGCGGAATTGCTAGAGAATTAAAAATAATCGAAATTACAAATATGTTATCAAGTGAAAGAGATTTTTCTATTAAGTAGCCGGTTAAATATTCTTCTCCAGATTGTGCACCAAGCTTGTACCATACCCAAGCGCCAAATATTAATGCTATGCCAATATAAAAGCTGCTTAGAATTAAGCTTTCGCGCACCCCAATTTCATGATCTTTTTTATGAAACAATCCAAGATCTAAAACCAATAACACGATTACTATGCCAATAAAAAAGGCCCACATCCATATGGGTATATTCATATTCATTCCAAAAGCTTACAGATCTGCTTGATACAATTATAGAACATTTTTAGATTTTGGCATAAGAAATAAAAGAATTAAGGCTGTTTTTTAATGGTCTGCTTGTCTATATTGGGATGAATAGTGGTTATTATTTTCCAAAAAATATTAACTAATAAATAACCCGTTAATGCAGCTCCTATAGAAACAATCGGTAATCCAATTAAAATTGATTTTCCTAAGCTTTTAAACCACTCAATATATTGCATTAAAACATTAATCCAATCACCACCTTGCGAATGAAAACCTTCTATAACATGAAATTCTGCAATATCGCCAGTGACAAACTGCCCGACTTTATAAATGAAATAATTAATTGGAAGGAAGGTAAACGGATTGCTAACCCACGTTAAAGCAATTGCAACTAGAATATTACCTCCAAGTAATACAGAAAAAGCCGCTGCGCTAAGCATTTGGATAGGTAATGGTATAAACGCTACCATTAATCCAGCTACTACACCACAAGAGACAGAACGTCTATTTAAGTGCCATAGTTCTTTTCTGTGTAAAGCTGGACCTAACCAAGTTAAGTGCTTATGGTTAGAAATTTCATGATGTTTAGGAAGATACTTGATTAGCCATTTTAGCATAAACTGTGATTCCAACTTAATATACTACGATGACAACTGCCTATCTTTTCTATGCCCAGTAAAAGTCCAAAATGCGCCTAAACTAGCTGAATAGGAATTATTTAAAATTTTTGGATTTACATTAGCAGCAAGACCACGTACTCGTATATTCGATAAGGTCTGGTAATTGAACATAAATCGCAAACCAACTCGCTCATGAATCATTGTTTGCGCGCCAATACCAAAACGTATTGTTGGTGAAGTTCGGCCACGTATCTGATCTAAAGTGGTGGACATAACATCACCAGTACTTGGGCTATGGAAAAATTTAAATTTCTGACGGACAAAACCAATGCCTAATAGCATTTTCGCTTCTATATATTGCGTCAATTTAAAATTGCCGTGAAAATCTAAATAAGAATCTTTTAATTTAAAGCGCCCATTATGCGTAGTATTTTGTGTTGAGGTAGCTCCAAAAGCCCTGGTGCCAGTTGGTGCATAGAAGGCCCGAGTTTTTGGGTCGGTCCAACTAAAACCAAGTTCATAGCCAAAAACTGATTCTGATCTATATCCTAAAAAAATACTCATGCCAGTTTTTTTAGAGTTTAATATTCTGGCAAAATCATTAGCTGGCTTGGCGTAAAGATACTTTACGTCCATGCCTATGCTCCAGTTGTATTTGCCTTGCAGGCTTCCTGCTGTAACATTACTAGTTATAGCTATTAAACAGAGGCTAAATATGACACGTTTAAAGTTTAACATAACTTAAAAATTCCTAACAAGACCTAAAGCAATCGACCAGCTTTGTCTAAACGGGTTAATATTATGGCGCAGCCCATCCTCATCAGTTAATTTCATATGTAAGCTATTTGTGCCTTCCCAATTGGCTAATACGCGAATGCCTAATTTATAGTTAGTAAAATATTGCACACCGAAACCAAGTCTTGGGATACAATTGATATTATGACTTGCATTAATATCTCTAGTACTTACCCCGTTAAATACTGAAGCATTAGTTTTGACTTGCATTAAGGCAAAACCTAATTGTCCAACAGCTTCAAATTTTTCAGCAATTTTGATAAAACCAGTTACATCGACATGTGCAGCTTGAATTCTGGCACGGATATCGGTCCGCTGACCAGAAAGCGCTAAATCACCTAGAAACATCTCGTTATTCACGAACACATGTCGTTTCTTTGTAGTTTTAGAACTTTCCAGCCCAAGATTTATACCAACATCGTCATCAAATCTATGCGTTACATAAAATTCTGCACTGGTATAACTTTTGCCAAATACCTCACGCATAGCATAAGATTTATAATTTCGTCCTCGCATGTCACGTGATTTATAATCTATACCCACGTAATTTATCGCATCTACTGTTAGACTAGCAAACATTAACCCTAGAATTAACAGGCTTTTAGATGTAACCTGCATTTAAATACGACCTCCTTTAGAATCTATAAAATACGCCGAAGGTAAAAGTCATTGTTTGTTTAAACGCTTTCGGGGTCAAGGCATTAAAAAAAGTAGCGCCAACGCGATCTGTATTTAAATAAAGTTTTTGCGTGTCATCCCATAACAGGCGGCCTCTAGCACCCCAATTTTTTTCCAAATATTCAACACCAAGCCCTGGACGGAAAATGGTTTTATTCCTGCCTTTAACTTTATTTAAAGCTGAGCCTAAATTAGTACTACTAGTAGCATTAATTTCTAGATTTGGATGCATAGTTATAAAACCGAAACTAGCCATCACATTAAATTGCGCATCTATAGGATAATAGACATCCCACTCCAGGCTAAAGCCTTTATTGCGCATTTCTGCAATTACTATTGTACTACCATTAGCTGCTGCACCATTAAATTGACTAATATTAGCGCTACTTACTGCTTTTTTTAAGGTATGAAAGTAGCCTATTTCGAAACCAAAATTTTCGTGATATTTATTACCGATGAATATTGCTGAATTATTAAAATTGGCTGGCAAAAATTTACGCCAATCTGTATTACCTTTAATATGTTGGTATTGAAACTCAGCGCCTATGTATGGAGCAAAAGATAAAGATCCTAATAGAGTTTCAGCCTTAAGATTAGTTACAGGTAAAATCGCCCATACCAAACTTAACCATATCGCGTGCTGTTGTAATTTCCGTACCATAGTAGTTATCTTCCCAAATAACACAATTCTACATATCTCTGTACAGCTTAGTTCAAGATTAACATGGGCGCCAAAAGGATTTAGCAATTGATCCTAATTTTCTTTTACTATACGATGTTTCCAATAGTTAAGAATGCACCAGGGGTTGTAATGAAAAGAATGCTTGGACAAAAAAATAATGACACTGCGGTGCTACCGGAAAATATAAGTACAGCAAAATACTCCAACCTCTCTAATGCAGAAAAAATTGAGTTCCTATCTAGATTTTGTAAGTTTAACTCCAGCTACAGAACCAAGGGGTACGGTGGTATGGTTAGAGGGATGCCATTTAATCTGATGGAGTGGAATACACTAGAAGTCAACACACAGTTAAATGTGTTGCAATCATTAGCTATATTACAAAAAGCTGGATTTAAGATTGAGTATGCTCATCCAATAGCAAACATAAGCAATGGTAACTTAGAGGTATTTGCAGAGTTTATGGTCCCGTTAATGATAAACAGAATTTTTTCTCCCGGCATCAAAAGCGACATGGCTGGTGACCGCAGGGCATTTTTAGAAACTTTAGCCAACAACCCATCTTTTGCCGATTATATTCAACCAGAAGCCTTCCGACTATCCAGCATAATGGATATAGAAAGATTTACCTATTCAAGCGCAGCTGTTATTACTTTGCTAAATTGTGCCGAAGTTAAAGAATCGCTAACCAACATACACGTTTTGTTAAAAACTAATTTGGCGGTAAATCTGTTAAAGTTAAGATTTGATTTTAGCATTGAAAGTACCTATTTTGAGTATATCGTTATTGCTGCTTGCAAAATAATCATTGAAAACCAAGACTACGATTTAGCGATTAGAGCAAATGGTCTTAAATCGATATTAGATTATTTAACCTCTGGCTGGATATCATATGCAGCTGAAACCCGCATGACTAGCGCCATAAAAAAAGAACTTATTGAACATTCTAAAACTAATCGACAGATTGCTGAAGCTATAAATTACTGGAACTACGGAATTACCTTGCATAATGAGATACCCTTGTCAATGTATTTCAACTACTATGTGGGCAAGGCTGTAACGTTGGTAGGCCTAACTTACGCAACCGGTACCTTGGTTAACGCAGCTAATGCCTATATAGCTGCACAACAAGAACCAAAGTCACATCTATAATTATTAAACTTTAATTCCAGATGTAACTCGCGGGATACCGGATAAATCCCTAAAACAAGTAATATCAGTAAAGCCTGCTGCTGTAAATTCCTTGGCGACTAAATGCTCCTGATCGTAACCATGTTCAACTAATAATTGACCACCAGGCACTAAATAATTTGGCGCCTGCAGAATTATCAGCCGTAGATCATCCATGCCTTGGTTACCAGAGACTAAAGCTTTATTCGGCTCAAAGCGTAAATCACCTTGCGCTAAATGCGGATCAAAGTTAGCCACGTACGGCGGGTTGCTGACAATAATATCAAATTTTTGTTCGACATCGTTGGCTAATGCATCAAACCAAGCACCTAAAGCAAATTCAACGTTAGTAATATGCAAATGCTTAGCGTTTAATTTTGCTATCTGCAACGCCTCTGCAGAAATGTCCGTTGCAACTACTGTAATCTTTGGGCGTTCAGCAGCAATTGATAATCCTATGACCCCAGAACCAGTGCCTAAATCTAAGATACGTTTTTTTTGTCTAGAAGTAATTAGCTCTAAAGCCATTTCGACTAATAGTTCGGTATCCGGTCTGGGTATTAGTACATCGGGACTAACAATAAAATCTTTACTCCAAAATTCTTTATGACCTAACATATAGGCAATCGGCTCACCGCCTATACGCCTATTTAATAACTCTTGGAATTTATTTTTCTGCTCTATAGTTAATTCGCGTTCAGGAAAAGCTTTAATGCTGGCACGACTAACGTTTAAAACACAAGTTAATAATAACTCTGCTTCGGATCGGTCAATTTTATTTACTGCAGATTCTAATATTCTGCCTATCTTCATGCTTGCTCGTCCGATACTGCCGACAATAAATCAGCCTGGTGTTCATGTAACAATGGATCGATTATATTTTCCAAAGCACCTTCCATAATTTCTGGCAATTTATATAAAGTTAAATTAATACGGTGGTCAGTTATCCGTGCCTGCGGATAATTGTAGGTTCGAATCCGTTCCGAACGATCACCAGTACCAACTAGATTGCGCCGGGTTTGCGCTTGCTCAGCCTGATGTTTACTCTGCTCTTGCGCTAAAATCCTGGCTTTTAATAACGACATAGCTTTGGCGCGATTTTTATGTTGCGAACGTTCTTCTTGACACTCGACCACCACTCCCGTTGGGATATGCGTAATGCGGATCGCCGAATCAGTTTTATTTACGTGCTGTCCACCAGCACCAGAAGCTCGGTAAGTATCAATCCGTAAATCATTAGCATTAATATCGATCTGGTCGATCATTTCTACTTCTGGCATGATTGCGACGGTGCATGTTGACGTATGCACCCGACCTTGAGCCTCTGTGACTGGTACACGTTGCACACGATGTGCACCAGATTCAAATTTTAATTGCGCAAATACATCTTGGCCAACTATTCTTAGTATTACTTCTTTATAACCACCATGTTCACCGGCGCTATCACTAATTAATTCTACGCTCCAGCGTTTTTTCTCAGCATAACGCGAGTACATTCTGAATAAATCCCCAGCAAAGATTGCTGATTCATCGCCACCGGCAGCAGCCCTTATTTCTAGGAATACGTTACACGAATCATTTGGATCTTTAGGTAATAATAAAATTTTTAAACGCTCAGAAATTTCCTCTTGAGCTTGTTTCGAAACTCTAATTTCATCTGCTGCCATGTTGCGCATATCAGAATCGCTATCTTTTAACAGCTCCGTCGACGACTCGATGTGCTCCACAATTTGCTGATATTGCTTAAATACTGCAACGATCCCATCCAGATCTGAATATTCTTTTGAGTAGCTTCTGAATTTTTCTTGATTTTTAATTACTTCAGGCGAACTCAACAATTCTGATAATTCTTCATGTCGTTCACTTAATTTTTCTAATTTAGCGCGAATTGATGACTTCATTTTCTTTTTCTAAACCTATATTAAACAATTTACGTACTACAGATAAAAATTCTGCATTACCGGCCATACTTGCTTTGCGTATTTGTATTGTTGGTTGATGCAACCATCTATTCACTAACACATGCGCAAACTTTTGTAACACCTCTTTTGCATCTTTGCCAGAATCTAATTGGCGTAACGCTTCGAATAAAGCCTGATCACGTTGCGCTGCGCAATTTTGTCTAAAGGCTTGGATAGTATCTATTGTTGACTGACTAGTCAGACAATGCATGAATCTCTCAACCTCAGCATCAATAATCAAATCTGCTTGTAACGTCGCGCTATGACGTCCACGTTGATGCTCAATAGCTATAGCTTGTAAGTCATCAATACCATATAAATACACATCGGCTATCTCCCCTACCTGTGGTTCTATATCTCGCGGAACTGCTATATCGATCATAAACATTGGCCTATGCTTCCGCAATTTAATCGCTTGTTCTACCATACCCTTACCTACAATCGGCAACGGCGACGAAGTTGCGGTAATGACGATATCTGCCAGAGCTAAACGCTCTGGAATCATACCCAATTCTACTAACTCTAGCCCATCAGTATTTAACTGCAGATCATTTACTAAAGTGTGCGACCGGGCTATAGTCCGATTAGCTATAATGAATTTTTTAACTCCAGCTGATCGTAAATACTTTAGTAATAGCCGTACTGTATCTCCCGCACCAATAACTAATACTGTTTGCTCTCCAATATGAGCAAAAATTCTAGCTGCTAAGCGTACAGCTAAATACGCTACCGAAACTGGGTTTACGCCAATTGCGGTTTGCGTCCTGACTTTTTTAGCTACCGAAAAGGTTTGCTGAAACAAACGCCCCAAGCTTTTGCTAACATACCCATGTTTACTAGATAGCTTGTAAGCAGCTTTAAGCTGGCCCAAAATCTCTGCTTCACCAACCACCATTGAATCTAAGCCGCTTGCCACTCGCATCAGATGCTTAACTGCATCTTGATCAAAATACAAATACGTGTGTGCCTTGAGGTCGCGCAAACTAACATTATATTGCCGACTAATCCAAGATAAGACCGCCCTTAAGGAATCCGCCTCTAAATACACTTCCGTGCGATTACACGTAGAAACTAGCACGACCGAAGTAATGTGAGCAGAATGCATTATTTTGGCCAGAGTTTCAATAAGTAGGTCATGCCCTATCGCCAATTTTTCCCTTAGGCTAACAGCCGCAGTTTTATGATTCACCCCTAGAGCAATCAAATGCATAACCATACCTTTACATAAAACCCGTGAAACAACTTAATGCAAATCCCTTATAGGCCGATAGCTTTAATAAGCGTGTAAGACGCGAACCCAATAACAACAGGTTGATGATAGGACAAAAATGAAGAATATTAAAGCTGGGGCCTACATTACAGCCTTGCTAATGGCAATTAGCTGTCAACCAATAGCTGCAATCAATCTCAAAACAGAGCCAACAGCTAGCGCTATCAGCCAGCCACTTACACATAAGCAGGTATTAACCTATCTAATTATGGCTGAATTGGCGATGCAAAGGAATATGCCAGAAACAGCGTTAGAAAATTATATGTTAGTGGTCAAGTCTACTCGTGACCCAGCAGTTGCTCAGCTCGCCACCGATCTAGCGGTTCAATTACAACTATCTGCACAAGCTCTTACTGCTGCAGAAATTTGGGCTAGTGGCGACAAGACCAACCTGCAAGCCCAATTAGTTGCAGTAACTTTATTTGTAAATAACGATCCCAATAAAACCCAAGAATTTCTAAACAACGCTTTTCTAACTAATAAACTGGATATCGATCAACATTTATTATTAATCATCAATAAGCTTTCTGCTAGTGGGCAAAAAAATCTAACGCAAGCTATCTTCAAATTGGCCACCACTAACAACACTAACCCTTATATTCTGCTGGCAGCAGCGCAAATAGCTTCCGTGCAATTAGACCTCGACGCAGCAAATAAATATCTTAAGCTAGCTTTGCAGATCAAACCTGATCTGACTAGCGCCATAGAACTAAACGCCAAATTAATCAGACATGAACAAAATAACGATCAGCCGGCTTTAACTTACTTAGAACAGCAAGTCAAAAAGCACCCTAAAGATAGCGAACTACGCATGTTTTACGTCACAGCTCTAACCGATAATAATTTGTTCAAGCAAGCAACACCACAATTAGAAATCTTAATTAAAGATCCAAAATTCGGCGGCGACGCCGCTATAATGTTAGGCGAGCTATATATTACACAAAAAAATTATGCTCAAGCTGAAAAGACCATTAAACAAGCTTTAACTTTTGAACAATCACGAGATAAAGCTAGTTATTACCTTGGTCAATTAGCGGAATTTAATAGTAACAATAAGCAAGCTATAAGCTGGTATGAAAATGTCTCTGAAAGTAGCGAATTTAACGTACCGGCGTTTTTACGTGCGGCATATTTATACTCAACAGCTGGTGACTATCCAAAGGCATTAAATACACTACAAAATTCTAATCCTGTAACTTTTTTAGATCAAAAACAAATTCTATTAAGCCAAATAGACGTGCATATTGACGCCAAAAATTATGAACAAGCTTTAGATAATTGTAATTTCGCGATTAATATAATTTCTGACGATGTAGACTTTCTATATGCCCGTAGCGTAGTAAATGGTCTATTGCATCACGATCTAGAAGCAGAGAAAGACTTACGTGCGATTTTAGCCCTAGAGCCGAATAATGCCAATGCCTTAAATGCCTTGGGCTTTACACTAGCAAATCAACCAGCAAGAATTCAAGAAGCGATGCCATTATTACAAAAAGCTATAAGTTTGAATCCAAATAATCCAGTTTACATGGATAGCATGGGCTGGTTGTTGTATCGCATGGGTAAAAATCAAGAGTCTATTACTATTCTTAAAAAAGCCCATCAGTTAAGTGACGACAATGAAATTGCAGCGCATTTTGGGGAAGTATTATGGGCGAGCGGCAATAAAGACGAAGCCAAGAGCGTCTGGAGCAAGGCTCTGATGAATGCGCCTGAAAATCAAGAAATAATACATGAGACTTTACTTAAGCTTAAGATCCCGCTCTCTGAATTAAAGCCACTTAAAACTGCGAATTAGTTTGGCTATGGAGCCGGTTTAAGGTAATATCTATACATGTTTAATATCAAATTTTTACTAGTTGTACTATGTTGTTTTACCACGCTCTTAACTGGGTGTGCACAGCAACCGCAAAGCACCCCTACCATCAGTCTACAATCTAGACAGGCTTATTTAAACCACATGCAACATTGGCAGGCTAATTGCCGAGTGGCGATACGTGATAAAGATCACGGGCATAATCTAACAATGCAATGGCATGAAAATCAGCAACAGTATAACATTCAGTTTTTTGGCCCATTAGGTTCTGGTTCTATTAAAATTACCGGCAAACCTGGCGCGCTTAATTTAACTACCTCGGATGGCAATAGCTACACTGCCACTAATGCCGATAATTTAATTTATGAGCATCTGGGTTGGGATTTGCCCTTTGCCAGCTTAACCTATTGGCTTAAGGGGTTAGCAGCGTTAGATACACGGCCTATGCTAATAAAATACGACGCGTATAATCAATTACAGTCTTTGCAACAGAGTGGTTGGCTAATAAATTACCAAAATTACATGGTTTATGATGCTATAACGCTACCAGAAAAAATTACCCTGACTAAGGGCGATATTAAGCTGAAAATAATTGTCCACCAGTGGCGTGTTATAGAATTGAATTAATATTAATGTCCAATCAGGACTTAGGCAAAACCGTACCCTAATCTAAATATTGACAGCAGCAAAATCGATTGGCATAATTAGCACCTGTTTGGGGTGTCGCCAAGTGGTAAGGCACAGGGTTTTGATCCCTGCATTCTGAGGTTCGAATCCTTGCACCCCAGCCAATTTATTCAGTCAGCTTCATTTCAGCATCAAAAATATCTGCTCATAGTAAACTTAAAGATCTTAGCTATTACTTAGCGTCAGGCCGCGGTGTATCCTTGTCAAACAATTAATACATATTTATACCCATATATTTATATGTGTTTTTATATTGCTTACTTTGGATATAAGGCTATACTTAATGCATGAGGTAATATTTGAATGGGATCCGTATAAGAACTTATACAATGCACAAAAGCACGGCATAACTTTTATGGAGGCTCAAAAAGCATTTTTGGACCCAAGGCGTGTAATAGCAAAAGACTATAAACACAGTGAAATTGAGGACCGGTTCTACTGTTTTGGCAAAATGAATAATAAAATTTTAACAGTTAGGTTTACTTATAGAGATTGCAAAATTCGCATAATAGGTGCTGGTTATTGGCGTGAAGGAAAAATGATATATGAGCAAGAAAACACCTGAGTACAAAGATTATCCGATTTTTGCTAAAGTTATTCCGGATTTTCTCCCCCCACCTGAAAAGCTAGTTCTAAAGGATGATACAGTAAAAGTAACTTTAGCGATTAATGAGAGCAGTCTAGTATTCTTTAAAAAAATGGCCAAAAAAAACCATACTCAATATCAAAAAATGATAAGGAATTTACTGGATCATTACGTCAAAATTTTTGAGGCTCAAGAAAACGAAGTTGAGCGTAAAAAAAAGTAATTGCCATCAATGTCAGCACCCTGTACAATTGCGCTCTTGCTGGCTTGAACGCCGCAAATATGAGCTTTCTGGTCGCGGAAAGTTTGTTTTCTTAATTATATTCCGGAGAACTGCCATGTCAGTAGCAAATTTTGAATTA